>ERZ808258.147-NODE-147-length-34661-cov-4.415246_pt1 | contig 34661 bp, 19 predicted proteins | sample MGYA00521280_ERZ808258 | MGnify/ENA primary metagenome ERZ808258 (study PRJEB31516, sample SAMN03275585) | gut metagenome | biome: mammalia-associated habitat; material: feces | host: Papio cynocephalus | place: Kenya | collected 2012-07-19 ...
TACTATATCAATGGAGGTATGAGCTTCCGTTACCCACACGAATCAACATAGACCCTATTTTTTCTTGTATTTGTCATCGTCTCCCCAACCAAGTTTGGAAGATGAACTTCCACCACCTGCAGATATGGCAGGTTGATATGGAGGAAAGAGAATGGCTCCAAGGGAAGTGAGTCCTACTTGAATCGCTCCTTTGCCTATATCGGAAACGTCATCTGCAACTTGGTACAATTCATCAAAGAAGTCTTGTTCCAAAGTCTGTTCGTTGCCACACATCTGCGGGGCATCATACATTCTTGCTTGGGCTTGCCAGGGGAAACGTAAATCGAAATCAGAGAACACTCTGTCTATATCTCTTACCTCGTAGGCATTATGAGTGTCGTACCATTCTTGCCGAGCATCGTCATACATATCTCTTGCCTGTTCATGTACGATAGCTATAGGGTTGCCAAGTTTCTTGCAAATACATGCAAGAGTGAGTGACGAATCCAATTGCTTGCCACTATAAGAGATGTCATGTTTCATCTTGCTGCTGATATTTTCTTTGGCAAGAGTGAAAGATATTCCTTCTATACCGTTTGTCTTAGTATTATATCGGAAGCGCAAACGGATTCCTGCTTTTGACAATTCTTTCTCAAATTCTTTCCAATTTCGAGAGGCTTGCAACGATTCTCTCACCTGATGCGACATCTGATAACGGATAGCATCCATCGAGCGAAGTCTTCTTTCTTTGATAGCTTCTTTCCCTCTTGCGATATATAAGCCATATTGCTCAGTCAATTCCTTACATATTTTTATGTTCTTGTCTTTTTCATGCGAGTCTTTGGTACATTTGCCTTTAAAGTTTACTCGATTAATCATGATATGAACATGTGGATGTTCTTTGTCGAAATGGCGAAATGCAACGAATTGATTATCGTCATATCCCATGCGCTTCAAGTAATCATTGACTATTTTCCCTAACAGATTGTCATTGATGCGTAGCGAATCATTAGGTGAAAACGATAAGATAAAGTGACCTACAGGTTTCTTGGTTCGAGTACTCAAACCTGCTTGCATCACGAAACTATCTGTTATGGTTTGGTTATTCGTAAGATTGACTCCGTCGCTTGAAGCAACTAATGTTGCATTTTTGCGACGGTCATTAATGTAGTTGACAAGCCCTCTAAATGATGCTCCATGAAGAATTTGGTGGTGCAAAGTTACTTATTACATTATTAGGTGGAACAAGAGAACTTAGGAAAATATTCTTTGATAAAATTCGTGTTATGCAAGTTTCCGATTCCACAAATGAAATGTTCAGAGACAAAATCAATACTATTCAGTCAGATTACACAAAGGAACAAGCTACAAAAATAGACAATTTATTGTTCGATTTGTATAATCTGACCGATGAAGAGCGCAATACAGTCGGATACATAGAGATAGAATAAAACCTCTATTCCTCTATCGCTCGTATTTCCTGTGGAGTTAGGCCATAAAGATTGAAAATTTCTTTTTCTACTTGGTTCTCACATTCTGCACTCTCATTTTGGATTCGTTCTTGAGTTAATTTATTGATAGCAGAGTTATACGGAATACATGGGAAGTTTTGGAAGAACGTGTGCTTCATGCGAATGCCATGTTCTCCCAAAACACCCCCGCCGTAGAAATGTTTTATTGCATAAAAGAACAATTTGCTATTGAAAACTCCAAGTAGAAATGGCAAGTCTCTCCCTACAATAATTCGGCTTGTATCGTTACACATGAAAGTTCCTTCCGCATCGTAAAAGAATTGACTTTCTTGAACAATCTCTTGGAAGATGATTTTTGGCTTAGAAAAATCCTCCCAATAGCTGATGCTATCCTGAGTTTCAAACCATTTATTGTTAGTCTTCTTACGAGCCTTAATCTTTTCTCCATTCACGTTGTGTACCTTGCCTGTTTGCTCCAGCCTTTCAATACCAAACGAGAGAAGATAATTCTTCACAGCTTGGTACTGTTCTATGTCATAGTGACGTGATGGAAATGTGGCTATTAGATACAATCCTGCCCAGTTATACCCATACCTCTTGATATCCCTGCCGCGAAGAATCGGTCGTATAAGTTCAGCTGTCCGCTTACGCTCGTCCTCTGTCTGGCAATTGGCAAGAATCTCTTCACGTTTCTTGGTATCAATGATAAATGCATCATTGTAACCCGTCTTGATTCCATAGTTTATTTGGATATCCCAGTCTTTCAGAGGTGTACCTACCGCTTCTATCTTCCGCTTGATGCTCTGCTCAATAGGTGAGAGGATTACCCATGAGTCAGAGCCGCTGAAATCACACTCCGTCCCAGTCTGCTGCACGAAAACGCTCAGATTCTTTACGCTATCCTTGTTCTGCTTGTTTGCGACCGCACACCATGTCTTATGCTCGTTGGCTGCTTTGGCAAATAGCAGTATGTTGGTGTCAACGGTTGCACTCTCAAAGATTTTTACACCAGCAAAATCAATCAAGAGCATGGGATTGGTATTCCTGGCAAAGAAATCACGGGTCTTTTCCCCATAGCCTGCACGCATCCACTTGTTTGACGTGATATAGCAAAGATGGCCATTGGGCTTCAGTAGCTGATAGCCACGCTCATAGAACAGACAATAGATATCGCCTGTACGAGCAAATGTTTTATAGTTGCAATCGGCATACAACTTTGCCAATTTGCCGCCATCGTTCTGAAGCTGAATGTACGGTGGATTGCCGATAACAATATCGAAGCCATCGCTGACTCCAAACATCCATTCAGGATCGAAGAAATCGGCAACGGCATTTTGATCGTATGGATTCCAGTCCGCAAGCTGCTTTGCATCAGCTGGAGCAAAATCATTGTCTTCTGCTAACAGTCGGGCCAGCTTCTCGCGAAGTTCTTTGTCTTTTTGGCGCAATGTGCTTTTGCGGTTTGCCGTCTTTGCAGCAAAATGTTCATGACGAATTTCTGTCAAGGCCTGTTTGGTAGGCTCTATTTCCGGATTTTCAAACAAACTATGACATGTCTGTCGTTTCTTGGCTATCAACGAGTTAGCAGCGACAAACTTTGTTTCTAGATTTGGCAGGGTTGGAATACCAAAGTTGGGCCTACTGGCGTCTTTCTCACAATTACAAATAAGCGAGATAAAGAAACGGAGCTTAGTGATTTGGGCCGCAATGCTTTGGATATCGCTGCCATAGATACAGTTCTCAATGATAGACAACTTCAAGTCATAAGTATTCTCTTCAGGAGAGATATGACCAAGAATATCTATCATACGGTTAAGCAATCCCATAGGGAACGCTCCCGAACCACAGGCAGGGTCGAGTATCTTGATGGCTTTCAGTTTGTCTGCTATAGCTTTGTATTCATCCGTTTTTGTCTTATCGTAACTGAATTCTGGTGAAAATAGCGAGCGTACAAAGGCTGTGTTACCCAAGTAAGAGATAAGACTTTCGTCAACCATATAGTTCACAATCTCTCGTGGCGTGTAGAATGAGCCACTTTGATTGCGTGCTGTTTCTCTCGTCTCAGGGTTATAGGCACCCAAAAGGTTCTCAAAGACTTTACCAAGCAACTCAGGGTCAAGTGCAACTTGCTGTTCTTCGGGCGAGTTCTCTTCAATGGTGAAATTATAGCGGCTGAGAATGGATATCAATCCTCTTTCCTCATCGAAGAAAAGAATATTCGGCACAACAGCACGATTGCGGTAGCGCCCATCAGCAAATTTCTTGTCGTTACGACTGAAACCGTCATAGTTGTAAGCCTGTTCCACCCCGTCTATAGTCTTTGTCTTGTCAAGACACTCAAACAGACCACCATTGAGGAAAGGAACCTCCGAGAACATCTTTACCACCTCATCCTCACTGATTTTGAACATTTCTGGATAGCGGTAAAGAGTTTTGATGTCTTTCTTCACATTGGTTGCAAAACGACGTTTGTTACCCTGCTCGTCCTCTATGGCTCGGTTGAGCGTGGCAAAGAACAAGTTTTGAAGGATGGCATTATAATAATTGCCAACCTCCTTACTTTCGGGGTTAAAGTCTTTCAATATCGTGCTGAGGAAATCCGCATCAAATATTTTGTCTGGCACAAGGTCTTTCTGCTTGATGAACCACACAAACATGATTCGGGTTATCATGCGGATAATCTTTGTTTCAATATCCTCCCGGTCATCATCTTCGGTAGATGTATTGTTAGGGAAATACACGCCAGAAGCAGGGTCTACAGCCCATTGGTACCAATCAAACAAATCCTTATAGAATTGCTTGGTTAGAGCCTCGACAGAGAAGGCTGCGGTTACATCACTAAGCGACTGCTTGCTTTCTTTCAATGCGCAAAACTGCTCAATGGCAGTACGACATCCGCGTCCTTCTCCAAGAAGATATGTGTATCGCTTGGTATTAGTTGAAAGTTTCTCATAGTCACCCTTCTTGTTGAATCCCCATGTCTCGCTGACATAAGAGAAGCGCAATACGCTTTCGTTCTTACGATAACAGAACATGAATGCACCTGCATGCCCCATATCCTTCCAATCTTTGGTAAGCATATCTCGTATGCCGCGCTTGTTGCGTTCTATGTCCACCTTATCGGCAAGTTCCACCTCATAGATGCCAAGTGACTCCCCATCAGAAAGTGATATTCTTCCGATGTACAACGCACTTTTGGCAAGTCTACTATTTACTTTTACCTCACTGGTGCTGTTGTAGAACTGCACCTTGTTGAGGAATATATCGTGAAGTAGCTGCTGCCAAGCTTCACGATTGTATTTTGCTTCTATGACTTCCTTATAATTCATATAATTTATCTAAATGATTCTGATAATATTATTTCGGCATTGGTCTCTAGCTCATTGAGTTGAGACTCTTGTGCCATAAAGTATGGTGAGTATTTTTTCGCCATTTCGATAATTTCAGCCAAAGCCTCATCGTGTGTCATACGTGCCTTTCCACTTGTTCGGCGCAAATCTTTCTGTATGCGCTGCAAACGTTTCGGAATGTAGGTGATAACGCCACGCTCTGCCAACGTCTTCAGTTGAACAATTTTCATATATAGATCGCTATCATCTATTTCACGTAGAAAGTTGTTTAACAGGCTTACTGCTGTACTGACCTGTGCACCGAGCGTATTTTGCGCATCTTGCGCATTTTCTTGGTTGCGCATTTCCTCATCTTGTATGGCACGGAATTTTTGCAATGCCATATTGATATGTTTATAATGTTGCTCTATGCGTTCCACAGGTTGTTCCTCTTTATCTGCTTTGAAATATTTGAGAGCATCAAGCACAGACAACTCCTTGGCTGTTTCTGACACAAGGAAAAACACCTTACGGAAATTAGTCTTGAGAAACACGAGCGTGTCTCCAGATAGTGTCACACCATCAACCCGTCTTGTATCACGTCCGGTTCTACTACGCAATGACAGTTTCTCTATGCGATTGTACTCCCTGCGATTTGTCTTGTAAAGAGTCCGTAGTTCCTCATAGAATGGCAATTCTTGATTGCTTTCTTCCTTTTGCCGCCTCATGCCTTCATCAAACAATTTGGTAAGGTCTCGATCAAGAATTTCCTCCTGTGAGTAGATCTGGTTGTCCTCGCCAAATGTGGAGTGGAATGTTTGTATCTTACTCAAAGCTATTTGATTCAGATTGATTTCCCTATTACCTTCACGCGAAGGATAGAACACATAGTTGTATATGTGCTTTGACGAAGAACCTATACGGTTCACACGGCCTATGCGCTGCATAAGGCGTGTACTGTTCCAAGGTGTATCGTAGTTGACTATCACGTTGGCTCGATGCAAGTTTACTCCTTCTGCTAAAACGTCAGTTGTGAGGATTATATTGTATTTATTGAGCTTTGTTTTATAATTTGCGTCAAAATTCTCTCGAATCGTCTTGAACAGTTTGCTTCTATTGTCTGCAGAGATGACTAATACGTCCTTGCGGTTAATGCGTCTTTCGAGATACTTAACCGTATCAACAGACTCAGAAAATACCACCAACTTTTGCTCAGGATTACGGTCGTTCTTAAACAACTCGTGTTTTAGCAGTTCATTGAATTTTGCAAACTTGGAATCGTCTTCATCTGTTATTCCTTCCCATTCCGTGTACATTTTTTCGAGTATCTCTTTGTCTTGCTGCAACAATTCGATATACTCAGGGGCGAAATCTTCAGCCTTAAATACAGAGTTTTTGGGATTTTCCTCCGCTTTAGCGTTTAATTTTTCTTCGATTTCTTCATCTGAAAGTCCGGCTTCCAACAAGTTATTTATGTCAAGGTCTGGGGCAATGAATACCTTGTCGCGATTGAACATGTCTATCATGTTTTGGTTTGCTTGACGGAAATTATTCAACGATATTTGGAAAGCATAGAAACTGCTTTCAAGTCGTTTTACCAATCCATTCTTGCGTATTCCAGCCAGGCTACGGCTTATCAATTCGGCATTGTCATACAAGCCGTTTGCTGCTTCTGGTTTCAAATAAGCAATAGCCTGATAACGAGCATAGCTCAATTTCTTGTCAAGAGTCTCCATTGCGCTTTCAAACAGATTGGCCAAATGCTCATTCAGTTCATATCTGTTTTCGATAGGACGTTCAACCTTTGGAAATCCATTTACATCTTTGTTATAACGAGCTACACTTTCAATGTCGGTTCTTGTGCGGCGAACTGTCAGAGGCTTTATAACACGGTCGCGCACATGTTCGGCCAACTTCTTAAACTGTGTCACATCAAAGTTGGGGTCTTTCCTTAATTGTTGGAACTCCTTGATAAGAGGAGAGAAGAATGCGGTCAAGTTTGCCACTCCGTCTATCGTACAACGTCGAGGGTCTTGAAACAGCTGTATCTCATTGTAAATGTCGGCTGGCGTATTGTTCATTGGTGTTGCCGAAATGAGCATTACTTTTTTCTTATATCCTGGAATATTTCCGTTTTCTATGCGAGGCATCTTGCAAATTTCCTGCAGTTGTTCAAACGCAGCTGTAGTGTGTGAACGAAACTTGTGAGCCTCGTCCACCAATATTAAATCGTACTCATCAGCATTCCAATAGTTGTAGTTCTCTTCATCAAGGACCTTTGCTAAACTTCCATTGGAAATAAATTTGGCATATTTGTCTATCCCAAAATCTTTGAAGGTCGCTTTCCAGTTTTGTTCTACAGCTGGAGGATATACAACAAGAATCTTCGTCTTATCACGTCCATTCTCTATCAAGAACTTCTTTGCAATCATGGTTGCAATAACTGTCTTACCAAGACCAACGACATCTGCAAGAAAAAAGCCATCATATTTAATGAGCTTCTGATATCCCTCCACTACAGCATCCATTTGGTAATCATACTTGGTATATCCCTCAGGCATATCAAACGGATTGTTGTCATCTGTGGCCAATACACGATCTGAGAAGTATTCCATAAGCATCTTGATGTACAAATCGTATGGAGCAACATCACCTTTTAAATAGGTCTTGTCAATGGACGTTTTCACATCTTCTGCGGTAATCTCACAACCTTCAGCTTCTTTCCATAACAATTCAAATTCGTCTTTGGCAAATTTTACATCATCAAATCGGTCAAGCTTGACATTGAACTCATATTGCTTATCTTGCGAAATACCAAGTCCATTGCCAGATAAATTGCTTGAACCGGTTATAGCGATGCCTTGGGAATACTGATTGAAATCATCAGGATAGAGTACATACAACTTTGCATGTATTCTCTTTGACGGATGAGCGCGTAGTTCAAGTTTGCCGTCTATAAGGTCTTGAACCATCTGAAGCATACCACTCTCAACTTCCTTTGAGTAGTTAGAACGCTCTATATCTTTACGGATTTTACGCAAGCAATCCTCTTTCACTTCTTCTTCTGCACCAAAGAAAATCTTCCCTTGGCTGGCAGCTTGTGCTATATATTTGTCGACATCTATACCAATAAGCACTCGCACCTTATTGATGTGGTCTAAGAATGGACGCAAGGAAAAGTATCCTGATGCACGAAGAAAGCCAACTACAGCATCAAGATTCTTAATATGATTGTTATGTTGTAACACACCCTCAAACTCTTTCATAAGAGTGTTACCATTCCTATTCGTAAAGAAATTGGAATTTGTCGGTTGCATATCATTAGTTATTTCGTTCATATTGAAATTATAATTAGGTTCTTTATAGTTTTACTCCAGGCATCTTCTTATACACAAATCCCTCACCGCCTGGAAAATATGCCTTGAACACAACACTGAGGAACCGTGCAATATCCTTTCGCTTCTTTCCTATCTTGAAGAAAGCGGAACTGGCATACGCCATGAGGTCGGATTGGCTGCATTTGGCATTGACGGCTATGCTGACTTTAGGTATTACTATCTGGTCACGTTCGGCAAAGGCTATGGCACAGGCGTTTATGGAATCTTGTTCTTCTTTGCTGAACACGCTCATCTTCGCTGCAAACCAATCGAGTGCTTCTTGCACTTTGTGCTGTTGCTCTTCATCCACGGCTTGCGACATTGCTGCTGCACGTTCCTGCTCGAGTTTCTCCACCGTGTCTTCAAGTACCGCCACCTTTTTCTTCATGACATTGTACTTCACCATATTTGCCATGACGAAGCAATAGCAACACACAACGACGATGAACACCAGCACGGCTTGATAGCGTAGCTCGTCCACAATATCGTTCAGCCCTGCAATGTAATGGCTCATGATTGGCACTGCCATCAACGACAGCGCAGCACCAACATACATGAATCTAATCTTTGCCTTGCCGCTTATTGGCGATACGCCCACAAACAAGGCAAGGACGAGCGACAACGCGCAGAAGCAGAGTGCCAGTAATGCTGTTCCCATAGTTTATTCTGTTTTATTGTTTTGTTTCACACACACTTCGTCATATAAGTCATCATCTTCATGAAGCAGATATTCATATTCGGTACCGACAAGGCTTTCACGGTCATATTCCTTTCTGTACTCCATGATATAGAAGCTAATTGTTTCGGGATATTCATAGAAGAATCTTCGGCAGACTTTTCTGTACATAAGCAATATGCGTTCGTCATCGGCAAATTCAAACAGATAGTCAAGCATCCGTCCTACTTCATTTGCAGTTGCGTGTTTCCTCGCGCAGAACTCTTCCACCATAGGAGCATACTCTATGGCTGCTCTCTCACGAATTTGCATCAGTCCCTTTGCCAATTCTTTTATGCCAGCAAGAAACTCTTGATAGTCCTTGGCCTTACTTATATTGTCCATAGCCTGTTTCTTTTAGTCTTTCAAGCAAGCAAGCGGTATTACCTTTACTCCGTCTGGACGTGTGTAAGCCATGCTGCCACCTGTCATGACAATCATCAAGTCAGGTTCGCGTAGCGGCACCTGCTTTTCTGTCTCATTATGCACTTGAATGAGTCGTTTAATTTCCAAAAGATGCTTGGCTCCTTCTTCTATTTCACGGCTGCCAAGTTTGCACTCTATCAGAGCATAGCGTCCATCATCAAGATGAAGCACCAAGTCGGCTTCCAGACCATAGCGGTCGCGATAATATGACAAATGATTGCCAAAGCCTGGAGTATAAGCCCGAAGATCTCGTGCACACATTTGCTCAAAAATGAAACCAAAGGTCTTGAGCTGCGTCATCAATGCTTCTGGAGAAAGTCCTAAAGCAGCAATTGCAATGGATGGGTCTACGAAAGCCCGCTTTATACCACTTCGAATTGCTGTCTTGCTCCGGACTGCAGGACACCACGCATCAATGTTGTCAATAACAAACAATTTATTAAGGGAAGTTACATAATCCTCAAACGCACTCATCGAAAGTGAAACTTCCCCGGAAGCAGTTACATCAGCTAACAGAGCCGTATTCTTTGCCAATGTTGAGATGTTACGGGCATACGAACGCAATATTGCACGAGTAGTCCGCTCATCCCTCTGTACGCCATCCACTCTGGAGATATCGTCCCGACAGATAGCATCTACATAGTTGCCTGCAATCAGCAACTTAGCCTTATCACTCTTCATATTAAGAAATGCAGGCCATCCGCCACGACAAGCTGCATAAATAAGATCTTCAATCTTCATATCTGAAGTAATACCGTCTATGTCCAAGTCTTGTTCATCGAACAAATCCTTTAGGGAAATCTTTCCGTTAGACTCTCCCGATTCCCACAAACTCATAGGCAACATCTTCATTCGTGATATTCTACCCGTACCAGAATGATGAATCTTACTTCTATCAACAACAGTAGACCCTGTAAGAATGAATTGTCCTGGAACTTGCCGCTTGTCAACCATGGTTCGCACGGCATCCCAAAGAACAGGAGCATCCTGCCATTCATCTATAAGACGAGGTGTCTCACCCATCAACAACAAGGATGGTTTTGAGGCGGCAGTTGCAGCATACTCTTCCTGCATCTCCGTATCCTGCATCTTGATGACGCTTTTGCTCATTTGCTCCGCAGTTGTCGTCTTTCCGCACCACTTAGGCCCCTCAATTAGGATAGCCCCAAAAGCATCAAGACGTTCTGCCAGTTGAATGTCCGCAATTCTATGTGAATAACTCATGTTTTAGTCGTATTCTTAATTATGTGTGCAAAGTTAGTGATATTCAGTCACATTTGAAAGTAAAAACTAATATTTGTGGAGATTTAGTGCTATGAATTGTGCTGTTTTATTGCTAACTTTTGTGGTGTTTTAGAACTAACTTTTGTGGTGTTTCGTTTATAGTTTTTGTGGCATTTCGTTCGTAGTTTTTGAGGTACTACATTTGATATTTACAAGTGAAGACGCACTACCTTTTAATAAAGTAGGCTGCACTCGGGAATACAAAACAAAACTTCGTATTTGTTTTGATATTCCGCTCATTTGCACTACCTTTTAATAAGGTAGGCGGCACCTCGGAAATAAAAAATAAATGTGATTTATTTTTGTATTTCTCTCGGTTTGCACTACCTTTGCACTCGTTGAGTGCGTGTTTGCTTATCGTTGCTTATTTCCATATTTGCAGCACATTTTGATAATGTGCGCTACGCCTCAGCAGAACATTCAAGCAAGCTTGATGTTATGCATTCGGCTTGCAGCACATTTGCAGCACGCTCACGCACATGGCTTGTTTATAGGCGGTGTGCAATTCGAGGAGGTCAAGTAGTGCCAAGAAGAAAACACATAATAAATAATAAACAATAAGCAAAAGCGTGCAACTCTGGTGAGTTGCACGCTTTTTGCGTTTATAGGGGGGCCTGGTCCTTTTTCGCCAAGCCTCCTATTTCCAACGTCTCAGATGCTTGTAGACGATGAAATTGTATCCATTGACATTGATTTTGTCTTTTACGGATCTTATAGGAGTATAGTTTCCCAAATTCTTTTTTGCCGGATTATTCCCACTTATGATCTCTATGTCTTGCGCCGGGATCCAACTATTGGCAAACAGGTAATAATTGGTTTTGTTGACCACTTTCTTATCCATGACAATCACCACATGTCCTGGGAACCCAGGAATGATCAGCGCATCGCCTATTTCCGGCAACCCTCTTACGCTCTGCATGTCACGATACAACGAAGCCGATCCTGCATAATACATGATTGTTTGCAAATACCGTTCAAAGTTAGCACGGCTATAATCCTTCGTTTTTTTGGCCGATGCCACCAATACGGCATCATTGCCCACTACTTTCACCCTATACCCCCAAGCCCATTTCGAGAACGGCACTTCCAATCCGCAAGTTAACTTAAACCGTATTTTACCATATTCCTTCCTACCATAGAAGTATTCGGCCCTAAGCCTGATTGCTGCATCGGCACACTGCTGTACAGAGTTTATTCTCACATCGAGCACCCCCAGGGAATGTGTCTTCAGCACGTTCCCCTTATAGTCTCTTACTATGGTAGTGCGCTTTCTGGGAAAGTTCTTAATGTAACTTTCCCATGTTTGTGCCGAGCATATGTTGGCCACAAATATTGCCGACAAGAACAGAAATTTCAGTTTCATCATTTTAACACCATTCATTAGCCAACTTGCCGAATTTTCATTTGTTGTTGGGTGCTTCCCCTTCGAGAAACGTTAACCCTCCTCGTTCCTTGACAGGCAGCGGCCAACGGCATCCACGTTAGTAAAGGCCCAAGTTGCGCCACCGCTTGTTTTCTCAAAGCCTCCCCCTGCAATAGTCCATTTCCGAGAGTTCACACCAGCCAGCGTCCTTGATCTCACGCAAGAAGAGGCGGGCGCACATCTCGGCATCGTCACCAGCGCGGTGATGCTTGCCCTCACGGATATCAAGCTGCTGACAGAGATAGTCGAGCTTGTTACAGTAGAAGTCGTAGTTGTGCCTGGCGGCGCGAAGCGTGCAGTAGTAGTCCACGTCAGGCTTGTCGAGACCATATAGCTCCAGCGACTTACGGATGCAAGAGATGTCGAAAGCAGCGTTATGTGCCACGAGGACAGGTGTTTCCTTCAGGCGCTCCGCGATTTCGGTCCACACCTCCGGAAAATCCGGGGCATCGGCCGTGTCGGCCGGTTGTATGCCATGCACCTGGATGTTCCAATAGGCATAGACATTTCCTTCCGGTCTCACCAGCCATGACTTTGTTTCCACGACCTTGCCGTCCCTGACCTCGCAGATGCCCGCCTCACAGATGGAAGCACGACTGGCAGTGGCCGTTTCAAAATCTATTGCGATAAAGTTCAATCCCTTCATGTTTTGTTCTTTTTCATGTTACAATGTTCAGACATGGTCACAAAGTTAACGATTTTGCAATGTATTTCCGTATCCCCAGCCAACAAAAATGCGCATAAAAACGCCGGCAGGTCACCCGTCACCCCTTCCCTTTCCAAGACGGCATGACCCTTCTTCCATCAAGATTCACAGTTAGGCACTCAAAAGCGGCAAGGACTTGCAGAAAATGCGTATCTTTGCACCCGTCCATGAAAGTCAGCTTCCTGCAACGCCTATTCGACATGGTGGCGCGTCGCCGCTGTTGCATCTGCCAGCGTCCGCTTGCCGCCGAGGAGCAGTTTATCTGCGCCTCATGCAACCTGTCACTGCCTCGCACCGACCACTTGTCCCATCCCTACGACAACCTCATGGCCCAGGTATACTGGGGTCGCGTACGCAGTGTGGAGCGCGCAGCCGCCTTCATCTATCACTATTCGCATGCCACGTCGGCCCACCCTCTCTATCAACTCAAGTATCTCTCGCGTCCTGAGATAGGCGTCTATTTGGGCCAGCTCTTCGGCCGCGAGATGATGGCCAGCGAGTTCACCAAGGGCATCGACCTCATCGTCCCCATGCCGCTGGCCCCGCGTCGCCTGCGCGAGCGGGGCTACAACCAGAGCCTCATGCTGGCGCGCGGACTATCGGCAGCCACGGGCATCGACATAGACGACACGTCGGTGGTGCGCACACAGTTTGAGGAGAGCCAGACCAAGAACGACCGCTGGCGCCGCTACGACAACGTGAAAAACGTCTTTGAGATTCAGCGCGCTGACCGGCTGACCGGCAAGCACATCCTCCTTGTCGACGACGTGGTCACCACGGGAGCCACCTCCTGCGCCTGCGCCCACGCAATGGAACAGGCCCACCCGGCCGGTATCAGCTTCGCCAGCCTGGCGTTTGTCGACCACAGACGGTGAGCGTTGCCTGCAGACCACAAGATGGAAGAAGATAAGGAGAATTCCTACATGCGATATCCGCTTGGACTTTCCAAATTTACGGGAAAGCCCGTCAGGCCATTGTCTCGCCGACCAAGAAAAAGCGGAAGGGAGAGAAAACAAATCTGGCTGAAACGCCATTTGCATTTCAGCCAGATTGCACTTGTCAAGAGGTCGGGAGACGCAATGCGCCCCCCTACCCCATCTTACTTATTTCAGAATCTTCTTCACGACAACCTTGCCGTTGGCAAGCACTTGCTTCTGGATGCGCAAGCCATTGGCCTTGCCGCTGATGCGGCGTCCGCTCATGTCGTAATACTCCGTGCGGAGCACCTCAGCGTTGGTGTCCTCTGCCACGCCCTTGATACCAGTGGCATAGTCGAAGCCAGGAGCAGCGTTGACCATGTAGAGCTCAGCATTGTTGAAGAACACGTGTGCGCTGTTGCTTGCCTCCACACCGATGGTCAGCGTGCCGTCGGTCACGGTGTAGGTTCCCATGTACATGTTGCCGTAGGGGAAGGTCTGCCCGATGATCGGAGCCTGTATGCGCACGGTGTCGTTACCCTGGGCCACGAAGGCGTTGATACCCTCGAGCGAAGTCATGTCACTGTTGCGCTCGCCAAAACCAATCTTCAGACTGTAGACACCAGCGGGAAGGTCGGTGATGACCTGCTGGACCACAAAGCTACGTGCCCAGTTGGAAATCATGCCGTCAGCATAAGGACAAGTCTCATTGATCACCTGTGACCAGCCCGTAGTACCTGCGACCTCATAGCCGTCAGCCTTGTCGGTGATGGTCCATCCGGGCAACATGCTCGTGTTGCCGTCATAGCGACCGGTTGCCGTCAGGTAAGTGTTCGGGTTGTTGATGAAACCAGTCATGTTGATGGAGTCACGATAGTTCTCCATGGTGGTCTCGTCCACCTTCTCAGCAAAGAGCGTGTTGGCGGGATCAGACAGTGTGGTGCAGATCTTCTTCCACACAGCCCATTTCAGCTTGTCGGCAGCCTGTGCATCATCGGTGACGAGGTTCTCGGCCATCTGGATGTAGTCAGCGAAATCCTCCTTGCCCGTCTTGGCGTTCAGGTCCTTCAAGGCATCGGCCAGGTAGATATGGCGAGCCGTCAGCGCTGCGACACCCGTGGTGCTGGTGACCTGGCTGGTTGCGTGCATGCCCGTATTGGCATCCACAGCCAGCGTGGTGCACATGCTCTTCACCATGTTGGTGGTCTTGTCGAGCGCGGCGATGGCCTCGGTCAGCTGGTTGTCGAGCATCAGCGTGTCAACCTTGGCGATGCTGTCGTTGCCGTTCTGGTCAGGCTGGATATCGAGCACATACTTGTGGGCTGTCTCGACCAAAGCCTTATAGTACTCAGTATTCTCAAACTTGGTGCCACGGAATTTCAGCACCTGCTCGTAAGCGGCAGCGGGCTTACCATCATAATTGTCGCAGAGATTGCGGTGGTCGGTCATGGCCTTGGCAGCGGCGTTCAGCTCCTGCACGGCAGCTTCATAGGCCGAAGGTGCAGTGTAAGCCTTTCCGTCATAAGCCTTGATTGCTGCGTCAAGCGCATCGTAAGCGGTGCCACTGTATCGGTGGCCTCCGTTACCAGCCAGCGTATTCTTGGCAGCTGCCAGTGCATCAGCCAACTGCTGCTTGTAGATGGCACCAGCTGTGTTGGGCACATACTGCAACTTCACATTGCCCAGCAATGCCTCAGTCCAACCGTCAGTGTCCATCTCTCCGCCTTCGCCTTTCAGCGTCATCCAGCGGAGCTTGTAGTTACCCGTGTTCTCCACCTTGAAGGTGTAGGTATGTGCGCCAACGGCCACATTGCCCTTTACGCCTTCGCCATTAGGATTGGCCACGTTTTGGAAATCAGCGGTGAATGCCACATTGTCATCGGCATCCAGCACCTGGAAGCGTCCGTAAGGAGAGTTCTTCCATGCTACGGCATTGAAGCTGATCTGGTATTTCTTGCCAGCCTCGAGCGTGATGACATGAACATCATCATCGGGAGCTGCGCCATACTGTGCATAACCCATACGATAATAGAGAGCGTGGGTGAAGTCGCCACTGAAGCCGTCAAACACACGAGGGCCACTCCCGTAGTCGCCAGGAAGCAGTTCACCGCCAGCGGCATTGACCACCCATCCAGCGGGAAGTTTGTTGGCGCCAGTCACCGACAGGCTGTCGGTCCAAAGGACCTTGGTCACATCACTGGGATCGCTGGAGCCAGCGCCGAAGTTCAGCGTGACACTGTACTCACCAGGATCGTCATAGGCATCAGCCTCAGGCAGCACATTGCTGATGACCAGCTTGTACTCGCCGGAGAGAGGCGTGGTGGCCGTGCGTGTGAGCGTCAGCACCTCCGACATATCCTCCGGGCCGACGGTCAGCGCTTCCTCCTTGCCAGTCTCATCCACCAACTTGGCGGCAGCCTCAGCGCTGTTGACCTTCTTATCGAAAGTCATCGTAAAGCTCTTGCTGTCGCCGGGCAGGTCAAACGACCCATCCTCAGGTACAGACGACATCAGCGTAGGAATTTTGTGAGCATACGAATAGACCTCAGAGATTTCCGAGTCGTAGGTCAGTCCCGTTTCAGTGAAATCTCTCACTGAGGTGTCCTCACCGGTCGAATAAGGACGGCGTGAGCTGGTATACAGGATGCGATAAGCGGGATCCGTCGGGTTCTTGAACGTTACCACCAGGTTGTCAGCATCTTCCTCCTCGGGATAATCGTCACCCAGGAAGATGTAGAAGCTGCCATCCTTCCAAGCCTCCACGCTGAGGATGTCATAGGTCTTGCTTCCGTCAGCCTTCTTGACGGTTACGCAGTCGTTGGGCAGCAGCACACGCTCCTTGCCTTCTGGCACAAGCGCCTTCACGTTGACGTCATAGCCGAAGTTGACCTTGAGCACATCGCTGTTGTAAGAGATGCCGGCAATCTCCTTGCCTTCCTCGATCTTCACATCATCAATATAAAAATCACCAGGATTCATCATGTTGATGGTCAGGAAGAAGTTGTCGATCAGTCCGCCCTCCAGGGTTCCAGGATGGTTCTTGTAGTAAGCCTGCTGGAGCTCCTGGTTGGCATAGAAGAACATCATGGAGTATTTGCGGAATCCCTTGTCGGCCTCTTGGAAATACGAGATATCGTAGGTCTGCTGCGTGCTGTCTGCCGTGAGCAAGGGTATGTCGGCATACTCGCGCCCCTGCATCAGGGCCACGCGTGCCTTGGCTCTTTTCTCCGTGCCGTCGACGACGTAACTGTTGGTGCCCTGCAAGTAGAAGGACACGCGGTAAGAGGTGTTCTCCTTCAGCGGGAGGTTGCGGAACTTCACGGCTCGCATCCAGTTCTGGTTCTCACACTCGTTAGACGCGTCATTGTAGAAATGCAACGACTGGCTACCCGACCACGCGTAGTCGATGGAGAGGTCACGCTGGTCAAGTTCCGGCGTATTGTAAAAGCCATACCATCCGAGTTTGGTGGTGTCTTGCTTGTCAGGGATGGAGCCTTCGAAGTCCTCAAAGAGGATGGTCTTCTGTGCGTTCATCGTCCCTGCCAGTCCGAAGAACAGTCCACACATGAGGAATAGAGATTTCTTCATAAACTGAGATTTTTTAGGTTTAACGATAGAATATTAATTATGTAATGTTGTTTAGCTGTTTAGGTCACCTGTCTCTGTGCAAAGGTAGTCCATCAAGCAAAAAGTGATTTTCCGTTATGTCTCTTTTGTTTTTCTTGATGTCTACCTTTGCAGAAACAAACCTGTTTTTAACGTTCAAGCGTCATTTTCTTAACGGCAGATACCAGTTGGCCTTGTTTCGGAGCAGTGCGAGCAGTGCGGCGTCAGGCGTTCCCGTGCCATCACGCAAGGCCACCCGTTCGGCCAGGTAGTCGGGATCGTCGCGACGCAGAGCCACGCGCATCAGGTCGTAGAAGCGGTTTCCCTCGAGAGCACCCTCCAGAGCCATCTCCTCAATGATCATATCCTCGACCAGCGGCACCTGGTAGGCCACCGTGTCCTGGCGCGAGGCAAGGGCCGTGGCAGGTTGCGGCAACACATAGTGGATGGTGTCACACTCCACATAGCCGCTGCCATGACCATGGATGCCCATGGTGTTGGTTGTGGTGAATTTCACCTCATCCCAGTTGAGGAAGCGCGCAGCTTCCTGTCGCTCCACAGAGTCGATATGCTCATAGATGTAGTTTTTGCACAAGCCATACTTTAGGATGCACATGGCCGTCTGCGGATAGTTGAGCCGGTTGAGCGCCTCGGCAAGACGTAGGTACACCATGCTCTTGCGATAGATGTTGAAGCCCGATGTGGAGAACTTCCCGATAATCTGCACCCACGGAGAATAGGGCGAATACTCGTCGCGGTTCACTTTTTTCTCCGTAAAGAACGAGCGGTATCGCAAGTCACCCTGCAAGTACTTGAGGTTATCGTTGAACTGGTCTACTTGCGGTCCGTCCAGCGTGTCGCGATGGTTGTTGTTGTCAATGTACAGATGGGTATAGTGCTGTCGCTTGAAAATCTCGCGCATCTGCCCGGATGGTGTCAGTGACACATAGCTGTTGTTATGGTTGACATCCGAATTGTAGAGATAGTAGAGTTGCGACTGGTGTCCATAGTAGGGTTGGCTCTCCAGTGCGATATTGGCAATGGCCTCGCTATGGCCGTACCAGGATGTTCCCATTGCCATGCTGCTGATGCTGGGATGGTTCTCGGCAGTGAACTCCTTGGAGCCTGTTCCCCAGCGCTGGTACATGAAGTCTGTAGGCTGCGGCTTCTCCTGCAGGGTCAGGTAGTCATAATAACTCTTGGCGGCATTCTCATAGTCGTCGGCCCACAGGTAGAGGTCGCCCAGCATCACGCGCACCGGTATGAAGGAGCTTTGCGGGATGATGCTCGATCCATAGTTGGGCACACGTTCATTGACATAAGGCTTGAGGTCCTCAGCCAGGTAACTGCAGATGGTCTTGATGTCCGACGGTGCCTTCTGCATCTCCTTCTGTGCCTGGCTCTCTCCGTAGACGGGCGTGGTGACCAGCGGCAGCTTGCCATAGAGTTGCACGGCCTGCAGGTAGGCCCATGCCCGAAACACCTTGGCAGCCACATACTCGCGCTTGAACACCTTGACACCCTTGAGCATCAGCGTGGTGTCCGCCTTTGCGATGAAGTTGTTGCAGGTGTTGATGACGTTATAATAGTCGCTCACCCGGTTGTAGCTGTTGTCGGTGGTGGCGGTGAAGTCGGCCAGCGCCTTCAGGTCGGCCGATGCCTTGTCGGTGATGCTCACCAGATCAGAGTGCACCTCACCCACCAGCGCATTGCGCTCGGCCACCACTTGCATGGTATTGATGATGCCCAGCATGTTGTACACCGTGTCCGCCACATCGGTGATTCGGTTGTTCTTCTCAAACTCCACGATGCTGGAGTCTGTGTCAAGCATATCGCCACAGGACACGGTAAGCAGCGTGGCTGCGGCTGCGATTGCAATATTACGTAATTTCATGGTATCAGTATTTTTACAGGTTAATCTTCACACCCAGAGACACCGTGCGGGCATTGCCCAGCAGACCAGTGTCAATGCCCTGGAGCAGTTGCGATCCGGCCGTGATACAGTCAGGGTCTGATCCCAGGTACTTGGTGATGGTGAAGAGGTTCTCGGCACTGGCCCACACGGTGATGCCCTGCAGGTAAGTGGAACGGACAGGCACTGCGAAGCTCAGCGTAATGTTCTTCAGCTTAAGATAGCTACCATCCTCAATCCAGCGGTCGCTGAAGCGTGCGTTGCCCATGGGGTCCTGGTAGTTGGCCCGTGGGATGTTGGTCTGCTGGCCATCGGTGGTCCATCGGTTGTTCATGGCCGTCGTCTGGTTGTAGAACATGTTGCCACCTTCCAGGATGGAGCGCTGGTAGTTGTAGATGTCATTGCCCAGCGAATAGTTGAACGTAGCGTCGAGCCTCAAGTTCTTCCACTGCAACGAGGTGAAGATGTTGCCGTAGATGTCGGGATTGGGGTCTCCGATCACCACCCGGTCTTCCTTTCCGATGCACTTGTCGCCGTCAGTGCTCACAAAGCGCATGTCGCCCGCCTGGAAATACTCTTTCTGCCCGCTTCCGTTGAGCTGGTAGAGCCCCTCGGCCTCCGCCTCCGCCTCGCTGGCAATGACACCGTTGGTGCGGTAGCCATAGAACAGGCCAATGGGACTTCCCACCTGAGTGAGGATGGTTCCGCCGTAGTAGGTGTTCTCCATGGGTTGGTTGTTGTCCGGCAGGGCAGTCACCTTGTTCTTATAGTGGCCCACGGAGAATCCGGCCTCCCACTGCCAGTCCTTCAAGTTGAGCACCTTGGCTGTGGCCTGCATGTCGAATCCCGCATTTTCCAGTTTGCCGCCATTGCCCCAGTTCTTCTGCAAGCCGCTGGTCCACGACAGTTGTTGCAAGGTGATGAGGTCGCTCGTCCAGCTCTTGAAGACGTTGAAGCGCAGGTTCAGGCGGTTGTTGAAGAAGTTGCCGTCGAGTCCAGCCGTCAGGCGGCGCGTCGTCTCCCACTTCAGCATGTCGTTGCCGATGTTGCCGATGACCTTGCCGCTCACCTGTGCGTTGAGCATCTGCTGGGCAATGAGATAGGTACGCGATGCCGTGAAGTCGATGTCATCGTTGCCCGTCACGTCAAGTCCGGCGCTCAGGCGAAGATAGTTGACGCAGGGCACGTTGGCCATCCACTTCTCGTTGGTCAGCACCCATGCAGCCTGCACACTGGGGAACAGTCCCCACACGGTATCAAACATCTTCAGGCCAGAGGCCTTGTCGCCGAAGCGCGAGGAAGCCTGTGCCGACAGGCCAGCCATCACATAGTACTTGCTGGCATAATTATAGTCAGCCTGTCCGTACCAGGTGAACTCACGCACCTTGTCGTCTGCGCCGTCAGTGGTCTTCATCGTCAGGCTACTGCTCATCACAGGTATCTTGTCATTGCCCGAGTTGAATCCCTGCTGCTTGTTGAGCGAGAAGTTGTGGCTCAGGAACCGTGCGCCTCCCATCACGTTGATGCTGTGCGCCCCATATCGGTTGTTCCATGTCAGCCTGGTGTCGCTCTGAATGTTGGTCTGCCTTGAGGCCATGGAGCCCACCTTGTTCTTGAAATAATCGGTATCGCTGACAGTGGGGTCCTTAAACTTAGGTGTTCCGTTGATGGGAAGATAATAGTTCTCATTGGTGTTCACCAGGGTGAAGTTGAAGTGCTCGCTCAGCGAGAGATGCCTGTTGAAGCGATAGCGCGGCGTGATGGACAGTGTGACCAGCCGGTTGCCGAAATGGTTGCGGTTGTCCCCTTCGCCATATTCGAGCAGGCTCTTGGGATTGATGAGCGATGTGCCCGCCCGCGGGTTGCCATTCTGGTTGAGATTGGGCACCTTGGCCAGGTAGTCATCGGCCTGCGAGAGGAAGCGGCTGAGGTTGCCGTCGGTGTCATAGGCATACGGAGAGAGGAACGGCGCCTTGATGAGGGCCAGCTGTCCGGGCGATGTCACCAGGGCCGAGCTGATGTTGTCAGGCATGCCGTCGTCAAGCAGGTTGCGGTTCACGTCACTGTAAGCGGCGTCGAAGCGCACCGACAGGTTGCGCACCACGTTGATATCACTGTTGAGGCGCATGTCAAACCGGCTGTAGTCGTTGTTGCGCACCTGTCCGTTGCCCTGGCTGTAACCCACCGAGAGGTTGTAGTTGGCCACATTGTCACCGCCCTGCACGTTGATGCCATAGTTTTGCACGAAGGTCTCGTGGTATATCTCCTTTGTCCAGTCGGTGTTGTTGTGGTAGATGTTATAATAATAGTAGTCAGGGTCGTTGACCAGAAAGTTGAGGCGCGAGATGTCGGTGGTCTGGTTGTAAAGCATCTCCGAGGCCAGCAACCTGTAGTCTTCCGCTCCCATCATCTCGGGGAGCTTGGGCAGGAGCTGGTAGCTTCCGTTGATGTTGACGTCGATGCGCGTGGCCATGCTCTTGTTGCGCTTGGTGTTGATGAGAATCACGCCATTGGCTCCCTTGGCACCATAGAGGGCTGTTCCGTTCTTCAGCACAGACACGTTCTCGATGTCGTTCACGTTGATGTTGGCCAGGAGGTTGTTGAAGTAGCCCTGGTGAAGCATCTTGCGACCGTATTGCATGTCCATGATCACACCGTCGAGCACGACGAGCGGTTGAGCGTTGCTCTCCAGCGAGTTCAGTCCTGCAATGTACATGGCGTTGCCCGTTCCCAGGTTGCCTCCTCGCGAGATGGTTCGGATGTCACCTCCCAATCGCTGGCTGATGAGGTTGTCTATGCTCACATCGGCCGTATTGCCGAAGTCAGAGGCTGTCACCTTTCGGCTGGCCTCAGTGGTAGCGGTGTAGTCGGTGCTGAACGTGGTAGGGTACAGCCGTCCGTCAATGCCGTTGAGGTTCTTTCCGATGGCCCGCTGCTGCAGGTTGTAACCGTCGACCTTCATCGACACGGACGTAACGTAGCTTGGGATCGTCAGTTTGTAATGACCGTTGCCGTCGGTCATGGCAGCGTATCGGTTGTCGCCGTAGGCCTCAACGCGCACACCGGCCAAGGGCTTTCCTGTGGCGGCATCGGTCACCATGCCGCTCACGGTAATCTTGTTGCCGTCGGTAGGATCAGCGGCCAAGGCCACCGTGCAATAGCCGATGCACAGCGGAAGCAGCATCGCTTGCTTGATATTTTGGATGAAATGACTTATCATAATGGATCTGTTTATCTGTTGTGGGATGGTTCATGGTTCTATTCTCGCTCATCTCTGGGCTCATCGGCCTCGATCTTAGCCTTGGGCTTGAGCAGGATGCAGTCGATGTAGATGGGACGCGAATACTTCTTGTTCTCGGCGGCGCTCATCGAGCAGGTCAGTGTGAGGTAGAAATGTTCATTGGTCTGCTCATACCAGTTGCATGTGGGGAACACGAAGTCCTTGGCCAGGACGACCGTGTCGACGTGCAAGGGGTCATTCGTGTTGAACTTGGTCTGCTTCTTGTTCTTTTCGTCAATCCAACTACAGGTGTAGCTCTTTTTGGCACCATTCTCGTCTATGTATCCAATGTCGGCCTTAAACTGGTAAGGCTTGGCTGCCGCTTCGGGGTCTGTGATGTTTTGCGGCAACAGCACCACACACACATCATAGGCGGTGGACTTGACATCAGCCAGGCGGAACTTCACACTCCAGTTGGCGGTGTTGCTGCTGGGCTGGATATCGAGATAGCCCTCACGCGAGACGCTGTCGGCACTGATCGAGCGGCCGGAGTAGGTACATTTCTCGTTGTTGATGACATACCACGTGTACTCAGCCTCTTGCTCCAGCTTGCGGTTGTAGGTCTGCGTGGGGTCAAAGGGGTATTCGTCGGTCTCATACAGCACACCATTGCTGCTGGTGGTCTTCGTGGCGCCGTCAAGCAGTCCGCCAGGCGCAAAGGGCTTGCGGAACACACTGTATTCCGGGTAAGACGCATTGTAGTTGAGCGAGCGCAGCGAATCGGCTGGGCTCTTCTGCGTGGTCATGGTGAAGATGGCATCCTTGAACATGGCGCGATATGCGTTCAGCAGTTGCAGCGAGTCGGCCTTTTCCTCAGAAGTAGGATACTTGAAGCAATCCTTGGCCTCATCGAAAGCCGCCTGCCAGCTTGCGCCCTTGGGTACGACCATCCAGTAGGTGGAATCCTCGCTGGCGAGCTTGGCACCGAGATAATTGTTGAGGAAGTCGTTGCGCGAGATCATGACCGAGTCGATGTAGACAGGCACGCCGTCAACCGTGCCGTTCTGCACGGAGTTGGCCTGGTCAAACTCCTCGCGGTCGTAGGAGCGGATGAAGTCGCCCACAGACTTGTACTCAGGGCGGTCGGTCATCTGCTCATACAGGTTGTAGTAGTAGGGCAGTTGCCGTTCCATCACGTTCAGGATTCCGTTCTTGGCATGGATGTTTTCCTGCTTCATGGCGACACCATTGATGGAGCCAGTCAACAGTGACACGCGCTTGTCGTTCATCATGTGGATGGTCTTCGGGGTGGCGGTGGCCGAGTTGGCCGATCGTGCGATGTGGTTCTTGACAAAGAACTTCTCCACCACGGAGTCACCCTTGGCCGTTTCGGTGAGCGCTATCAGCGAGTCCTTGTTGAAGGTGCCGTTGACAGGGGCCATCACGGTGAACGACTGGCCTGAGTTGAGTATCTCCGCGTAACTGGCCTTGGTCTTCTTGTGCATGCGGAACAGGTTGGTGTGCTCCAGCACGTCACAGAAGTCGCTCAGTTCGCTGTTCTGCTTCATCTGTTGCCATAAGGTAAGGTTACCTCCATCCGCTGCGGTGTTGTCGTAGTGGTCGTCCCATTCGGTGCATCCCACAGCGGAGCAGGCCATGGCAGCGAGTAATATATAATGTGTAGCTTTCATTTTTGTCGGTTTAAGATATGATTGATACGAGGAAGTCTCGCGCAGCGTCAATGGGTATCCTCACCCTCCGGGCTGGCATAGACGCTCTTCGGGCACAGTTCTATGAAGTCGAGCGACAGTGAGTAGTTGCCCTTGAGCAGCTGGCGGAAGCGCAGCTTGTACTCCTGGTCCTGTCGCAGCTCACCGGTGTAGAGGATGCGGCGCATGCTCCAGCTTGCCGCACGGAACGGCGTTCCGCCATTCGAGGCATTTCCACCCTGCGAGTCAGGAGCCTTCATGAATCCGCGGTTGTGCATGGACTTGTCGGTGGCACGGTTCTCTTCCTCATCGTCAGTGTCTTCCTTCCATCCGTCAGGACCGCTTCGGAGATCGACGGGCACACCGCAGGCAACACCGTTGAGGTAAGCCTGCACGATACCGCGCGAGGGATTCACATTGTAGCCCATACGCAGCTCATAGACACCTGTCTGGGGCACGGGAGGCAGCTTGATGGTCACGTCAAACTCACCGCAGATGGCCACCATGTTGCCTTCCCACGAGTTGGTCCAGATCTCATTGCCACGCACGCCGATCAGGCTCTGCGAGGAGGCTTCGACATTGGTCAGGAAGCCAGGCTTGAACAGCGTCAGCTGCTTTTGGTTGAACATGACACGGCACTTCTGCGCGTTCAGGAAGTCGGGGAACATCGTAGTGGCGTCAATGCGCAGACGCGTGTTCAGCGCCTCACGGCTGAACACCAGCGGTCGGTTGATGTAATGGTAGACACCATTGGCGCAGTCTTGCAGCTGCAGGCCGCTCTCCGAGGGGCTCAGCACCCGCACGCCAGGCTCTTCGAGCACCGTGGTGCGCTTGCGGTTGAGATACACCCTGCCGTCCTTGGGACCGCTGGCGCGCATGATGCACCCGGGGCACATGGTCTCATAGTAATCCTCGGTATCCGCCTTGTCGAGGAAACAGTAGTAGTCTTTCATCTGTCCGGAGATCACCAGCTGGTCATAGTTCACCAGGTAGGGCAAGACATGGTAGGCAATAAAGCGGTTGAGGGGGTTCTTCTCGTTATCCCACTGGTCATCGTACTTGCCGGCATCCTCGGGGAAGATGGCATCATACTGCTGCTTGGCGTAGGCTTTCAGGTCATCGAGGTTGTGGATGTTCCACTTGCTGAAGATCTCGTCGGTCTCCACAAAGGCGGTGTACTTGAAATAGCGCCGCTCGATGTATTTCACATTGGTCCACTTCTCACCGTCGGCGCCGAAGAACACCTCTGGCAATCCCTCCTCCACGGAGTCGCGTCCGATGGTGTAGGAATAGTCTTCGACCTTGCGCATCTTCTGCTCAACCTTGGTCAGGGCCAGCGCCTGAGCAAAGATGGTGGCGGTGGTGTCTTGCTTGATGAGGTCGGGCAGGAGCATGCTGGTCGACACCAGCATGTGGTCGATGGTATGCACCACGCCGTTGGTCACCGAGTCGTCGCGCTCGATCATGCGGGCCGACTTGTTCACGTAGTAGACGATGGCATTGTTGTTGTTGACATCGGAGTCGCACGAGATGGTGATGTTACGGTCGTCCATGTTGAGCACGGGCAGGGTACCGTCGCTCACGTCGGCCGTGAAGTAGGCTCCGCCTTTCACGATGTGTGTGCGTGCCAGCGTGTCGCACACATCATCAGGGATGGCCTCCACATCGGGGTAGCCGTTGCTCCTCATGTAGGCGTCCACGGCATCGTTGGTCGGGGCATAGAGCGTGTACTCGCCATAGGTGGCCAGCGTGCTGAGGAACTTGGAACGCTGCAAGATGCGTGTGAACTCGCTGAAGCGTGCAGGGTTGTTCTTGAGAAATCCCGCCGCGGTCAGCTCGGTTGCCGTGTAGTAGTTGTCGGGCACGTCTTCATCGGAGCAACTCACGGTTATGCCGGACAGGATAGCCGCCACGATGAGCAGCATCCATAACTGTATCTTTTTCATGTTCATCATACTGTATGTGTATCAATGAAATTTGGTAATCTTGTTGTTTACTTCGTCAGTTGCGCGTTGTTGTCCTTGTAAGCCGGGTTTTGCACCAGGTTCGGATTGCGTTTGATTTCCGCGCGCGAGTAGGGATAGTAAGCGATGTTGGGGTCTGCCAGTCGGATGCGTATGGCGGCCGTGTTGCTGGTGTGCTTTTCGATGGTCTCGCTGATGAGTCGGCTGTTGTTGCCGTCACGTCTTGCCATTCTCACCATGTCAAACCAGCGCTTTCCTTCGAACATCAGCTCGCGATGGCGCTCGTCGAACACCAGCTCCTCCATGGCGGTCTTCGAGGTGTTGTAGTCGGTGTATTTCAGTGTGTCGCTCATGGTGGTCGATGTGGCGTTGCGTGCGCGTTTGTTCACGGCGTTGACCATGGCGAAGGCATCCTCGTAGTGGTCCTCGCCCATCATCACCTCAGCCTCCGCCTTCATCAGCATGACATCCGTGAGACGGTAGAAGATCCAGTTGTTGAAGTTGGTCTGCTGCATGGTCTCGTCGTCCTGCACCTTGGCCTCGGTGGTGATGTTCTTCATGTTCAGCGAGACGCTCTTGCGGCCGTACTTGCGGATGGCGAAGCGGCTTCCGTCGGCGATGATGCCCTCGTATCCACGGCAGTCGTTCTTGCTGAGGAACACCGTGTTCTTGTCGGTCGCCAGGTTCTCGTAGAGGTGGTCTGGAGCTGCCAGGTAGCCGAAATCACCGCTGTTGTCCTTGTTGCAGTAGTAAGCCGAGACAAACTCCTCCCTGTTGCTGAACTTGTTGTCATAATAGAGTTCAAACAAGCTCTCGAAGGAATTGCCTGTCCCGAAGATTCTGTTGTAGGCATCCCCACGCTTGGTGTCGACGCTCGATCCCACGGGGCACTCCAGGATGAGTGGCACACCATTGAACAGCGCCATGTTGGTTGAGGCTGTGACGCGCAAGTCCTGGTTGGCCTGCCACTCCTTGTACTGGTTCTTCTTGTAGTCGATGATCTCGTTGCAGGTCGCCACACACTTCTCATATTCGCCGGCCCAGAGGTAGAGGTCGGCCAGGATGGCGCAGATGCCCCAGCGCGTGATGCGGCTGCTGTTCTGGTATGCATCGCCGCTGTTGTCAAGGTAGAAGCGGCGCACGGCATCGTCCTTGCAGCCCTCCAGGTCATTGATGAGCGTCTTGACGATGGTGTCAAAGTCAGTGGCGGGGGTGCGGGAGCTCTGCTCGTCGGTCAAGCTGGGCTCAAAGGTGAACGGCACGGAGCGGAACGTCTTGGCCAGCGTGAAGTAGCAGATGGCGCGTATGGCCTTGGCCTCGGCCACGTTGGCCTTCATCTCGCCCTCCTTGTAGTTGGGGTCTTTCTCGCTGACGCCTGGCGCGTAATGGATGAAGGTGTTGCAGTAGTTGATGGTCTTGTACACATCGTCCCACTTGCAGATCTCATTGTCGGGCTGCAGGTTTTCCTTCAGGATGTCCTGGAGCCACATGGGCGGGTTGGTACCCGCCTTGGTCTCGTCGGAGCGCACCTCACCCCAGAGGATGATGCGTCGCAGGCACTCCTTGCTTCCCAGGGCGTCATAGCAGCTCATGAGCATGCTGGTGGCATCGTCTTTCTCCGTCCAGTAGTCCTCGAGCACAATCTCGTTTTGGGGCTTGATGCTAAGGAAGTCCCCGCAAGAGGTCAGCGCGACGACACCCAGTCCCATGATAATATATTGTCTGATTGATCTCATATCCGTTGTTTTTAGATTAAGTGATTAGAACTGCACATTGAAGCCGGCTGTGAATGAGCGCGATCGCGGGGTCTGTGCGTTGTCGGTGCTCACGCCCCAACCTCCGTATCCCACCTCAGGATCGGCTCCCGAATACTTGGTCAGGCAGAAGAGGTTGTTGGCCGAGAAGTCGAAGCGCAGGCTGGTCAGGCCCAGCTTCTTCACCCACTTGGTGGGGAAGCTGTAGGACAACTGCGTGTAGTTCAGGCGCACGAACGAGCCGTCCTCGATGAAGCGGTCGCTGCCCAGGGCGTTGTAGTTCTGCGAACCGTAGACGGCTCGTGGGATGCGGGCGTCGGCCTGTCCCTCCACACGCCAACGCCAGTTGACGGCACGGCTCTGGTTGTACACCGTGTTCATGCTCTCGGCGTTGAGGCGCGCGGCATTGATGATCTTGTTGCCGAATCGGAAGTTGAACTGGTTGTTCCAAGTGAAGTGGCCAAACTTGAGCTTGAAGCCAAAGCCGCCCGTGATCTTGGGCAGCGAGGAGCCCAGGTAGACGATGTCGAGCTCGTCGATGGTGCCGTCGTGGTTCACGTCGTCATAGATGGCGTCACCACCCTTGAACTCGTAGCTGTTCTTGCCGTAGCGGAAGGTCATGGGAATGGGGCGGCCGCGGTGGTCAAACACCACGTTACCGTTCTCATCGTGTGCCACGGGGGCGTTGGGGCCGCTCACCTTGGCCACTTCCTCGGCTGACCACTCGGTATACTGGTAGACACCCTTGTAGCGGAAGCCATAGATGCTGCCCATCGGCCTGTTGAGGGCCACGCGCGTCATGTAGTTGCCGTTGGTGCCGCTCCACTCGTTGGTCAGCGAGGCAAGGTAGGTGGCGTCCATATCCTTCAACTTGTTCTGGTTGTTGGCGAAGGTGATGTTGAAGTCCACGCCAAACTTGCCAGCCCTGATGATGTCATTGCCATTGATGTTGAACTCCCATCCTATGTTGGACATCTCTCCGCTGTTGTACCAGTTGAGGCTGCTGTAACCCGATGAGGTGGGTATGCCCCAGCCCGATATGAGCAGGTCGCGTGTCATCTGCTTGTAGATGTCCACGTTACCGGTCAGCTTGTCGTTGAAGAAGCCGAAGTCGACACCTAAGTTATAGGTCTCCTTCTCTTCCCACTTCAGGTGCTTCAGCTGTATGTTGTTGGGCTTGGTGCCTCCGTTGCCGAGGTAACCCGTGCTGTTGCCGTAACGGCTGAGGAACAGGTACTCGCTGCCGGGCTGCTTGCCCACGACGCCCCATCCGGGACGCAGAGAGAGCATGGAGACGAAGGGCAGTGCCTTCTTGAACCAAGGCTCATCGCTAATGTTCCAGCGCAGTGACACGGCCGGGAAGTTGCCCCACCGCTGGTCGGGACCAAACTTGGTGCTGCCGTCGCGGCGCACGGAGAAGTCGGCCATGTAGCGACCCTTGTAGGCGTAGTGGGCCGAGTAGGTGAGGTAGATGCTCCGCCACTGTCCGCTGCTGGTGCTCATGCCCTTGATGGGTGCTGAGGCCGACGGGTTCTGTATGGCTCCTGAGGGCAGGCGGTAGGTCTCGGTGGTCTGGTAGTTGGAGGTACCGCTGTTCACCTGGCCTCGCAGCATCATCATCAGCGAGTGATCGGCGTTCTTGAAGTGGGGGACGAAGGTCAGCGTGTGGGTCGTGGAGATGCCCAGCGACTTGCTGCTACTCGACGTGGCCTGGTTGGGGCTTCCCTCAAACCAGCCCTTGGTGTTGAGCGACGACGGGCGGAACTTGTCGTTGTACTCATTGTTGATGTCAAACATGATCTTGCCCTCATAGTCCAGGCGCGTGTGGTCCTCGCCAGTGCTGAGCAACTTGTACCTGATCTTGAACTCGGGCTGGATCTTGTAGGTCGACTGGTGGTTCTTGGCCAGGTAGGCCACGGCCACGGGATTATCCAGGTTGTACTGGTCGTTGAGCTCGGAGGAGCAGCCCGGCTGTATGTTGTAGAAGCGGTCGGTGTCGTTGCCGTACTCGTCCTCCTCATAGATGGAGAGGTTGGGCATGCGCTTGTAGGCGATGCCCAGCAGGTCGCTGTAGTTCTTCTGGTTCTTGGTGTAGGTGAACGAGAGGTTTGACTCGAACTTGATGCGTGTGCTCACAAAATAGTCGAGCGCCACACGTGTGGTGAAACGGTCGAGCACCTGCTTGATGATGGAACCCGTCTCATGGTCGTAGCCCGCGCCCATGCGGAAGTTGGCCTTCTCGCCTCCTCCCGAGATGGACACGTAGTGGTTCTGCCTCAGTCCGGTCTGCTTGACGGCCTTCATCCAGTCGGTGTTGTCGTCAAACATGCGTGCCTCGCTAAACTCGGTGGGGTTGAGGTAGTTGAGCTCCTTGATGTTGCTGGCGGCGTCACTCAGGTTCTGGTTGAAGAACTCCTCCTTGAGCAACATGGTGTACTCGTCACCGTTGAGCATCTTCATGCCCTCGGGCTGGTGGGTGGCGGTGAGACGCAGCGAGTAGGTCACACGGGTGTTGCCGCGCGAGCCTCTCTTGGTCTTGATCTCGATGACACCGTTGGCTCCCTGGCTACCCCAGATGGCCGTGGCGGCAGCGTCCTTCAAGACCGATATGCTCTCGATGTCGTCGGGATTGACGTTGAGCAGCTCGGCAAACTTCTCGTCGTTCATGCTCGTCACGTTGATGGTCTGGCTCTGGTCTTTCTCAAACACGTTGCCGTCGACCACGATGAGCGGCTCGGCATTGCCCGTGAGTGACGACACGCCACGCAGGCGCATGGAGGTTCCGGCACCGAGGTTACCACTGTTGGCGATGATGTCCAGGCCGGCGATACGTCCCTGCAGGGCCTCGTCGATGGTGGTGAAGGACAGGCCCTGGAACTCCTTGGTGCTGATGGTCTGGCGTGCCGTGGACACCTCGCGCTCGGGAATGGCCAGGCCTGAGCCCTGCGTGAGTCGTTTAGACCTGACGACAACCTCCTTGATGGTGTTGGCGTCCTCCAGGCTGATGTCGAAGGTGGTCTTGTTGATGGGCATGGTCTTTGTCTTGTAGCCCACAAAGGAAACGCGCAGCTTGTTCTTCGGGTTCTTCAACTTGAACGAGAAGTTACCGTTGACGTCGGTGGTACAGGCGGCCACAATGCGCCCGTCGGCGTCGATCTCCACCACGTTGGCCATCACCACCGGCCCCAGAACGTCTGTCACGGTGCCGCTGATGATATCTCCCGCTTGCTGTGCGAAGGCTGTGCCCACGGAGAGCAGGCACCCCAAGGCCGTTGCCGTCAGGCGTCTCGCATATCTGTTGTTAATATGATGTTTCATAAATGATGTAGTTGGTTTGGGTCATTAGTTATTATGCCTGCGGTCAATGCCTCCTGGCTCTTTTCTTCGCGTGTGCGCCCTGCTTGTTCCAGAAGAGCAGCGGGCCGTCTATCAGGTGCACCACCGCCGAAGAGTTGGTCTCGATGTTCGAGGCGTCCTTGGCGTCCTTGCCCGGATAGATGTACTCGCGTGCGAAGCGGTTGTACAGGTTCTTGTCGGTCTTCAAGACGTGGCGCACATTGCCCTGCTTGTCCTGGATGGTGATGTTGTTGTCGTCGGCGGTCACGTTGAGGCGAGCGAAACCCTTTGTGGCATCATCGATCATGGCCGTCTCATAGTTGGAACTGCTGTTTGAAGCGCCGATGATCAGTGCGTTGTCCTGGATGTGATACTTCACGAAGTTCACCAGTCTGGTGGAGTCGGCCGTCACGTCGGCCCCGCTCTCCTTCATCTGTTCGTACACGTCGGGGTCGATGAGCTGCCCGCTGCTGATGAGCTGGCGGATCGACTCGTTGGTCGGCACATACACGGTGTACTGGTAACTGTTGAACGCGTTGATGTAGTTGTCGCCGCACGTCTTCTCCTTGTAGTTGTTCTCGATGATTCCCGAGGCTTCGAGCAGGCGTCCGAATTCCTCAAACTCCGGCGTGGCATCGATGATGTCCTTCACACTCTGGCGCGTGCCCAGGATGGGCTCCTCATCTATAATATAGGTATGGCCGTTCTGCTGGTTGTAGACGTTGGTCACGGGTATCTTCTTGCCGTTGTCATTCATCTGGTAGGTTCCCTCCACGGTCATGCCGTCTTTTCCCTTTCCAGGATTGTTGACGCGGATGATGGAGTTGCCCATGGTGCGGTAGTAGGTGTGACCGTCGGTCACGTCGCCCACCACGATGTGGTCCTTGAGCAGGAACTCCAGTCGGCGGTTGAGGCTCCACGTGCCGCTCTTCACGCCGATGGAGTCGCCCACGACGCCTGTTGCGGGGTCATACTTGTGTACGGAGGCATAAGGCTCCTTGGTGGCGTTGTTCCAGTGGAAGCGGAGCATCTCCAGCTCGCTCTTGGCATAGGAGCAGGGGTCCACATACTGCAGCACAGCCTTGCTGCTCGGTACGAAGAGGCTGTAGGTGGAGGTCAGCGAGTTGAGCAGGGCGTCGTAGCGACCGCTGTTGATGATGGACCACAGTATCTTGTAGTTGTCGTTGAACACGATGACGGGGAACATCACGCTGACAAAAGAGGTTGGGGCAAACACCTTATTGGTCATGTAGATGGCACCGTTGTTGCCCAGGAACACCGAGTCGACATCACTTTCACTGATGTTCATCGGGTCGTTGGACTTGTTGAGCATGGTGGGGAACTTGCTGGGGACACACGAGATCAGGTATTTCTGCATGTTGTTGTTGATGAGCTCGGCCACGACGTTGTTGGGCACCTTGTCCCAGGTACCGTAGCGCTCGCTGAGCACCTTGCCTTCGCCATTGTTCCAGTATTCCTCGAGGGCCTCGTTGGTGGGCACGAGCATCAGGCCCATGTTGCGCTGCAGCTCCACATCGGGTGTGGTGTTGGTGCCCGAGTAGAACTGGTTCCAGCCTGGGTCGAAGGACAGCAGTTCGGCGGGGTCGATCACCGACCCGTCGGCAGAGGCGTTGTACGACTTGCCCCCTTGTGACCACTCTGAGAAGAAACGCTTCTGGTAGGCTTTCTCCGTGGGCCAGTTCAGTCCCAGCTTGATGGACGCTTCCTCACTGGAGTCGGGTGCGCAGAAGCGCTCCAGCAGGCTATTCCACTGGCTCATCTGTGGCTTGCCCTTGATGATCTCCGCCATGTTGTCCAGTGGGGTCATCACCTCTTCCGTTCGGTCGATGAAACCGTTGGAGCAGCGGATATCCTCCTCCACCACCTGCAAGCCGTTGACGCTGGCCTGACCGGCCTGGCGGTTGGTGGTGTGGTTGTAGAGGAAGTCATAGTCCTCGTTGGTGATCTTGTTGTTGACCAGGAAGTTCTCCATGAAGTGGATCATGGGGGTGTAGGTCAGGTCCTTGAAGCAGTAGACGTAGGGCTGCGTCTTCAGGTGACGCCAGTACTTGTTGTCGGGCATCTCGTCGGGTGTCAGCTTGGGCACGCTGTCGTAGGGGCTCAGGGCCGAGAGGCGGCGCATGGCCACGCCCTTCACGTTGCCCTCCGTATTGCAGAGGTAGTTGAGCTGGTAGCTGTTGTTGATCATGGCGCCGAAGAGCAACATGCGCTTCTGGGCCACGGTGAGGTCGGCGTAGGAGTGGACGCCCCACTTGTTGTTGGCGTAGAAGCGCTTGAAGGCATCGTCGTCAGCGGCAAAGAGCGTCTTGGAGCCTGTCTTGTCCAACACGGAACGGTAGCCGAGGTCGTCGATGATCTTCGAAAAGTTGGTGTAATTGCCATTGTCCACAAGGTAGCTGTAGATGGAGGCTCCCCAATTGTCTGGAGTGCGCTCGTCCAGATCATACTGCGAGCATGAACTGAGGTTTGCCATTCCAGCCAGCGCTGTCACTCCTGCAAGCAACAGTCGACAGGCTTTTCCCGTGAATGACAATCCTCTTCGCTTCTGCGAAAAATACTGGGTTTTTATCATAAGTGTGGTAATTAGTTGTTTCGATGGGCTTTTAGTCTTCGTTCGCAAAATTAAATGTTTTTTAAGTCTACCCGTTTTTCATATGTTAGCGTTTGATTTCTTATCGTCTCATGTTACAACAGGATGTCTCATATTGTTTTCATTATGTCTCACACCTAACTATACAAGGCTTCTACGCGGGATAAGTGGCCTTACATAAAGGGCTGATCCGTTGTCTCATCCGGCAAGGGGGCACGCCCGTGCCGTCAGCTGAAGAGAAGCCGGATGACGGATATTTCCTCCTCGACAGGACAAGGAAGAGCTTCACTTGCATTGTCATGTTTTTAGTCGAAAAGTTTGTCACGGACGACGGATGAAACAGAACGCGGAAATGGCGTTTTTTTGGTCTGAACATGAAGAATAATGGCTCTTCCGGAATTTGGCGTGACAAGACCAATGGCTTGAATGTAAACAGCGTGGCTTGCGAGACATACGTGTGCGGTTTCATCAGTTTACAGTTCTACTGCGTGAGCGGTTTCATTCGGTTTATGGCCAGGGGTGCGGGAAGCCCTGGGGTTTATATCGGTTTACATTCAAGCCCAAAGCAACGTTCCCGTCGCTCCAAATTCCGGAAGAGTCATTTTTAAGACAACAAATACAACCTTTACAACATGGAACAACTTTTGTACCAAGTGGGAGGTAAGCAACGGACCTAAACAGAGACAACCTTTTCGTTAAGCCAAATGAGCAGAGTGAAGCTTGCTTCGGCTCTGCCATGGCGAGAAAAGGTGCATGAAATGAACCTCTTTGTTGTGCCCTCGGCACAATGACGGGTGCGAGGAGGGATGCGTGAGCGTCATGTGCATGTGTAAATCCGTGGGATCCGCGGGAGAATAATATCATCCGTGGGAGCAACCTGGGCGGATGCTCGACGGGCTGCGCTCGACTTTGTCGATTGAC
>ERZ808258.148-NODE-148-length-34424-cov-3.833425_pt1 | contig 34424 bp, 31 predicted proteins | sample MGYA00521280_ERZ808258 | MGnify/ENA primary metagenome ERZ808258 (study PRJEB31516, sample SAMN03275585) | gut metagenome | biome: mammalia-associated habitat; material: feces | host: Papio cynocephalus | place: Kenya | collected 2012-07-19 ...
TCTGGTAGGGCGAGATGGGGGCGAAGTAGACGGAGTCGGTGAACTGGATGTACCTGACACGGTCTCCAGCTTTGGCTCCCTCGATGGGGACGACGAGCTTTCTGATGGGGCACTCGGGCTCCTTGCCCTCCTCGATGGGGGGGTGGATGGACATGTAGTCCTGACCGGGCTGCCTGTGTCCCATGAGCCTCACGACATCGTCCATGGGGACGTCGCGCAGCTTCTTCAGTTTGACTTTCGGATCCAGGTATCTGCGCCTGTTCTTAGCGGGCGTAGTGGTTCCGGGATAGAACTGCCTCTTGTATGCCATTTCAATTACTCCTGTAATCATGCATTGAGGGTTTGAATTTCGAGAATCTTCCAAGTGTGAGGGTGTATCCGTCGGCTATCGTGCCGTCGCACGCCGCCTTGATCTCCTCGATCTTCTGGTCCAGCTCCTTCTCGTCGTCGACTAGGAGTTCTATGTAGAATCCTCCCACGAGGTAACGGAGCTCGATCTCCTGCTTTCCGACATGGATGACCTTCCTTTCGGAATGGTTGTTCGGAAGTCCTTTGCCGGGACCGCTGTTGATGGTCTTGGGCAGGCTCTCTCCGGTCATGTTGATCTGCCTGATCCCGGATATGGGATCGAGGGCGTTCAGCACCTTCTCCGTCGTATCAGCGCTGAGAAGACGGTTGGTGATTATCTGGACCTCGGGGAGCGGGACTCCGGCGTAGTCTGCTGCAGGTGTGGAAGTGCTCGACATCGTATCCTCAGATCTTGTTCCTGATCTTCTTCGCCTCGGCAGCGACGCACTGGATCGGGTGCTTGAATTCTTCGATGTCTCCGAAGACCTCTTTGAAGAGACCGGAAGTGGCCTCGGCAGAGAAGGTCTGGGTTCCGCCATCAAGACAGTTACCGGCGGTGACAGCGGGGATGAGGACTCCCTTGGCGTGCCTGGTAACGACGTGGTTTCCGTGGAACAGACCGGGTCCGCCTCCTCCGTAGATAGAGTGGGAGAAGAAGGACATACCGACTCCGACACCCTCGGCGCGTCCGTAATCGACACCGGGGAGACCGGACTCGTGCTCGAGCAGGTCGTTGTAGTACAGGATGGTGGAGGGCACACCCTGGGCTGCCCTGGCGGCTCCGACGTTGACCATGACGGCAGCGACCATTCCGGTAGCGGCGTAGGCGTTCCACTTGGGGAGATCGTCGGTGGTGTAGACCTTGTATCCGGAGGGAAGGGTCTCCTTCACGCGGATGACTCCGTCCTCGATAGCCCTGTCCATGACGGATTCGATAACGGTTCCGACGGTTCCGGTCTTTCCGTTCTTCTTGACGATGGAGTAGAGCATGTTGTTGGCGTTCAGGCCCTCGTAGGCGAGGGACAGGAGTCCGCCTCTCTCGAAGTTTCCGACCAGGTCGCCCATCTCGTAGGATCCGCACTGCTCGTAGATGGCGGAGAGGGCGGTTCCCTGCATGGCGTTCCTGTTGACGAGAGCGACGACGTGGTTCGCCATGATGTTCCTCAGGGCGAATCCGGCACCCTCGTTGTTCTGGGGAACGTCGAGGATGGACTTGACGTTGGCGCCCTGGAAGGTGATGGTCTGGGGGTATCTTCCCCAAACGGCGGCCTTGACCATGTTGGCCTTGTACATGGGGATGTCGAAGATATCGATGATAGCTTCGGTCGCAGCGGATGCGACGGTGGTGAATCCGGTGGTGTACTCGACTCCAGCCTCCATCCTCGCGTCGGGAACAACGACGACAATGTTCTTGCCGCCGCTCTTGACCTGGACGACGGTGCCGTCTCCATCGAAGACCTTAACGGCGTTCTCGATGTAGTTGGCGACCTTCTCTGCGTTCTCGACCAGAGGGATGTCGATCTCCTTTCCTTTGATGATGACTCCTCCGCCGGTCATGTTACCGGTCTTGAGGGCCTTCTCGATACCGGCCAGGTTGACCGCGACGGTCCTCTTGGTCAGGGAGACGATCTTCTTGATCGCGTTGTTGCGCAGCGGACTGATGGCCTCGAGAGGAACATCTTTGGCGATGCGCTTCCCATAGTCATCGTACAAGTCGACTACGTCCTCGTATTTTGGCATTACATACCTCCTTGTTCTTTAGACAGCCCCTTTCGGTGCTGCTTACCCCTTGCAGTCAGGACAAGTGGCTGATTCAATATAAAGATGAAGGAATAACGCTGTTAAAAGATGATTTCCCAGGAAGTTCGCCCCTGCTGGCTATCGACGAGCACGGGCGTAATCGGCTTTTCCGCCCGTGCTCTTGTATTTAAAATGTTTTATGGATATGGTTGGATGCAATATCCTTGATTGATTCGTATACTTATGGTGTTACTAAATTCAGATTTTTTAGCACTCTCGATCGCGCTTGGCCTTCGTCATGACTCCGGACTCGTATCTGCGGAGATGGTCGACGTAATCCGGTATCGCCGAATACGGTATCCCGACGGCCATCTCATCGGCCTTCATGTCCGTCCTCTTCCTGCACCCGAAGCATCCAAGAGATATGTTGGGGGATCCCGTGCACATCGGGACGGCGACGATGTCCTCGCAGCAGCACTGGAACGGGGATGTGGAGAACTGGATGCGTCCGCCCTTCTCGGCCGTGGCCAGAGGAACGGTCCAATAGCAGCGCTCCGGAATGTCGATGATGGCCACGATATCAGGGGTGAAATCGGCATCCTTCAGAGGAGCGACTACCTCCCCGTCGCATTCGAACGGGACGATCATCCTCTGCGCGATCATCCTCGCGACGGCCTCCTGCGAATCGTGCATGCCCATGGAATAGTGGAACTCCCCCGAGGCGACCTTCTCCGGGGTCTCGGTCATGTTGAGGGCCGATGCGCCGACCATGCAGCTCTGCGAGGCGAGAGGGAGCTTGAACGAGCTTCCGTTGCTCGCTCCGGCCACGGCTTGGCAGTGGCTGATCTGCTTCTCGGGGACCTGCATCTCCTCGGGGAACGGTTCGCCCTTTCTGATCAGCTTGATCGCTACAGGCTCTCTTCTGAGGCGCAGAACGTTCTTGAGTGTCCGTGCGTACTCGATGTTCTGTTGAAGGATATCCGACATGCCGGTTCAATCAGGGGCGGAATACTTAACTGACATTCGGACGAGGCTTGCAGTTAAGTCGAGTTAAGAGAAGGAAGATGGCCCGTAGGCCGTTTGTTTCCCGGATCAGGCCGTGACGTTCACATAGATGAACGCGGCGACGAGGACGACGATGACGCCGACCAGGAACGAGACATTCAGGATATCGGTCTTCTCCATTTTGTCACCGGGCGATCAACGCCCATGCGTCTTCCATCATTCGTCGGTATTTATAATTTAGGAATAGCTAAAAATTCGGATTTGAAAGGAATATGAGAAAGGGCGGAAGATGGAAGGAACGGGAGAAGGGAAAGTGACCCTCCCGGAGGAGGGTCGTTTGGAATCACTCGGAGATGGCTCCGGCGGGGCACTCGTCGATGCAGGCACCGCAGTCGATGCACTTGCCGGCATCAACGACGGCGATGTCGTCGACGGTGATGGCTCCCTGGGGGCAGACGTCCACGCATGCACCGCATGCAACGCACTCGGAATTGATTGTAACTGCCATGTATGTTACCTCTGGTTGCTAAGAACCTCGGATCTGTATTTAAAACATATCGAATACGTGTTAGGAGTGGTTAAAAAACGATGAAAATTTTTAGGAATAACTAATACATCCAATCGATACGGCCAGATGATGGGAAGTTTCGATTCGATTGGCATTTCATATACATCAGAATCCATTGATTTTTAAGGATTAGCGAAAGTCGTCGCTCGATCTGCGACGACACGAGGTCCTCCACTATGTCGAGGAACCTCTCCTTCTGATCGGGCGGGATGGTGGCTCCTGCGGCGACGGTGTGTCCTCCGCCGAATCCTCCCACCAGCTCTGCGGCCGTGTGCATGACGGCGGAGAGATCGAGGCCGCGATCCACGAGGTCCCTGTCGGCCCTGGCTGACACCTTGACTCCGTCGTCCGAATCGGCGAACGCTATCATGGGGACGTTCCGGCGGTTCTCCGGCGATGACAGGAGCAGTCCTGCCACTATGCCCACTACGGTCTCCTTGATCTCCGATCCCGCGTCGAACCACTGTATGAAGCGGCGCTCCCTGAGCAGATGGTTCTCCTTGATGTAGCGCAGGGCCTCGGATATGTGCTTCCTGTGGGCGGACCTGTTCTCCTCTGCGGTCTTCAGAGCGGAGACGTCGCCGCGGCAGACCCTGAGTCCCGTGGGAGCGTCGTCGTAGCGTCCGCAGGAGTTGAGGACGGTGGCGAACTCCTTCGCATCACCGAGTCCGGTGCGGGCGTCGTACCGGGTTATGCGGTACATCTCTCCTATGGCCTGCTCCGAAGCGTCGCCGAGCCTTTCGATGACGGCGTCGCACAGGAGTTCGCGCTCCTCATCAGTCAGGTCGGTCAGCGTCCGCCATCTTCCTCCGGATTTGGCCTGGATCCCCAGCGAGTCCAGGAGCCGGAAGCTTCCCTTGGGATCGTCGCTGACGCCCGGTATCGGGGGTTCGGAGGCGTACTGGAGGTACTGGTTGATCGGGCGGGAGCATCTCCCGTAGTAGCGGAGCCCCTCGTCTATCTCGACATCGCCTGCCGCGACGGCGTCCTGCAGGATCTCGCGGTTCCATCCGACCAGCCTGCGGAAGGACGAGTCCTGGAAGTCCCCTACCGCCCCCACGACGGCCAGGTGGGCAAGGTCGGCGTTGGATCCGTCCAGGGTCTTCGAGAGGAGGTACGTCATGCCGGCCCCGCAGACCTCGTAGGATCCGTCGACGCCGTACGTGTGGGGATTCAGGTGGCAGATCCCGGAGAAGCTGTCGAGCACGGTCTGTTCGCGGCGCCATCTCGGATCGGGGACGTGATGGTCCGTCACCACCAGGCCGCGTCTCTTGAACGACGACAGGCTCCCGCTCCCAAGATCGCAGATCCATACGACGTCCTCCGGACTGGAGTCCGCGTCGGCGACCGTCTCGTCGGACATCTTCTTGGCGAAATCCACGCGGTGCTCGATTCCCAAGCGATCCAGCGTGGCATCGGCGATCGCTCCCGCCGTTATGCCGTCCGCATCGATGTGCGTGATCACGCGGACCGACGAGGCCTCGCGCAGCACGTCGGCGGCGGAGCGCAGATCGCGATTCAGCCTGCGGTCGTCGCCATACGAACCCGGCATGCTCCTTCACCAGCCTCTCGTAGATCGTCCCCGCGATCCTCTCCAGATTGACCGTGTCGGCCCTGTTGTACTCCCTGAGGATGTCCAGGGCGTCGCGGTCTCCGTGGCGGATCCACCGCTTCCACAGCCTGACCGCATCCGCGCCGTCCACCCCCTGGATCTCGTCGGCCCTGACTATGCCCATCTCTATCTCCAATGGCTTCAGTCCGCCTCTGTATCCGACCTTCCTCGAGGCGAAGCGGAGATCGAACTGCGGGATGTCGAAATCCACCTCGGGGAAGCTGTTCCTCAGCACGGGGATGTCGAAGCAGCTGCCATTGAACGTCACTAGCATATCCGCTCCGTCCAGAGCGTCGGAGAGGGAGTCGGGGGTCAGGTCGATCCCTTCGGTGAGCGTCACGGTCTCCTTCGGGGAATGCACCGTGACGACCGTGACCAGGGCGTCCCTGCTCAGTCCGTCCGTCTCTATGTCCAGATACCTGGCGTTCCCATGGAACTCGCCGAACAGGCGCCAATGCTCGCTCTTCGGGGTCATCTCCGCGAGACCGATGCAATCGCGGTCGTCCAGCATCTCCGATGCTTGCGTCAGGACGGCATCGTGCCTCGTCTTCGCCTCTCCGCACATCCTCAGCACCCTGTCGGCGCCGATGAAATCGTCCCATGTGCGGATGCCCGACTCCCATATCGCCTTCTCCTTCTTGGCTCCGACCGAAGGCAGCAGCATGAACGTGTTGCGGATCACTGCCACCCGATTCGCCTCCTTATAGATATTACATATCGGGCGACGCGTTCCGATGGTGCCTTATCGTACGACGGCATCGGCCGTGCCATGAGGTCCTTGGAGATACGTCCCGGCGTCCGCATCTGCTGCGAGAAGTGCCTTGTGCTGGACGAAGGCCCTACCGCGGTCATCGGCGACCTCCATCTGGGATACGAGCGCGCCTTGGAGCAGGAGGGACTGTACCTGCCCCGCATAAACACCAGCTCGATCCGCGACGACCTCAACGACATCATCTCCAACTACGAGCCTTCCCGCATCGTCCTCCTCGGAGACGTGAAGCACGATTTCAAGCACGCCGGATGGGAGGAGAGGAACCAGGTCAGGAGCATCATCGAGCTCATCGCGGAGGATGCGGAGGCCGTCGTGGTCAAGGGGAACCACGACAACTTCATCCAGAACATCATCTCGGACATGGGCATCCTCGCCGTGGACCATATCGACGTGATGGGGTACCGTCTCGAGCACGGGCATTGCGATTCGGGTGTCAGACCGGTGATCATAGGCCACGAGCATCCGTCCGTCCGCATACCCGGGGCCGTCGGAGGAGGGCTGAAGGTCCATTGCTTCGTGCATGCCCGGAAGGAGGGTGTCATAGTCGTCCCCCCGTTCAGCCCGTTCGCCTCCGGCAACGACCTCGTCCTGGACGACGATGCCGTCATGGCTCCGGCCCTCAGATCGTGCGACTACGCGGACGCGGAGATCTACGGCGTGACCGATATGGGGATCATGGACCTGGGCACCCTGAGGACCTTGTCAGATGTCAAGCTGCGATGCACCGATTCGATGGTTGGAACAGATATCCAGATGAAGCGCGGATGCTTGGCACCTCCCACGTTGGATGCCGGCGGTCACAGTTGCCCGCTTGCCGTTTACTTTAAGAGTGATGACGGAATACCAACGGGCAGGAGAACCTATCATGACAATGACTCCTAGAGAGAGAGTGCTCGCTGCAATGAAACAAGAGACTCTGGACAGGCCCCCTGTGGCCATCTTCACCCAGTCCGCCACGATTGGGCAGATGGACGCCTGCGGCGCCGCCTGGCCCGAGGCCCACAAGAACGCTGACCTCATGGCCACCCTGGGATGCGCCCAGGCCGACCTGCAGGGATTCGAGTGCGTCAGGGCCCCGTTCTGTCTCACCGCCGAGTCCGAGACTCTGGGCGCTCGCGTCCAGGTCGACAAGAAGGATGCCAACCCCATGATCAAGGAGCACCCCTTCCACTTCGACCCGATGATGGGAGAGTACGACGACCCCGCCAACATGATGCCCATCGACGACTTCCTCAAGTCCGGACGTGTCGCTGTCGCCATCGAGGCCATCGGAAAGATGAAGAAGTCCCACGGCGAGAACTACGCCATCGTCGCCGGAAACACCGGACCCTTCACCCTCACCGGAAACCTCGTCAACACCGAGAACCTCGTTTTCGGAATGATGATGGCTCCCGAAGAGGTCGACAAGTGGGTCGACGCCGTCAACCCCTACGTCACCGCCTACACCAAGGCTCTCCACGACGCCGGCGCCGATGTCGTCCAGTGCTCCGAGCCTTCCGCTTCCACCGACATGCTCGCTCCCGACATGTTCGAGGAGGCCGCCGGCGGCCACGTCTCCGTCTGCCTGAAGCCCAGCGCCGACAAGTACACCGTTCTCCACATCTGCGGAGACACCCTCCCCATCCTCGAGAAGATGGTCGCTACCGGCGTCACCGGTATCTCCATCGAAGAGAAGGTCACCCCCGAGGACGCTGTCGCCCACGTCGGCGGAAAGACCGTTCTCGTCGGAAACGTCGGATCCGTCAGGCCCCTGTTCCAGGGAACTCCCGAGGAGTCCGCTGCCGCTGCTGTCCGCTCTGCAAAGGCCGGATTCAACGTCATCTCCTCCGGATGCGGAATCGCCGTCGCTACCCCCGACGCCAACATGCTCGCCTTCTCCAAGGCCATCAAGGACCTGGCCTGATTCCGAGCTTGGAAAGATCCACAAACCTCTTACCCGCCTCGCGGCGGGGCCGTTCTTCTTCATCGATTCGTGTATTCCAGATGCGAAGCAGGGCCTATACGTCCCGTTTCGCACATCGTGCAGGCGGCATCGATATAGCTGCAGAAAGAGATTGTCTAGCATGGAATTGCCTCAGATCGATGTTTCTTCACGCGATCGCGAGTTCAGACTGTACAGCAGGGAACAGAGGGAGTCCATCGTCATGCATTTTCTATTCGACGGACTCTCCAGCAGGAAGCTGGATGAGGAGATCCTCGGTCTGGATAGCGGAAAAAGCAGAGGGTATCAATCCTGGGCTGTTCTAAGGCATTACGGATTGGGCAATGACTTCAAAGGAATATTCAAAGGAATGACGCCGTCGGAGGTGGTTTCCCAGCTGCCTGATGATCCGCAGTACGATCTCATCTATGACATCGTATCCGGGACTGTCGAGGAAATCGGTCTCGAACCGAATGAATGGGTCAAGGGTTTTACGAAAGAGCGTCTGGTCAAAACCCGTGTGAATCAGGACAGATTCAGAAGATCGATCCTGGAAGCATACGGAAACGCCTGTTGCGTCACAGGTATTTCCGAACCGCGGCTGCTGAGGGCCAGCCACATCAAACCGTGGTGTGACAGCAATGAGATGGAGAAAACGGATGTGCGCAACGGGTTGTGCCTGAATACCCTGCATGACGCGGCATTCGATGCAGGCCTCATGACCGTAGAGTCATCCAGCTATTGCATCAGGCTATCCTCAAGGATCGAGGACTGCATGGAACCGAAGATCTACGATGACTACTACCGCAGATTCGACGGAAGAGAGATCACGCTGCCTTCCGAGGAGGAACGGCCTGAAAAGGAGTACCTCGATTATCATAAGGTGCATGTTTTCGACAAGGACAGACAGCATCCGATGTTCGAGATGGAGCTGCCCTACTGCGATCGAAGGCAATTGGCAGGAATACGAAGGATTCATACGGGTCTGATGAAGGAAGGGATTCCGATCCTATGGCGCCATTCGACCGTAGACCCCGATCGATTACGTATCCCATACGCTTGCATGCAGAATGGATCGCCGGGAGCATCGTCCCGGCGGAAAGGGTTTTCACTGATCCTTCATCAGCGTGTACAGCACGGCCTTCTGGGCATGGAGCCTGTTCTCGGCCTGGTCGAAGATCACGCTCTGGGGTCCTTCGATGACCTCGTCGGTGATCTCCTGCCCTCTGTGCGCGGGGAGGCAATGCATCACGATGCATGTGGGCTTCGCGAGAGAGAGGAGCTCGCTGTTGATCTGGTAGTCATGGAAGAGCTTGATGGCATCCTCCACAGGAGTGGAATCACCCATGGACACCCAGGTGTCGGTGTAGAGGACGTCCGCGTCCTTGCAGGCCTCCTTGGGCTCGTGGGAGGCTATGATCTTGGATCCGTTCTTCTCGGCTATCTGCGATGCCTTCATCATGATCTCGGCGTTCGGCATGCGGACGGCCGGGCAGCATGCGATCATATCGATGCCCATGATGGCGGAGGCGTAGAGAAGGGAGTTGCACACGTTGTTCCCGTCTCCCAGGTAGACGAGCTTCTTCCCGCGGAATCCTCCGAGCTTCTCCTTGATGGTCACCATGTCCGCCAGGGCCTGGCAGGGGTGCTCGAGGTTGTCGAGTCCGCTGATGACGGGGACGGACGCGTATTCTCCGAACTTGTCCATCATCTTGTAGTCGAAGGCGCGGTACATGATGCCGTGGACGAATCTGCTCATGACGCGGGCGGTGTCCTCGATTGTCTCGCTGTGGACCCCCATCTGCATCTTGGATTCGTCGATGTAGAGGGCGTGTCCGCCGAGCTCGGTGATGGCGACGTCGAAGGAGATCCTCGTGCGCGTGCTCGGTTTCTCGAAGATCATGGCGAGGGTCTTCCCTTTGAGGGGGTCGCCGTGGTGTCCGCGTTCGGCTTTGAGCTTGATGGCGAGCTCGACGAGGTCGGGCCAGACATCCTCCATATCCGAGACTGAAATCAGGTCTCTCTTGGCCATGGCTCCTCATTCTGGTCAAACTACATAATGGGAACCGAACGGATAGAGATGCTTCCCGTCGTCCTTTGGACAACATGAAAACGGGCATTCCGGTATGTCCGAATTATCTCTTCACGATGATGCAGATGACGTCCTTGTCCTCGACGACATGGTCCATGCCGACGGTCTGTCCGGGGAACTTGGCGCTCTTACCCCATATCATCGCGTAGCGGAAGTTGTTCTTGAAGTCGCGGTGGATGAGCTCGCACACGTCTCCGACCGTGTTCCCTCTCTTGACGATGAGAGGGACGTCCATGTCGGCCTCCTGGCCCTGCGGCTTCAGATAGACGCGTATCATGTCGATGGTGTCGTAGAGTCCCTGCTGGAGATCGGGGATCCCCTGCCCTGTGGCGGCGGAAATGGGTATGCACCTGTAGTCCCTGTGCATATCCAGAGCGGCCTGGAGCTCCTCCGGCTTGGCCAGATCGACCTTGTTGATCGCCATGATGGCCTTGATGTAGACGCGGTTTCCGGCCAGGACGTCCAGCATCTGTTCGACGTTTATGTCCTCACGGACGACGACCGTGGCGTTGATGTGCCCGTAGGCGGCGGTCATGTCCTTGATGATCTCGGGAGTGATCTTGGTCAGCTTCACAGTGGGCTTGACCTGGATTCCGCCGTGATCGGAACGGGTTATGACCACGTCCGGTGCATGCTGGTTGAGGCGGATCGCCGCATTGTACAGCTCCTTGAACAGGACGTCCATCCTGGGATTGAACACGTCGCAGACGAGGAGGATGACATCGGCGGATCTTGCGGCTGCGATGACCTCCCTTCCGCGTCCCTTTCCGCGGGATGCGTCCTTGATGAGTCCCGGCATGTCCAGAATCTGGATCTTGGCGTGGTTGTAGAGCATGATCCCGGGGACGACGTCCAGCGTGGTGAAGTGGTACGCGCCCACTTCGGATTTGGCTCCGGTGAGCTGGTTCAGAAGCGTGGATTTACCGACCGACGGGAATCCGACGAGGGCCACGGTGGCGTTGCCCGCCTTCTTCACGTAGAATCCCTTGGTGGACCCTTTGGCGGATCTGCGCTTCTCCTCCTCCATCGTGAGCTTGGCTATCTTGGCCTTAAGCTTCCCGATGTGGCCTTCGGTAGCCTTGTTGTACTTGGTCTTGGAGATCTCGTTCTCCAGTTCCTGGATTTGCTCTTCGACGGTGGCCATTCCGAACCTCTCATCCTGAGTGTTGTATTTGGGCATTTGCACGTGCGGCCCTTGGATGTCTGTCGGAATCCTGCCGATCGCATCATAATCCCGCGTTCTGGCGCCACGCCAAAGTTTAAGGTGATATCGGTGTAACGCTGGCTCCGGTTGCGGATTGCTTATGGTCGGAGGCATGGACGAGGGTCTTTTCATCGGGATATACATGATTCTGCTCCTGCTGCCGGCCGTTGCCGGTCTGGCGATCGGCCTCATGCCGCGCGTCCGCGGAGGCGCCGTCCTGTCCTCCGTCCTCTGCGGGATATCCTGCATCGCCGGCATCGCGTGCTACCCGGTGTTCATGTCCGTCGGGGATTTCTCCGCGACGTTCCCTCTGGAATCCTTCCTAGGGACCTATTCGGTCTCCGTGGACGGGTTGAGCGCGATCTTCGTCTCGCTGTCGTCCGTCGTCTTCCTGGCGGTGCTGGTCCACATGACCCATTCCGGACACGGCTACGCCCAGAGGCACATCGGTCTGGCGTGCGGTCTGTTCGTTTCATGCACCCTGTTCATGATCTCCGATTCTGTCGTGACGCTTCTAGTATCCTGGGAGGCCGTCTCGATGCTGACCTTCCTGATGGCCGAGACGAAGGACAGCGCGCCCCGCTGGAGGTTCTTCGCCATCACCCATGTCGGAGGGCTCCTGCTCATGGTCGTATACGCGTACATGTGGTCCGTCGCCGGGACCGGAGACACGGGTTCCTGGGAGAGGCTCGGAGCCGCCATGGGTCCTGTGGGAGAGGCCGTCGCGATATCGCTGCTGTTCATAGGCTTCGGGACCAAGCTGGGCATGGTGCCGTTCCACGCATGGATGCCGGACATGTACGCGAGGTCTCCCACCCACACGACGGCTCTGCTCACCACCGTCTGCTCCAGCGCAGCCGTGCTGGTGCTGTACAAGAGCGTGTTCGTATGGATCGGAGTCGACGGAGGAGTAGAGGCGGTATCGGCTGTGTTCTGCATCCTCTCGGCCCTCACGGCCCTGTGGGGAGCCATGGAGTCCATGGTCCAGATAGAGCCCAAGAGGATACTGGCGTACTCCAGCATGGAGAACATGGCCCTGGCGACCATGTGCCTGTCCCTGGGGATGCTGTTCTCCGGGATGCTCGGATCGTTGGAGGCCCTCGTCGTCCTCGCCGGGCTCCTCCATGCGCTGAACCACGGGATGTTCAAGTCTCTGATGATGCTCTCCGTGGATTCGATCGAGGACGTCACCGGGGAGACGGGGATAGACAGGATGGGCGGGTTGGCCAAGGCCCTTCCGGCCCTGTCCGCCGTGGCTCTCATCGGGGTGATGTCCCTGGCCGCCATACCTCCGATGAACGGATTCGTCAGCGAATGGCTGATGCTCCAGTCCCTTCTGGGGATCGACGCGATGGAATCCGGGATGAGGATCGCCATGCCTCTGCTGGTGGCCATGATGGGCGTTTGCGGAATGATCATGGCGACATCCTATGCCAGGCTGTACGGCTTCATATTCCTCGGAAGGCCGAGATCTGAAGGCGCAGCGGAGCCGAGGCCGCTCAGGAAGGGCTCCATGGCGCCTCTCGTCGTCCTCGCGACGGCATGCGTGGCCATGGGACTGTTCGCCTTCCCGCTGCTCGATGCCATGGCCGACAGCACGGGATTCGCGTCCGGATACGGCAGCGCCATGCCCGGATCGGTCTCGCCTCTTCTTTTGGGGATCCTTCTCGCAGGATGCGTGCTGCTGCTGTTCGTCCTGACCCGCATCTTCAGGCGCAATAGGGAGATCTACGAGACATGGGGCTGCGGAGGAGCTCTGGACGAGCGCATGCAGTATTCCTCGGAAGGGTTCTCCCAGCCGATCGTCCGCGTTTTCCATCCCATATACAGGGACACGTCGGAGAAGAAGGGCGACAGGTACAGCACGCAGTTCGTCGAACCCTTCGTCAAATACATCTACAGGCCCTTCGGAGCGCTGATCACGTACGCATCGTCGCAGATCACCAGGCTCCAGACGGGCAACATACAATCATATCTCGGATACATCCTGGTCGCGCTAGTCGCGGCCCTTCTGGCGGTGAGGCTCGTATGATGGAGATCCTATTGGAGCTGCTGCAGGTCGTCGTTCTGATGGCCGTCGCGCCGCTGATGTCCGGTCTGGTATCGAAGTTCAAGGCCCTGATGCAGGGCCGTGTCGGGGCGAGCGTGCTCCAGCCCTACCGCGACCTCGCCAAGCTGATGAGGAAGGACGCTGTGACGTCCGGGAGCTGCTCGTGGCTGTTCCGCGGAGTGCCCTACGTGTGCATGGCGTCCATGATCGTCCTGGCCATGATGACCCCGTTCATCTACACGGGCGTCCTGGCCCCGTTCGGGGATCTCGTGGCCATGGTGTACCTGTTCACGATGTTCAGATTCGCCATGGTGCTGGGAGGCTTGGAAGGCGGTTCCGCGTTCGGAGGAATGGGGAGCAGCAGGGAGATGATGATGTCCGTGCTGATCGAGCCGGCCCTCCTGCTGTCCATAGCGACCCTGGCCGTCCTGTCGGGAGCCGGCACGGAGATGGGCGACATCTCGTCCGCGATCTCCTCGATGGGGCTGGCGGCCGTCGGTCCCGCTCTGATACTGGCGGGCGCATCGTTCATGATGACCCTGCTGGCGGAGAACGCCAGGATACCGTTCGACAATCCGTCGACGCATCTGGAGCTGACGATGGTCCATGAGGCCATGCTGCTGGAGTACTCCGGCCGCGGACTGGCCTTCATGGAGTACTCGAGCATGCTCAGGCTGACCCTGTTCATGGCCATGCTCGGATCGCTGTTCTTCCCCTGGGGGATAGCATCCGAGGCGTCCCTCGGCACCGTCCTGGTCTCCGCGCTCGTCGCCGCGTCCAAGATGCTTCTTGTGGCGTTCGTCCTGTCGGCCGTGGAGTCGGCCCTATGCAAATCGAGGCTGTTCAAGACGCCCAACCTGCTGACGGTGTCTTTCACGCTGTCCCTTCTGGCGATGATATCGCTGTACATCCTGTGAGGAATCGGAAATGGACGAGATGATAGTCGGAAATCTGATCGACCTGTGCGCTGTGATGATGCTTCTCGCATCGGTGATGGCCGTCGCCACCACGCGCATGAGGCCTCTCATCAACCTGTTCTCGCTGCAGTCCGTCTTCCTGGCGCTGCTCGCCTTCGTGGTGGCCTGGTCGTCGGGGAACTCTCACATCTACATCATGTGCGCCCTGACGCTGGCGCTGAAGGTGATCGTCATGCCGAGGATGCTGCTCTACATAATGAGCAGGATCAACGTGGACAAGGAGGTGGAGCTCAGCCTGGGGATCCCGGGGTCGCTGCTGGTCTCCGGGCTGATGATAATCCTGTCGTACTACATCACCGAGCCTCTGCTCGTGTCCATCGAGACGGTGGAGAGGAACTGCCTCGCGCTGTCCGTATCCATACTCCTCATCGGTCTTCTCATCATGTGCACCCGCAGGAAGGCCATAACGGAGACCACGGGCCTCCTGATGATGGAGAACGGACTGTTCCTCGGAGCGCTGGCGCTGTCCCACGGGATGCCGCTCATCGTCGAGCTGGGGGCGTTCTTCGATGTTATGGTGGCAGTGATCATCATCGGGATCTTCGCCTACAGGATCAACAGGTCGTTCAATTCCGTGGACACATCGTTCCTCAGGAGGCTGAGGGAATGAATGCGATCATGGCGGTCATGCTCGCGGCGATGCTCGTTTCGTCGATCTCCTGCATCGTCCTGCGGTCCAGGCCCTGCGCGGCGACGGTCATGCCGTTCTGCTCCTTCGTGCTCCTCGTCCTTGCGCTCGCCCTCTGCATCCCGATCGCCGGAGGGGAGGTCCTGGACGACGGCGTGTTCTACATGGATGCGCTGTCGGCGATATTCATGCTCCTCGTGGCCTTCGTCGGCCTGATGGCTTCGATCTACTCCAGAGCATACATAGGATTGGAGGCGCAGGAGGGAGTCATAGGCCGCAGGGAGACGGGACAGTACTACTCTCTGATGATCGTGTTCATCTCCGTGATGATGCTGACATTCGCCGTCCGTTCCATGGCGGTCGTTTGGCTGGGCATCGGGGCCACGACGCTGGTCTCCACTTTCCTCGTCGGGTTCTATTCGAAGGAGGAGTCCACGGAGGCCGCATGGAAGTACATCATCCTCTGCTCCGTGGGCATAACGATCGCGCTGGCGGGGTTCACCCTGGTGTACGCATCCACCGTCGGAAGGATAGATTCGGGAGCGTCCCTGGACTGGCCTGCGCTCATGGAGGCGGCCTCCGAGCTGGATCCGACCATGATGAAGATGGCGACCGCCATGATAATCGTCGGATTCGGGACCAAGGTGGGCTTCGTTCCGATGCATACATGGCTTCCGGACGCCCACAGCCAGGCTCCCAGCCCCGTGAGCGGGCTCCTGTCGGCGGTGCTGCTGAACTGCGCGCTGTATGGCATAATCAGATTCTACGCCGTGTCCGAGATCGTCAACCCCGGATTCGCACCGGCCGTGATGCTGACGTTCGGCCTGCTCTCCCTGGCCGCGGCGGCGTTCTTCATAGTCTCCTCCAGGGATCTGAAGAGGATGCTCGCCTACTCCAGCATAGAGAACATGGGGCTCATAGCCATAGGATTCGGCATAGGATCGCCGTTGGCGATCGCCGGCGCTCTACTGCAGATGATCGCCCATTCCGTTACCAAGCCCATCCTGTTCTTCTCTGCAGGGGATGCGGTGCAATCCTACGGGACCCGCGACATGAGGTCCATCCGCGGTCTCGGAAAGACCATGCCGTTCACCGCCTTCATGCTGACCGTCGGCACATTGGCGATCATCGGCGCGCCTCCCTTCGCCGTGTTCGTCGGAGAGTTCACGCTGATCGGCGCCGCGGTCTCGGAAGGCTCCTATTGGATCGCAGGGGCGATGGTCGTGCTCCTGTCGATAGTGTTCGCCGGCTTCGTGAAGAACGTGTTCCCTATGATGGTCGGCGATCCCGGGAGGGAGGTGGACCAGCATGCATGCGTCTCGAGGCGTCTCCCCATGGTCGTCCTGTTCCTGGTCTCGTTGCTCATGGGGCTGTTCATGACCGACGGGATGCGCGAATGCCTGTCCAACGCGGCGGCCTGCCTGGGGGCGTTCCTATGAGGCATCTGGAGCTCGGACGCAACGAGGTCCTCTCGCAGACGTCCCGTCTCTCCTCGGAGGGATTCCGTTTGATGGACATGTTCGCGGTCGAAGGCGAGCCCCGGCGTATCGAGGCCCTCTTCAGAAAGGGTCCGGAGATCGTCCGTCTGTCCTATTCGCCCGGATCCACCGCCGTTCCGATGTCCAAGGTCCTGCCCGGCGCCCTTCCGTTCGAGAGGCTGATGGCGGAGATGGGCGGGATCCGCTTCGATGACGGCCCTCGCGAGCCCATCGTCTATCGGAGGACCGGTAACGGATATCCTCTCCAGAAGATCCCGTACGACAGGACTACGGAGGCCAGGGTCCCCATACGCTCAAATCACACCACTGGCGACGACGTGTTCGAGATCCCCGTCGGGCCGGTCCATGCAGGCATAATCGAACCGGGCCATTTCAGGTTCAGCGTCGCAGGAGAGCCGGTCATAGAGCTCGTCCCCACGCTCGGATACACCCATCGCGGAATAGAGAAGCTCATGGAGGGTCCCGCATCCTGCGACCGCACCTGCCTCGTCGAGAGGATATCCGGGGATACATGCGTCGCCAACAGCCTCGCATATGCAGGCATAATGGAATCCGATCGTGATGTGCCTCCTCGTGCGAAGAGGATACGGACGATACTCGCGGAGATGGAGAGGCTCCACAATCATGTGGCGAGCGTCTCGGGAGTATGCACGGACACGGCTTTCTGCGTCCCTTCTTCCATCGGAGGAGGGATCCACGAGGAGCTCCTCAGGATGGACCGCGGATTGACCGGCAGCCGTCTGCTGATGAACAGCATCGTTCCCGGAGGGCTCCGTCGCGACATACCCGATGCGAAGCTCATGGAGCTCGATGATTTCCTCATGGAAGTCAAGTTTGAGATAGAGGACCTCGCCGCCACGATGGAGAGCCCTGCTCTCTTGGACCGTCTGGACGGGACAGGGGTTCTGAGGAAGGAGGATGCCGTCGCCATCGGAGCCGTAGGGCCGATAGCGCGTGCCTCCGGCATAGCATCGGATGCGAGGAGGGATCTGGGCTACGGGATGTACGGAGATCTGGGGATGAACGTCGTCACGTCGGAGAAGGGGGACGTCCATTCAAGGACGCTGGTGAGGTTCGGCGAGATAACCGAGTCCATAAGCATGATACACCAGTGCATCCAGTCGATGGAACCCGGAGATGTGCGCGTTCAGGTCGCTCCGGAGGACGGATTCCATGTCTCTGTGGTGGAGGCTCCTCGCGGGGAGCTGGTGCATTGCGCGGAGATCAGGGACGGCGGCATATGGAGGTACTCCGTCAGGGATCCGTCGTTCGTGAACTGGTTCGGGATGGGCCATGCCGTTCCCGGCAACGTCGTTCCGGACTTCCCTCTGATCAACAAGAGCTTCGGATTGTCCTACAGCGGCAACGATCTGCGAGGTGAATCATGTTCGACGAACTGCTGTCCAATCTAATAGGGGCCGACCGCCCCACGGAACCCAAGAGCGTCGTGCTAGGAGAGCGCGAGACGATGCCCATGGCGACATCGGCATGCACCGGATGCGGAATATGCGCCGATCGCTGCCGTTCCAAGGCGATCTCCGTCGACGACGGATGGAAGGTGGATCTCGGAAGATGCGTGCTCTGCATGGACTGCGTATCGGAATGTCCAGGCGGGTGCATAGGGGAGCGTCCTGCTCCGGACTATGCGCTCTCGAGGAGCGAGCTGGTCGTGGGACCGGATACCGATATAGAGACGCTGGAGAGGCCTTTGGATCCGTCTGCGAGGAGGATGTTCGGAAGGTCCGTGGCGTTGAGAGAGCTGGATACGGGATCATGCAACGGCTGCGAGGTCGAGTTGAACTGCATGTCCAACAGGTTCTACGACATGCACAGGTTCGGAATCAAGGTCGTCGCATCGCCACGTCATGCAGACGGCCTTCTGGTCACGGGACCCATGTGCGCCAACATGCGCGAGGCCGCCGAGAGGACGTACAGCGCGGTGCCTGAACCCAAGATGATCATCGCAGTCGGAGCGTGCGCCATATCGGGCGGGCCGTTCGTCGGAGGGGACGTCGCGGAAGACGGCATCGAATCAGTCCTGAAGCCGGCGATCCTCGTTCCGGGATGCCCTCCGAGTCCCGACAGGGTGATAAGGAGCCTGGTCAAGGCGCTCGGTCTTCGCTGAACCACGATGACGGTGCACTTGGCATTGGCGACGATGGAGTTCGAGACGCTGCCGAGGAGCACCCTGTCGAGCGACGTCTTTCCGGAACGGCCGACGATGATGGTCTCGCAGTCGAAGCGCGAAGCCGTCTCCAGTATGACCTTGTCGGGTTGTCCGGATTCCACAATGCTCTGTGCGTCGGCGCCTTCGGATCTAGCCTTCTCCAGGGCGGCCTGGGACTGCGACCGGAGCTTCTGGATGTCCGTATCGGCGTTCCTGGCGATCACCGACAGGATGATCAGCTTCTCCTTGTATACCAGGGAATTGGCGATCGCGTATTCCAGAGCCTTCTCGGTGATCTCCCTGCCGTCATAGGCGACCAGCATCGACATGCGATGCGCATCGGGCAGACTGGATATCTATCTGCCGATTGGAACAGCAATATGTCATATTCCTGAAAGACGGTATTTCGCAGTCTCCGAACGCCGTTCGGATTTTATGAAATATCATCCTCCTCTATGCGAGGTCTATTCTGTACGGCGATATCGAAGGTCAACCAATAACGCTAGGCAGATCTGCTCATAGTCTAAGTAAACATCGCCTATTCCGCTGTAGCAGAGTTGGTCCTGAGTAGGAGTGCAGCATAGCTTGTAAAGATGGACGTGTCTGTCGCCGTATTTGCTTTTCTCCGTAGTCATAGGTATGTTCGTGTATCCTGCAGCGATCTTTTCATCGCGTAGCTCCGGAGATACAATCGCTTCCAACATTTTAGGAAAACCGGATCTCCATTTGAGAGCCGTATTGTTTTCATCCGGAGGGACGGATGCGGCAGCTTCCATGCATTCTTCGTAATCATGCACAGTTACCATTGTTGGAAAATTGCCTGCGAATTGGAGAATATCATCCACCGTCGTCGTCTTTCTCGGAATATATCCGATGCACGGATACACATCGGCTCTAAGATCTACGCCGATTCTGTCCAAGAGCCCTGTATCATGTTCGAATTCGAATCCGCTGGAATTCACAAAATGATACAGGGTATCCTCGTTGAATCTGTTAAAGACCTGCATAGGCGTTTTCCTAGGGCCTTTGGAGGATATGTCTATAGTGGAGATCATGGTCTCTGGATCCAGGTACCACATCAATGCATGCATGTAGAGAACAATATGCATTCCAGGATGAAGGATCCTGTAGATCAGAAGGAAGAGGACGCAGAGCCTTTCGTTCAGATGAGGCACCGTCTCGTAGCAATGCCATTGGATATTCGTTCCCAGAAGAGAGTTGAGTCTTTCCGAGTCGTATGCTACCCTCTTCTCGTCACGGGAATCGCAACGAAGTATCGCCAAATCTCCTTGGAACAGAGCATTCAGAGGTTCATTCCGATAAATTTTCCATGTTTTGATCTCCAGGAACTCCTCCATCGGAAAACTCGAAAATATAAGAAGCACGAGAATCAAGACCTTATAGGTGCCCCGTAGAATGCATGTGCGGGGTAATTGCCTGAATCTGTATGCAGAGGGTGGTGGTAATGCTTCAAGCCGATATCGAGATTCTTTCCAAGATGATCGTGTTTGATCGGCGTACCTCCTGATGCGATCGAAACCATCTCTTTGGCGTCATGGTCTTTGGAAGTGTATACGCTGAGTCCTATTCTATCGCTACCAAGTTTTTCCTCGCTCGGTATATTCATGATGGCCATCGCATATTGGATGTCAATTGTGTAGTTTGAAACGTATACCATATGGTTTTCTGTGTTAACATATGCTATATAGAACAGGCCGTTTGGTTTATTGGAAGGATCCGACTTTTCAATAGATTCCATCGGAATAGTTTCACGATTATTACGGCCGCCGTATCTCTCCGCCAATTTCAGAGTATGGTTCTGTTCGTCGTATATGCATCCGGCAACGTCGATCTTCGCAAGTTCAACAAGTTCCGGCAGTTCATCGAGCAACTGAAGTATGTCGTATACGGCCAATCCTGCGCTTATGACGGCTACAGCCCATCTGATTCCAGGAATCACGGCAGACGCCGCCGCCAGAGCGATCTTTTTGACGACTGCCTTGGCAAGCACCTTCTCGATCTTCTCCTTGACGATGTTGGAAGATACCTTTGGAAGAAGGTCCTGCAGCTCTTGAATGAGTTTCCAGGCATTTTGAACATCGGCTACGATGCCCATCGGAGCAACGGTCGGAATGATCCCGTCGTAGATCCAGGCATTCTCTTCTGAGATTCCGTCGTCGGTGACCGTGTCGCTGAAGGAAAGAATTCTTTCTTCGCCGCTTATCACCTCGATATCTATGTCGATTGATCTTATCCCTTTGTCCAATGTCAGAGCGGCCTTGACCGTCACATATTCTCCGCAGTTCTCCGGCAGAATATTGCCGAACAAATCTTCGGTTCTGACGGTTTCCTGCATCAGATACGTGTCTATGTTGCCGTCGCTGATCTTGATGAAGTCATTGAATCTGAATTCGGGAGTCTGATTGCTCGCTGCATCCGTCTTCGCATCGGTTTCCGCACAGTTCGTGATCAATGCGGATGATGCCGTAATCAGCAGAAGCGATACGGCGAAAAACGCAATAAGGCTTTGTCTCCTCATGTTCTGTTTCTATAAGGCTGAAGGAAAGTGATAAACCTATGTCGAACGCGAAGTCTACACCTGAAAGATACCGGTATGAGGCAGGGACCAACACGCTGATCCTCTGCCCCGAAGTTCGTTTTCTGAGGTTTATTGAATAGGAAGTCCGAAGTAGGCTTCGGCGTAGGCTTCGGAATCCTCGGAGATCCTCTTCCAGGAGGCCTCGTCGTCCTCGAAGGATCCGTCGCACACGCGCGTCAGGACGCTGCAGGCCTTTCCGGATATGCCGGCGATGCCTTTTACTTCCCATAGGGACGCGAGCTCCTCCATGCGCCCCTCCGTCTGTTCAGAGGATATCCCGCGCATCGATCCCAGGAGGATGGATGCAGCCGATCCCATCTTCTCTATGGAATCTATCTGCGGCGCTTCCTCGTCGTTCTGTTCTATCAGGTCCTCCAGGACGCTGCATTGGGTCACGAACTCGTCGATTAGGATCTCCTGATTGGACAGCGAGGGTTCGGTGCTCATGTAGTCGCACAGCAGATGGAGAAGGGACTCGGCCATGCTCTCCGCGTGATCCGGGGATTCCAGCATGTTGAGGGATTGGCATACGGCGTCGAACAGACCCTCGATGAGGACCGGAGGGTGGGTGTCGCCCTGTCCCTCTATCACCAGGAGAGGTGCGATGCGGGCGACTCCGGATCCGTAGACGTCGCCGTCGAAGACCGTTCTGAGCACCCATCTCGCGAGGGACTCGGCCATGGCGTCCTTCATCTTGTCCCGGTTCTCCGGCGACGATTCGGACAGGGCCTGCGCGAACGACGCGGCGGCCTCGTCCGGGTGTCCCGACATCAGGAGATCGACGGACCCGGACATGGGGGCGTACCAAGGCTCTCCGGAGTGGTCCTGCGTCTCCGGACCATGGACCACCATCTCCATGAGGGACTCCGACTGGGGGTCTAGGTATTCCGCGTCGGTCGCGGACGCGTCGATGCGCGCGCCGCAGTACATGCAGTATCCGGTGCCGTCGATCTCATCCATGACTATTCTGCGTCCGCAATCGGGGCAGGTCAGCACGATGTAGGCCATATGGTCCCCTGGATGGGACATCATTCCTTAAACAATCGTCGGAAGCATGAAGCGTCCGTGGAAAGCCTTTAACGTTGCCTGGCATGTGAGACGTTGATGACAGTGAATATCACGGGCGGGACCGGGGGGCTCGCAGGCATCCGTGCCGAGCTCCAGGCCCTGTCCACCAAGCAGAGGATAGCGATCATCGCGGCCATCGCGATCGCGCTCATCCTCGAGGTCCTCGGATTGTCGAGGTCCTGCCTGGGATTCCTCATCATCGCAGTGGTCCTGTACATGATCCCTCACATGATGAAGGTCATGTCTCCGAAGATCAAGGCGATGACATGTCTGGTCTTCATAGTCGTATCGCTACTCGTCGGCGTCTTCGCATACACGTCGGTGCCCGACGACTACCGCGCAACCATCGACTCGGAGAACGACTGGGTGAGGAACATGGGCATCGAGGGTTCCGACGGGACGTACACCGTGTCCTTCGAGGTCAATCCGTCGAATGCCGATGCGGGGGACGGCTGGGGGGTGAAGATCCGCCAGAGCGACATCGGCATGGTGTCGTTCGGTTCCATCGTCTCCGCCACAGGAGATGCGTACAACAAGATCCTGACTCAGAGCGAGCTGGTATCGGTCGGTGACGGATGGTACAGCGGCTCGACGGTCCTGTCCATACCCGATGGGAAGTTCGAGGTAATCACGGTGCTTCTGGAGAAGGCCGAAGGGGACGGATACAAGGATACCGGCAAGGGATTGGGATTCACCTATGATTCGGGAATATCGTTCGGAGACACCCTGCTCCTGTGTTTCAAGGGATCCGGATACACGATCCTTCTGACCTCGATCCTGTTCTTCATCATCCTCGGGTTCTCCACGATGATGCGCAGGAGCGCGGACAAGACCCGTGCCAAGATGGAGGCCGACGGAAGGCTCTATCCGAAGGGATACGGCCTGTGCAAGAGCTGCGGAACCGTGGTCCTGCCCGGAGAGGTCACATGCAGGAAGTGCGGAGCATACATCGATGTCCCGGAGGAGATGAAATCGAAGAAGAAGGACTACTTCACCTGCTCCGTCTGCGGTGCCGAGGTCCCGTCGGACGCGGACGAATGTCCCAAGTGCGGCGCCAAGTTCGACGAGGACGTCGAGGTCGAGGTCCAGCATCCCGACGGAACGGTCGATGTCTCCGACGAGGTCGTCCCTTGTCCCCATTGCGGAGAGGACGTGCCTTCGAACGCCGACTGGTGTCCTAAGTGCGGCAAGAAGATCAAAGGATGACCGGTTCCAAGCATCGGAACCGATCTGTTTTTCAAAAGAGGGGGAGCGATCCCCCTCGCTTCTCACTTCTTCCTCTTGCGGAATGTGACCTTGGAGTCCTTCATGTTGATGACGGCGTCCTCCAGCTTCTCTATGAGGTCCGATGCCGTCTGGACGAGGTCCCATCCGACCTGCTTGCCCATGACGGCCGTGCCGTCGATGAACAGCCTCGCGCTGATGCTGTACTTGAAGTTGCCTCCGGTGTCGTTGTATCTCGATACGTGCATCGTGAGGGATTCGGGCTTGTAGATCTTCGAGATCTTCTTCACCATCTCCTCTATATCCGCGTATATCGCATCGGTGGCGTTCTTCTCGTTGTCGTCGAGGCCGCTGATCTGGACGAACATCATGTCCCTCTCCCTGCAGGCGGAGAGCAGCTCTATGATGTCGTACTCCGTGATGATTCCGACCAGCTCCTTCCCTTCCAGGACGGGGAGCGTGGAGATCTTCTCCTCGGCCATCAGATCCACAGCGGCGGATACGTCGTCGTCCCATTCGATGGTGCGGACGGATGTCAGGGCGATCGATTCGATGGTTATCTGGGAGCGGGAGCTCTTCTCGAGGTCGCCGATGGTCTTGTTGTCCTTCTTCCAGTTGCTGTCTATGATCTCCCGCATCCCTATGATGCCGGTGAGGCGGTTGGCCTCGTCCACCACGGGAACGGTCCTGTAGTCCTCGCGGATCATCAGATCCAGGGCATCGTCCAGAAGGTCGTTGGCCTTCAGCGATTCCACGGGATTGCTCATGATCTCCCAGACCTTGATCTCCTTGAGGGCCTTGATGCTCCTCACGATCTCGATCAGACGGTTCCTCTCGATGATGCCGGTTATCTTCTTCCCGTTGACGATGGGGAGCTGCCTGCAGTTGGTGGACACCATCATCTCCGCGATCTTGGTGATCTGCATGTCCCCGGTCACCGTTGGAAGCCCGCGGACGAAGCTTCTGACCTTGGCGTCGAGCGTGACGCTCTTCTTCCTGAGAATGGAGGCGTAGCTCACCATGCCGATATAGGCACCGTCTTCGATCACAGGGATGTCCTGGAACTTCGTCTCCTTCATGACTGACAGCACATCGGCGACGCGGTCGTCGGGAGAGACGGTGGGGAATTCGGTCGATGCGACGCTCTCTACCGAGATGCCGTCGATCTGGGATCTCAGCATCGACAGCTTCTTCAGGTCTTCAAGGTCCTTTACACCCAATTTTTGCACCTCGATATGGAAGAGCGCGGGCAGAGCTTATAACAGCAATGGGTACTTGAACGGAATTCGTAGAGAATCCTGCGGAATCCGTATCATATCAGGATTCGACGCAGGAATGAAGGTAAGAGGTTTGACGCTTATCGCAAGGTATTAAATACTTCGCAGTTCGGCGAAGCACTTTCCGGCCATGAGCTCGTCGATGACGGCCGCGACCTTCTCGGCGGGGATGCGCTTCTGCTCCTTGGAGTCGCGGTCCCTGATGGTGACGGTTCCCTCGTGCTCTCCTCCGGGAAGGGAGTCGTAGTCGACGGTGATGCACCACGGGGTTCCGATCTCGTCCATGCGGGCATACCTCTTGCCGATGGTTCCCGATCCGTCGTAGTAGGCCTCGACGCGGTGGGTGTGGACGCTCTCGTAGATCCTTCTCGCCATGTCGTCGAGCCCGTCCTTCTCCATCAGGGGGAAGACGCCGACCTTGATCGGAGCGACGGCGGGCTTGAGCCTGAGGACGGTGTAGTCCTCCTTGGCATCGCAGGAGTAGGAGTGCTCCAGCACGGTGTAGAAGATCCTGTCGAGTCCGTGGGACGGCTCGATCACGTGGGGGACGACGCGCTCGCCGGTGATCTTCTCCTTGACGGCCGCGACCTCGAACAGGTCTCCGTCGAGGACGATCTCCTCCCCTTCCACCTTGACGGTGAGCTTCCCGTCGACGACATCGGCGGGAGACAGCTCCTCCATGGCGGCCGCTATCTCCTTCGCCTTGCCTTTGAACAGGGGTCCGAGGGCCTTGTGCTTGGCCTTGATCTTCATGATCTCGACCTCCTTCGGCTCCTCCAGCCTCTTGAAGTGGGAGAGGTCGGCTCCGGAGAACTGCGCGTGCCTGGACAGGTCCCAGCATCCCCTGTCGGCGATGCCGGTGATCTCGGTCCATCCGTACGTCAGAAGGGCCTCCGCGTCCCAGCAGTCCGCGGCGTAGTGGGCCATCTCGTCCTTCTCGTGCTGCCTGAATCTCAGCCTCGCAGGATCGACTCCGACCCTGGTGAGGAGCTGCTTGGTGGTGTACACGAAGTAGGCCAGCACGCGGTTGGCGATGATCCCGTCCTCGACGGCCTTGCCGACGGTGGTCCTGATCATGCCGACGCCGGTGTTCGGCAACAGGTCGATCTCCTCGTTCTCGATGTCCTTGAACCGGGGCCAGTCCTTGTCCTCCGGATCGACGAAGAGCTCGACCTCCATCATGTTGAACTCGCGCATGCGGATCATGCCCTGTCTGGGCGCGATCTCGTTGCGGTAGCCTCTTCCGGTCTGGATGACGCCCATGGGCATCTTCTCCCTGTTGTAGCGGTAGAGGTTCTGGAAGTTCACGAATATGCCCTGGGCGGTCTCCGGCCTCATGTATCCGACGCGGTCCTTTCCGGGACCGATGTTGGTCTTGAACATGAGGTTGAACTCGTCCACGGGGCCGAGCTCCCCTCCGCATTCCGGGCATTTCACATCGTGGTCCTTGAACGCCTGCTCCAGCTGCTTCGGGGTCAGGACGTCCGCGTTCTCGTAGAACTCCTTGACCAGGTGGTCCGCCCTGAACGGAGCCTGGCATTGGGTGCAGTACGTGATGTAGTCCGAGAACTCGTCCACATGCCCGGAGGCCTTGAAGACCTCTCTGGGATTGACGGTCTCGGAGTCGATCTCCACGAATCCCTCGCGGCCCTTGTAGATCGATCTCCATACGTCCACTATGTTGTTGCGGAGCGTGCATCCGAGCGGCCCGTAGTCGTACATCCCGGCGACGCCGCCGTAGATCTCGAAGGAGGGCCAGATGAATCCTCTGCGCTTGCAGAGCGACATGAGGTCGTTGGCCACGGCCCCTTTCTCTTCTCCAGTCATTTGGATCCCGTTATGGCGCAAAGCACGTCCACATCATAAATCATGCCCAGGATCTCGTCCTTGTTCCCGTGCACGGGGACCTGTCCGTAGTCGTTGGCGAGCATGACCTTGGCGACCTCCGAGAGGTTCGTCTTCTTGAAGCAGGAGTACGGGTTCCTGATCATCACGTCCTCGACCTTCCTGTCGTCTCCGCGGAACTTGTCCGTAGCGGAATAGAACAGGGGTAGGACGTTCCTGGCGCCGGCCATGTTGCCGACGTCCTCGATGCCCAGCTGCTTCAGCGTCTCGGCGTCCACGTTCTGGTCCGAGAACAGGTCCCTGTCCGTCAGGATCCCGGTGAATCTGCCCTGGTCGTCCAGGACCGGGAGGGCGGACACGTCGCTGATCCTCATGGCGGGGATGGTGTACGAGAGCGGGTCCTTCTCCCATGCCGTGACGCACTTGATGCGGATGACGTCCTCGGCCGTCATGTCGGTCCTCATGTCCTTGACGATCTTCAGGAGATCGGTGGGGGTCACGATGCCGATCAGCTTGCCGTTCTGAACAACGGGGAGCCTGTGGATCCTGTGGGTGCTGAACGTCCTGGCGGCCTCCTCCACGGGAGCGTCGGGGGAGATGGTCATGCATCCCCTCTTCATGACGAGGGACAGCTGGTCCTCCTCGGAGTTGCGGAACACGTCCCTCCTGGACACGACGCCCACGAGAGCACCGTCGGAGGAGCGGATGACGGGCAGGCCGGTCAATCCGTTCCTGACCATGATGTTGATCGCATCGGCCCTGGATCCCGGGACCTCGACCACGATGGGCGCGGCGGTCATCACGTCCGCCACGGTCTTGTACTGCGTCAATTCGCGACCTCCGTCGACCTTACGACCATCACGGGGCACTGGGAGGCTCTGACGACCCTTTCGGCGACGCTTCCCATCAGGAGCTTCGACATGCCGGTCCTTCCGAGGGTCCCCATGACGATGATGTCGTACTTGGGGGACTCGTCCAGGATGACCTTGACCGGCGTCCCCTCCTTGATGGAGAGCTCGACCGGAATGCCCTCCTCGGTGGCCACGTCGCGGACGAAGTCCACAGCAGCCTTCCCCTCCTTCTCGAGGGTGTTGTAGACGTTCATGACGGCGGTGTCCATGGGCATGTTGGTGAGCACCGTCTGGTCGAGGACGTAGAGGGCTGTTATCTTCCCGCCGGACAGTTTGGCGAGCTCGACCGCCTTCCTGACCGCGGCCTTGGTGTATTCGCTTCCGTCAGTGGGCACAAGTATGTTCTTGAATGCCATAATCCTCGTTCTCCTTCCAGTTCAGAACTGCTCTTTCCGCTATGCGCGACCGCTCCACTCCTGCCTCCGGTTCCGGCGACGGGATGACGGTGACGGGTCCGCGCAACGCGGTACTTCTATTGACCCTCACAGCATTTAATATCTTCCCGCTGGCTGCGGTCAGGGACTTCATGGCGGAAACGAGAGGATCGTCCTCTTCCTGGAGCAGCCCCGCGAGCACCGCGGCCTCGTCCACGGCGTCCGGGGAGCGGATCATCCCGTTGTCGGTGCCCAAGGCCATATCCGCTCCGTTCGCCAGGACTCTGGCGGCCGGGCACCTCTTCCCGAAGTACGCGTTCGATGTGGGGCAGACGACTATCGGCACCTCCGCCTCCGCGCACTTGCAGATGTCGTCGTCGGTGGCCTCGCACATATGGACCACGAAGGCGGGGTCGAGGGAGAGGACGAGGTCGATGTCCTCGCGCACCCTCTCGCTGACATGGAGGGCGAATATCCTGCGGGCATCGCGGACGGCATCTGCGACGGATTCGATGTATCCGATGTCCATATCCGATATGCTGGGGATGCCTATGCCGTCGGCGTATTCCAGGATCCGGGCGATCTCCTCCGGATCGAACTCGGGGGATACGGGTCTTCCCAGTATCACTGCTTTGGGAGCCGCCTCGCGGAGCATCCTGCAGCCTTCGACGCCGCCCTCGCGGAAATCCACGAACGATGCGGACCCGAAGGCTCTGGAATCCTCGGAGAAGCGGATCATGGACCCGCGGATCTCTGATTCGGGAGCGGTGCGCAGATACCTGTGCTTCAATCCGTCCGGCGGGGCGACGAGATCTTCGAGGGACATCCCCGATGGGATGCGGAGCCCGTAGTCCGCGCAGTGGGTGTGCATGTTGAGGATGTCGGTCAGAATGAATCCCGATGCGTCGGCATCGAACGGGCACCGACCGCGACCCATCGATACGATGCGGCCTTCTTCCGCGCGGACCCATCCGGGGCCTGTCCCGTGTCTGTCGAATAGCAGCCCTTCGGCCGTGAACGATCTTTCCACGCGATCGGAATCGCGCCGGTTCTGATAATCCCGTCGGTCAGGCGTAGTACGGCTTCTTGACGAACTTGTGGGCCATGAGGACCGCGGTGGTGGCCTCTCCCATGGCGGTGGTGATCTGCTTCACCTTGCCGGGATAGCTGACGACGTCTCCGCAGGCGAAGATGCCGGGGCGGCTGGTGGCCATGTCGAAGCCGACCTTCACGAGGCCGTCCTCGTTGAGGTCCAGGTTCCAGACTCTGAGGTCCTCGAGATCGGCCGAGATGCCGATGTTGATGACGACCAGGTCCGTGGGGATGACGACGGGCTCGGGCTGTCCTTCGACCGAGAGGGTGACGGATTCGACCTTGTCGGTTCCGTTGATGCTCTTGAGATTGGCGCTCATGATGCATCTGACGTTGGATTCCTTGAGGTGGTTGACCGTCATCTCGTCCGCCCTGAACTCGGGCCTCCTGTGGACCAGGGTGGTCTCCGTCACGGTGTCGGAGACGAGCGCCATGTCGATGGCACTGTTGCCCCCGCCGAACATGGTGACCTTCTTCCCGACGAGCTCCTCCTTGGGCGGAAGGATGTATGTCACGCCCTTGCCGAAGAGCTCCTCCTCGCCGGGGCATCCCATCTTCCTGGGCTTGAAGCTTCCCATGCCTATGGCCACGATGACCGATTTGGTCTTGTACTCGCCCTTCGAGGTGGTGACCAGAAGACCGTCATCGACGTTCACGATGTCCGTGACCTTCTCGTTCTCGTGGATCTCGCACTCTGTCGATTCCGCCTGAGCGTAGAGCCTGTCCGAGAGCTTCCGTGCCTGTATGGTCTCGAATCCGGGATAGTTGTGTATCCCCTTCTCGGGATACAGGCTGACGAGCTGTCCTCCGACGCGTCCTGAGTCCAGGATGAGGGTCTTCATCATCTTGGATCTGGCGTAGATGCCTGCAGTCAGGCCAGCGCATCCTGCGCCTATTATGACAACGTCGTAGCACATTGGAGCGTCCGAATTAAGTACCCCTATAAAAATTCAGCAGTCTGCACGATACGAACAACGAATGCATTGATGCAGAATCCATCGTAATTCAGCATTCAATCTACGAATTACGTAGTTATTGCTTTAGAATGCATCCATGGGGCCCCCGAGATATCACGAAGAGAAGCAAGGCTCGTTCGATCGTGTTCCGCGTCCTCCGCTGACGATCGAAAGCAGTACCATGCATGCCATCCTGCATCGCAAGAAACACGGTGGCAGATGCATCTTATAGTATGGACGGAAAGGGGAGTCCCGGAGAGAGTAGACCCTCTCTCCAGGGTGATATCAGATGACGGACTCATCTGAGAACAGGAGGATAAAAATCCTCGAAGCCTTGCTTGATGCGATCCGCATCCTTGCGAAGGTCTTCGACCTGCTGTAAAGCGGTCGGAGCTTGGCCAGGTTTGGGGCCTGCCCGGGTTGTAGACGCAATCCGGGTATTTCCACCCTCCATCTCCCGTGGATCTCCGTATGATTCGAGTCTATATAAGCTCCAGCCATCAGGACGTCGAACCGCGTCTTTCAGTCTGTTTCCACGGACGGCCTGCGTTCATGGAACCTGAATGCCCTGCAAGCGTGCTTTAAGTATCAGGTCCCGCAGCTCATGGGCGGCGGCGCGCGGATCGTCCTGCGCCACGACGGCGGATACCACGGCAGCCGAATCGGCTCCGGCGTGGATCACGTCCTGGATGTTCCCGCGGTTTATCCCGCCTATGGCCACTACAGGTATGTCGACGGCCTGCCTGATCTCGAAGACGGGGCCGAGGCCTATCCCCTGGACGGCATCGGGCTTCGTCGCTGTCCTGAACACCGCGCCGACACCGAGGTAGTCGGCCCCTCCGTCCCGGGCTTCGACGGCCTGCTCGACGGTCTGCACGGAGACTCCGATTATCGCGTCGTCCCCCATGATGCGCCTGGCGTCGCGGACCGGTATATCCGACTGCCCCAGATGGACCCCGTCCGCACCGGAGGCCATTGCCACATCCACCCTGTCGTCGACGAAGAAGAAGCGATCCTTCTCGCGTGCGATGGCGGCGATCTCCTTGGCGGCGGCGAGCATCTCTCCGCCGTCGGCGCCCTTCATCCTGAGCTGGACGGCATCGGCCCCGCCTTCGTAGGCCAGTCCGGCTATCTCGACGTCGCTGCGCCCCTTCGAGAGCGCGGCATCCGTCACCACGTACAGATCGAACATGGAACGGACACGGGAGGGGGCGTATTTCCGCGTTGCTCCGACAGTCTGAAGTACGGGTTCGACCGGTCAGCGGTTCATGAGCATCCTCTATCGCTACGGCTCCAGATGGTACATCAACATGACCAACAGGTGCCCCTGCAGGTGCGAGTTCTGCGTGAGGAACGACACGAGGAGGCTGGGCGACGCCGACGACCTGTGGCTGAAGAGCGAGCCGTCAGCTGGGGAGATCGAGGCGGAGATCTCGAGGCGCGCATCCGATGCGGAGGAGATCGTCTTCTGCGGATACGGCGAACCGACGGAGCGTCTCGGCACCCTTCTGGAGGTCGCCGGATGGATACGCCGCAACACCCATGCCTCGATCCGTCTCGATACCAACGGCCTAGGGAATCTGATCAACGGCAGGGACATAGTCCCGGAGCTCGCCGGAGCGATAGACGCCGTGTCCGTGAGCCTCAACGCATCCGATGCGGAGGAGTACCAGGAGCTGTGCAGGCCCGCTTTCGGACCCGGATCCTACGATGCCCTGCTGGCCTTCATCGAGGAGATCAGGGGCTCCGTGCCCGATGTGACGGTCTCGGTCGTGGGAGGGACCATACCCGAGGAGTCGTTGGAGAAGTGCGAGCGCATGGCCGGGTCATGGGGCGTCCGTTTCAGGGTCAGGCGAAGGACGTCTTCCGCGTTCCGGGCACGGATGAAGCACTAGAAGCTTTTATTAGTGGGCAGGCAATCGGCGCCCTGATAAGATATGACTGGCGAAGGCGTCAAAAAGAAGCGCGACCCGATATTCTCGGTCTGCTTCGTTGTGTTCATCGTCGCTTGCGTCGGAGTGGTCGGTTCGTTCGTGGACCAGCACTACATCCACGAGGACGAAACGGTCGCCGCATATGGCGACAAGGTCGTTGTTAACTACACTGGTTCTCTGTACGCGTACTACGGCGAAGAGAACGCCGTCGTGTTCGACACTTCCTACGAGAACATCGGAAAGGACGACTCCGTCGCGAAGATCAGCTCGTTCTCCAAGAGCAGCTACTCCACGTTCGATGTCACCATCGGATCCAAGGGCGCCCTCGAGATGTTCGAGAACGCCATCGTCGGACACAAGGTAGGCGACACGTTCAAGGTCATGATCCCCAAGGGAGAGGGATACACGGCCACCAACACCGAGAACACCATCGGCACCGCTATGAGCATCCCTGCGAACTACACCGTTCCCAAGGCCGCCTTCGACGAGCAGTATCCCGATGTGGACCTCGAGGCGGGCCAGTACACCTCCTTCACGACCACCTACGGATGGACCGCCCAGGCGATGTACAACGGCAACTCCGTCCTCGTCTCCAACTATCCTGATGTCGGAAAGACCTACGAGTACTACGGCAACGAGGACAGCAGGTTCGGCAAGATCTCCTTCGCCGTCACCTCCGTGAGCGATAACAAGGTGAACTTCACCGTCTCCTTCACCGACACCAAGGCTGTCGGCGACGGCATCCAGATGGTCGAGTTCGAGCAGTACGACGGCACCACCTGGTTCGTGACCTCCCTCGGCTCCGGCGAGTTCACCTACAAGACCTGCGACGCGCAGTACAATGAAACCCTCTACTTCGAGATCAGCATCGTTTCGATCAACTGATCCCAGGCCGGGCGGAAGCCCGGTCACCTTTTTTATACAACAGTTGTGAAAGATGCTTCTTCCGTTCCTGTTCTACGGTTCGGAAGAGGGGGAGAACGCCTGCCGGAGCAGGCAGGGTTTTCAGAGGATGGATTCCAGCTTGGACAGCATGTCCTCCTCATCCTTGGCCAGGATGCGAACCACGCGGTTCTTCTTGGAACCCTTGTCCGCTATGGCGTCCGGTGCCGTCTTGAGCTTTGATATGGCAGATTCGGTGGATTCGGTCAGTCTGTCCATGGACAGGTCGGCGAACACAACGGTCATCCCGACCTCCTCGAATATGTCCAGAAGGTCCTTGGTGCAGGCCAGGCTCATTATGCATCTGACCTCTGGATGCTTCTCCATTACAGCAAGAAGGATGTAGGACAGTCCTTCCGCCACGCCGAACTTCGCCGATCCTCCCTTGCGGAGTAGTCCGTTGTGGACGATCAGCCTCTTGTCGATCGCCGCGATCTGCTCCGGACCAGCGGCGCCTTCCACAGCCATGGCGATGTTCATGCCGCCTTTCGGAACGAGCTCCTCGGGAACGATGTCGATCACTCTGTTCGCGAGGGCGTCTACGGAATCCAGGACCTGGAACACGTCAGTCTTTCCTTCGGCGACGACCGGGTCGACCACCTTGTCGCCGTGTCCGACGGCGTATTGGGTGGCGATGGCCTCCTGGATCATGGCTCTGGATTTGAATACGGCGTTGGCCACGTCCAATCCCTTGGCCATATGGGCGGTGATGTAGGAGGACAGGACGCATCCGCTTCCGTGGCCCGCCTTGTCGAGCTTCGGATATTCGATCATGGTGAAGTCCGCAGAGAGATAGAGCATATCGGTCACGGTCGTGGCGGTGTTGAAATGGCCGCCCTTCATCAGAACGGCGGAGCCCTCCTTTCCTATGACTTCGGCGGCGTACTTTTCATCGTCTTTGGACCTGATCTTGATTCCCGCCAGGGCCTCGGCTTCGGGCTTGTTCGGAGTCACGAGCTCGCATATGGGCAGCAGCTTCCTCTTCAGGGCGTGGACCAGGTCTCCCTGCATCAGGGAGCTGCCGGTTCCAGCGACCATCACGGGATCCACGATCAGCGGCGCCTCATGGTCTTCGAGGATGTCCGCGACGATCCCGACCACCTCTGCGCTGTAGAGCATCCCCGTCTTGATCGCCTTGATATCGGCGTCCTTCAGAACAGCCTCCAGCTGCTCCTTGATGAACTCCCCGGGGATGGGGAGGATGTCGTCGACACCGCATGTGTTCTGCGCGGTGACGGCGGTGACGACGGTCGCGGCATGGACTCCGAGGACGGACATGGCCTTGACATCGGCCTGGATGCCCGCACCCCCTATGGAATCGGAGCCCGCGATCGTAAGAGCGGTTCTCATGGACCGACCCTATCATGAACCTGTACATAATCCCGTTCGATGGAGGCATCCCCGAGGGAGGTTCCGAAAGCCGAGCTGATGTCGACGAATCCGGAATAGGGTTCGTACGCACTTCCTCCGCCCTTGCCATTTTCTGAACCGATCTGTTCGAGCCCCTCGGCACCGATGGAGGCTGGAAGGAGCCCGGGGCATGAGGGGCAAGGCGTCGTACCATGGGGGCCGCCCTGGAAGCGCCCGACCGCACATCCAGGTTCACTCACGATGTACTA
>ERZ808258.149-NODE-149-length-34413-cov-9.782030_pt1 | contig 34413 bp, 25 predicted proteins | sample MGYA00521280_ERZ808258 | MGnify/ENA primary metagenome ERZ808258 (study PRJEB31516, sample SAMN03275585) | gut metagenome | biome: mammalia-associated habitat; material: feces | host: Papio cynocephalus | place: Kenya | collected 2012-07-19 ...
GAGCCTCAAAATTACAAAGTCCAAAATCAATGGCGCATCTCCGTATCTTGGCTCGTCTATCTGCCCGAATTCTCCGTCAATAAAAAAGATTACTTGCGAGTACACCGTGCCGCCGGAGACAAGTGGCGGCGCCTTCGGTCTCTACCACGGTTACGACATGTACGAGCGTGCTACGCTGTACGTGCCCGAAGATGCTATCGAGGCATACAAAGCCGCTCCCGAATGGAAAGAATTCAAGACGATTCTGCCCATCAAGGACGGCGTGAATGACGTGGCGACAGACGAGGCTCAAGTCGTTGTCACCGAGTATCACGACCTGTACGGCAGACGTCTCGAAGCGCCGGCCGAGCGCGGCATCACCATCCGCACGGACGTCTACAGCGACGGCACACATCGCTGCACCAAGGTCCTGCGTTGACGCCCCGGACAATACGTCCACAGACAATATTGGCCACCGGGATTACAGTCTCGGTGGCCGATTGGTTTTTTGAAGTTGGATATGGTATTTTGACTTCGGAAGGCAGCCTCGACTATACATATGTCGAAATCGGCGCTGAGGCCGTATGTCGAATTATATAAAGTTAAGTGTCGATGGCTTACAATTCAAATATAATACTTAACTTTGAGCGATAACACTATATCTACATTAAGCAATAATCCTAAAAATCTTTACCCGACTATGATTAAGAGAATTATGGTTGCCCTTGCGATGGTTATGGCGGTATCGACACTTTCGGCCAAGCCGAAATTTGTAGGCCACCGCGGTAGCCTCTATGGGCTCGAAAACTCCGTGGAGTCGTTTACGAACGGCGCCAAGATGGGCTATCAGTATCTGGAGACGGACTTCAAAGTGACCAAGGACCTACAGTTTGTGTGCACGCACGATGATGACCTCACCCGCCTTGGCGGCACCCTGAGCATTGCCTCATCCACGCTCGAACAGTTGCAGGCCGAGCCACTGTCTCAAACTCGTAGCGGAGTGACCTATACCGGTCGCCTGTGCTCGGCCAAGGAGTACTTGGACGTCTGCCGGCAGTATAATGTACTGCCGCTCATCGAGCTCAAATGGGCCACCGGTATCAACTCCAACGACTGCTCCAATATCCCGCTGCTGATTAAATTCATCGAGGAGCAAGGCTTCCGTGACAAGTGCATCATTCTGACATCCATGAAACCGTGTCTGGAGTATATACGCAAAAACTATCCCGACATCACCCTGCAATTCCTGACGGGGCAGTACTGGGCCAATCACTTTGACTGGTGCGTGGCTCAGGGCATAGACGTGGACATTCAGGCCGGATACTTTGACAAGTCTACGGTCGAGAAATTCCACGAGGCCGGGCTCAAAGTCAATATGTGGACACTGAATTCCGATGCCGATTATGTGAAATACGGCAACTGGGGCTGCGACTTCGTGACCACCGACTACCTCGATCCCAAGACAGTGTCCGAGCTTGACCCTTCGGCATCCATAGTCCCCAATAAAGTAGACTATCCGGTCAACAACCTGCTCCCGCGCGGCAATTATTCACCCGAGTCCGGTAAGTGTCTGGCCGCGCCTGACATCCTTGACGGTACGACAATTCGTCAAGCCGTACTGCACGATTATGTCTGGAGTGTCTTAGCCGAAAAAGACGAGACGGCGGCAATATACAATTTTAAGGCTCATGGAGTTGACGCCAAGGCACTAAATATGCCCGAAGGCGTAAATATCAAGTCTATAGCCTGCACGGCTGACGGCTACCTGCTTGCTGTTCCCGAGGTCTCGCTCTCATTTGGCGGTGGCGGCGAAACCCTACCGATATATGTTTGGGATGATGCGGACGCCCAGCCCCATATATTCGCCGCCATTACATCGTCCAAGCAGATAGGCGCCACGGAAGACATCGTGGCAGGAGATAACTTCGTGGTTTCCGGCCGCCTTGCCGACCTTAAGGTATATTTTCCGGCACATGCGCCATCGTCCACGGCCCTGACATTCTGTGCCGTGCGCATCAAAGGCGGCACTATCACCTCCGAGGCTGCTGCAGCGGTCTCCGGCCTTGACGCTGCAGCATTGGGCAATTATCGTGTTATGGTGACGCCCACTTCGCGTGACCACCTCCTGGTGGTGTCCGGCGCGGCATCGCTGTGCCGTGAATACAGTTTCGATTGGACTTCGGGCGAGATGAAGGCATACACAGACCTTGCTCCTGCGGCCGCGGCAGCCGGACGCTGCTTCTTCCGCCGTGGCTCCAAGCCTTATATGGCATTGCTGAGTGGTTCAGACGGCCTATTGTCGTTTGAAACGTATAAGGCCGGAGCCGCCGACCCTCTATCCACGGCCGCCAAGATTGCCATAGGAACGACCTATGAGGGGGAATGTTTCATGGGCTCGGATATTAGTCGCGAAGGTCTGTCGGTGTATATCCTCACCGCCGACAAGCAGCTGCTTTCGGTGCTGATGCACTACGAGACGCGCACCGAGCCGGTTTCCAACCCACAATTCGAGGCTGAGCGCGTCTGGCAGCGCAGTGTCGCTACTGGCGATGCGCCCGCCGAAATTATAGACGGCACCAATGCCCAGCAAGGTACCGCCGTGCGAGGCCGGTTCTACATCAACGACCGCTCGAAAAAGACACTCAATGTCTTCGATACCCAAGGCAAGCTGACTACGCTGACCGGCGGCACCGGGTACGGATGCTGCCGCGATGATTACGGCAACGTGATAGTTCGCAACGATGTTTCCTCCGGCGCAACGCACGAGTTCTTGATATATGGATTGGTAAGCACTGAAGGAAATTTTGAAACGGCGTCCGAGCCCATATCCGTCACCTGTGAAGTGCCCGTCGCCGGACAGACCAACTTTATCAGTGCCTCGGGCAACGTCCTCGGCGAAGGCGGGCACATATACCTGTATCCGAATAAGGCTGCAGCAATCAATATCATCTGTATGTCAGAAGGCAAGGTCGTCAAGAACATTGCCAAAGACGGTCTGACCATGACCGGCACCACCGCCGGATATGTCTATCCAATAGAGGATGACACCGAAAACTGGCTGTACCAAGTGCGCGGAACAGGTATTTATCGCTACAGTGGCGGCGACAATATAGCCGTGTCCACTACGCGCTCAAGCACCACCGCCCCGGCACGTAACAGCACCACCGGGTGCGCCTTCTTCGAGTATCGCGGCCACGAGTTCCTGGTACATAACTCCGGCAAGAACTACCTCGGCGGCCTCACTATACGCAACCTTACCACCGACAAGGTTATAGCCTCCTTCGACCCCCTCGGAGACAAGGGCTACAAAGAAGGCGGTAATTACTCCGTATCCAACTGGATTATTCCGGAAAAGAGTGCCCATCTCAACGGCGACTGTATTTATATATACCAATACTGCCCGGCCAATGGTATGGCAATCATTAGATTGTATGACCAAAACCAGGGTGTCGAGGAAGTCGCGGTCGATACGGTCGTGCCGACACTGAAGGCCGTTCAAGAGGGTGAAGTCCTATATGCCGTCGGCGCCGAGCGCTTCACACTGTACTCGCTTGACGGCATCGCCCGCCGCCATGCCACAGCCGGCAACGTCGATGTATCCGGCCTTGCACGTGGCATATATGTCGTGGCCGCCGAAGACGGCCGCACCGCCAAAGTCGCCATCCGATAAGCTCCGGCATCTTCCATTTTCCAACCCCCTACTGCGGTGGGGCGCCCATGCACGGCGTCCCGCCGCATTGCTTCTGCCGGAGCGGCGAAGGATGGCATCTTGAGTCGGTTGTCAAGACTTATGCACCGCTTTTTTGAGATAGCCGAAGGCTCTTTCCCGAAAAGTCTTTCGGTCTATTTAACAAACATTTGATGTTGCGCATAATAAATAATCACTAACTTTGTAAGTTAATAAGTATCCATCGTCCTTCGCGGACGAACAAAACAGACAAAACAAAAGATATACACACATAAAAAAACCATAAACACACAACTTATGAAATTGCAACGTAAACTCGTCACACTGGCGACTTTGGGCCTTGCCCTCAGCGCCGCCGCCGTGCCCGCCAAGCGTGGTGTTCGCACCGTGACACAGCCCGACGGGACGACTATTGAGGTTCGCGTCGTGGGCGATGAATATCTACATTACATGGTTACGAATGACGGAAATATCGTCAGCCGCGATGCCGATGGCCGCTACTGCTATGCCAAGGTCGCAACCGACGGCCGCATCATCTCCACCGGTGTCACCGTCACCAAGAAGGACGCCCCCGATTTGGACGTCACCAACCTGCGCGACATCAATACCTCCGAACTGCGTGCACAGCGTATCCAAGCACGCAACATAGCAACACCCCAACGTCTCAAGTCCCATGCTCGCTCCAACAGCGACCCCAGCAGCGGAATAGGCCGTTTCACAGACTTTCCCGCCAACGGCGAAGTTCGCGCTCTGGTGGTTTTGGTACAGTACAAGGACGTCAAATTCACCCTCTCAGACCCCAAGTCGTACTTCGATGAGATGCTCAATAAAGACGGGTTTAACCAATATGGCGGCACCGGCTGCGCGGCCGAGTACTTCCGCGAAAGCTCAAACGGACAATTCCGCCCCGTATTCGATGTCTTCGGCCCGGTAACCCTCGGCCAAAACCGCAGCTACTATGGCGGCAACGACTATTACGGCGATGACTCACAGCCCTACTTGATGGTGACGCATGCCCTCTCCGCACTCAAGGACCAAGTGGACCTGAGCAAGTACGATGCCGACAACGACGGATATGTAGACAACGTATACGTGTTCTATGCCGGCCGGGGCGAGGCTTCGGGCGGTTCGGAAGAAACCGTATGGCCGCACTCGGCACACATCAACGACTTCGGGGTCAAATATAGCGCCAACGGCAAACAAGTCAACCGCTACGCCACTTCCAACGAATGGGAGCAGAGCCGACCGGATGGTGTGGGTACCTTTATTCACGAATTCAGCCACGTCCTCGGCCTCCCCGACCTGTACTGCACCGATTATAACACTGTCGCTACGGATATTACGCCCGGCGCTTGGAGCGTATTGGATTACGGGCCATACAACAACGATGGACGTACCCCGCCGACATATTCGGTATACGAGCGTAACGCTATGGGCTGGATTGACCTGAAAGAGCTTAAAGAAGCCGAGACCGTATCGCTAAATCACATCGAGAATACCAATGAGGGTTGTATCATACACACCTACGGCACAAGCGGCGCTGTCAATCCCAACGAATTTTTCCTGCTCGAAAATCGTCAGCAGAAAGGCTGGGACAAGTACCTCCCCGGGCACGGAATGTTGATATGGCACATTGACTATAACGCCACGATATTCAACCGTAATACAGTCAATAACACTACGCACCAGTATGTAGACATCGAAGAAGCATGCGGTAAAGCCGATAGTGGTAGCGCCGCCGTTATGTCCGGATATGCCTTCCCCGGCACAACCCAAAACACGTCCTTCACATCCGAGACCACCCCGGCGTTGAAGACATGGTCCAACGTGGCTGTGGATGTGCCCATTACAAATATAGAAGAAGACGGGGGTGTCATCACATTTGATGTCAGCGGCGGCGGATCCCCCGTGCCCGCACCCGTCGCTCTCGAGCCCAAAGACAAAACAGCCGAATCTTTCGTCGCCAATTGGCAGCCTGTCGAGGGTGCTACAGACTATCGTTTGACGGTATGGGCTGTGGGCGAAGGCGAGCCCGAGACCGAAACCGCCGACTTCGGCACCTCGGCTACGGCGACACTGCCTGAGGGATGGACTTCAACGGCCAACGGCGTATACACTTCGTCTGCAAGTTGCGGCAAAGCAGCTCCGTCTCTCAAATTCAGCCAGAACGGCGCATATCTTATTACACGCACCTTCCCAAATCCTATCAAGTCCTTATCGCTGTGGATTAAGGGGCAGACCGCCACGAGTGACTGCACAATCAGCTTTGAGTGTCCGGATGATCAGGGCTGGGCAACCTTCAAGACAATAGCCGTCAACGCCTACAACAGCAAGGGCACTGTCGTTACGATAGACGAAATCCCCGCCAACACCTATGCATTGCGTATATACTACAATAAGGGTTCGCGTGGCAATGTCGCCATAGACGATGTGGCTGTTACCTACGGCACATCGACATACATTCTTGACGGATATGATGCCGTAAGTACCGAGGGCGCCACCTCGATGCGTGTTTCCGCTGTCAAGGGCGTTAATAAGTATCGTTACAGCGTACGAGCTATTGTAGGAAGTACACGCTCGGCCGAGTCCAATACAATTGAGGTGACCCTCTCAAACGGCGTGGACGACATCACCATAGACGATGCCAACGCTCCTGTTGAATACTTCAACCTCCAAGGCATGAAAGTCGCCGCCGACAACCTCACCCCCGGCATATACATACGCCATCAGGGCAGAAGCGTCTCCAAGATTGTCATCCGCTGATACATATTGCCGCGAAACACCGAGATATTTTTCACCGAACCAAAGCGAAGATATGAACACCACTGACAATACACAAATGACCATAACCGACCTTCAAGAGACGGTGGATCGGTGGATTACGTCCATCGGTGTTCGATACTTCTCGCCATTGACCAATACCGCCATCCTCGCCGAAGAAACCGGCGAGGTGGCGCGGCTAATGGCTCGCATATACGGCGACCAGTCCTTCAAAGAAGGCGAAGATCCCTCGGCCCTTGGCGACGAACTGGCCGATGTGCTTTGGGTAGTGGCTGCCATTGCCAATCAGACCGGCGTGGATCTCGACGAGGCCTTGCGGCGAAATATCGCCAAGAAGACCGCCCGCGATGCACACCGCCATCGCGACAATCCCAAACTGAAACAATAACAACATAATAACACGCTACAAATCATGACCGAACAAATTGATAAATATCACCAGGCCATAGCCGCCAGCAAGGTGACCACAGACGATGCCTTTGTCTCTGCCGAGGTGAAACGCATACTTGATGAACACCTCAAGGAAAATATGACACAAGATGTCTATCGCTTCCTGTTCAACACCATAGACTTGACCACACTCAAGGCCACCGACTCGCAGCGCAGCGTAGCCGAGTTCACCGAGCGCGTCAATGCTTTCGATGTCGAACACCCCGAGCTGAAAAACGTTGCCGCAATATGCGTATACCCCAATTTTGCGCAGGTGGTACGCGCCGTACTCGAAGTCAGCGAAGTGGACATCGCGTGCGTCAGCGGCAATTTCCCCGCCTCGCAAGGCTTCCTTGAGACCAAGATTGCCGAGACAGCTCTCGCCGTAAAAGATGGTGCCGACGAAATCGATATCGTGCTCAATGTGGGCGCCTTCCTCGATGGCGATTACGAGAGCGTGTGCGATGAAATCACCGAGCAGAAGCACGCTGCCGGCGACTCCATACTCAAGGTTATCCTTGAGACCGGGGCGCTGAAATCCGCTCGAGCCATACGTGACGCCTCCGTGCTGTCGCTGTACAGCGATGCCGACTTCCTGAAGACCTCTACCGGCAAGGAATATCCCGGAGCCACACTCGAAGCCGCCTACGTCATGGCTCAGTGCATCAAGGAGTATTACGAGAAGACCGGCAAACGCGTGGGCTTCAAAGCTTCGGGCGGCGTAGCCACCACCGAAGAAGCCGTACAATACTACACCGTCATCAAGGCTGTCCTCGGCGAAGAATGGCTGGACAATCACTACTTCCGCATCGGAGCATCACGCTTGGCCAATAACCTGCTCTCCGACATTCTGGGCACGCCTACCAAGTTCTTCTAAGACACACCTCCACACCACGTAAAGTTATCTCTCAAAAACAGCATTAACTTATGGCTGAAACACTTATATATATCCATCGCAACGGTCAGCAACAAGGCCCGTACACATTGCCGCAGATGAAAATGATGACGCTGACCCCCGATACCCCGGTATGGTATGAGGGCCTGACCGACTGGATGCCGGCCTCGCAGGCTCCTTTGACCGCCTCACTATTCAACACGGGAGGTCCGGTGCCGCCCACGCCTACTTCCACGCCCGGGATGTCGCAACCCGGCAACGGCATCAAGCCACCATCATATCTCGGGTGGGCCATAGCTTCGTGCATACTCTGCTGTCTGCCTTTGGGTATAGTAGCCATAATCTATGCCACGCAAGTCAACGACAAATGGATTCGCGGCGACTACGACGGAGCATATCGCGCTTCGCAAAACGCCCAAATCTGGACTATTGCAGCCGTAGTGCTCGGCATTATCTGCAGTGTTGTCATTTCTGTCGTTCAGCCCGCATTCTGGGGCTTGGCAATGTCCTGACGGATGACTTCTACGCCAAATACACCGCCGCCGGTACCGCGCCCTCCGAGGTTGCGGCATCGGCGGCGGTCGTTTATGGCGCATTCCTCAAGGGCGCGGCGGTCGCTTGTAGCCCTGACCGCTACGGTTGTCATGGCCGGCCTCATCGTCCTCTTCATTTTCGACCCGGAAAATACCGTCTGGATGCCGCATTGTCCCTCGCATATGCTCACAGGTTTCGACTGCCCCGGCTGCGGTACGCTCAGGGCACTGCATGCATTGATGCACGGCGATGTCGCAGCAGCGTGGCGCTACAATGCCGCACTGTTCTTTGCCCTGCCTATAATGGCGATCGTTGCCATTGCACCGTATACGCGCCCACATTCGCCACTACGTCGCTTTGCCGACAGCCGATGGACTCCGATAGCGGTATTCATTGCCCTTGTCGCATGGACCATATTCCGCAATCTCTGACGTCATAGTGTCAGCATAATTCATCAACAGCAAGATGCATAGCCGTGAAAGCTCAAAAACGCAATAACGCGAAGAAAATAATTAATAAACGTTAATTATCGCGCCGCCATCTTGGTCAATTAGCCAAAAGGCGCTATCTTTGCACTGCAAAACATGAGGGGTATTAGCTCATCTGGTAGAGCGCAACACTGGCAGTGTTGAGGTAAGCGGTTCGAGTCCGCTATACTCCACTCCCCCCGAGCAGGCTTGGAAACATTCCAAGCCTGCTTTTTTGTTCGGTCGGTAATAAATACATCGCATTACATACAGCTAAACAGTGGTGTCATATACTCTCGATCATCGTTTCCATCTGGTCATAAATTCCTTTTTTCGGCTTGAACTTATTTTTCTTCTGTGCATGCTTGCACATCTGCTCTAAAAGTTGTTCCTTTGTCAAAAACATTGTTTGTAATTTTTTTTGTTTGTTATACCCAAAATTACAAGCTCTCGGGGACTTTCCATCTTTTGGTGAGTCCCCTTTTTTTGCTCTTATCTCAGACACACTTCTTGGAACAGTATCCTACAAAATTAATCCGCCTAAAAGTCAACCGTTTTGCTAAGAAGATTCGCAAAGCGATTTATGGGCCTTTCGGTTGGGATTGAATAAGTATAATTCCGGCATTGGAAATACTTCTGTTTGCTTGTTCTTAGATTGAAACATTGAAACATGGCATCATATATAGACAAAAAAGGGACTGTGCCTATTTGGACACAGCCCCTTTTGATTATGGGGTTTTGTGGTATGTCAGGTTACTTGTCCCAGGTGCAGTCGATGGGTTCGAACTTGCCGGGAGCTGTAACGCGGAAGCGTGCAGTGTATGGTGTGGTGGCCGAGCCGTCGTAAGCATAGAAGTTGATGGTATAGATGACGTCTATGCCGTCTACGGGAACTGCATCGGCGTGCAGTGTGGCCAAGGCGCCGGGCATAACTTCGTTCATGAAGCGCTGCTTTTCGAGGGCTACAACTTCGTCATCTGACATATCCTGATACTCGGCGGGATACTGACCCTTGGCAGCGGAGGGACGCAGGTCGACGTTGCCTTGGTATGCGGATGTGCCGCTGTAGTACTCGTTGTTGCCGTAGGAGGATACGTAGAACTTGCCGCTCTTGATGTCGGTGTCGCCCAGGGGCACGCAAATGTTCTCGTATACCCAGTTTACACAAGCCTGGTAGTACTTGGTAGAGAGTTCCTGGCCCTTACCGGCGGGCAGGGTGATGGTGACGCAGGGGTCATACATCCATTTGCCGGCATTGCGTACAAATTGGTTGGTTACTGTTGTGATGCCGGTATTGAGAGTCCAAGTGCCGTCTTCGCCGCATACATACGGGTCGCAAACATAGGATGTAACCTTAGCTTTGGAGTCGTAGTAGAGGTATACGACATTGGTGGATTCGCCGGGCTGAGCATAGGGATACTTGGCGGCGAGGTAGCGCGGCAGGTACTTGGCGGGTTCGGTGAGGTTCTGGTACTTCTGACCCATAGCGGTGTAGTCGCCGGGGTTGAGGACGCAGAAGCCGGATGCGGCTGCCCAATTGTTGCCATTGTAGTGGTACATAGCGTTGTATCCGGTGGTGGGCACGTCTGCTGCGGGAGCGTTGTGACGACGCGGAGCGGCGGTGACTGTCTTGCCGTCCACGGCGGTAACTACGAAGTTGCAGTATTTGCCGCCGGCAATGGCGATGAAGTATCCGGTGATGGAGGCTTCGCCGTCGTTTGTGAACAGGCCGCGCAGTGCATCGGTGATGCCATAGACGCTGCCTTGAGCCTTTTCGGTGCCTTCGGGCTTAACGTTGATGTTGCGTTCGGTGACGGTGACTTTACCTTTGATGGTGGCGTATACGGCCAGCTCGTTATCGGTGCGTGTAATCAATTGATCCCATTCGGCATCGGTGAAAGACTTGGGGGCGGGGTAGGTGACAGCTTGTGTACCGACGATTTCGACTTCGGCCGAAGAGCCGGTCACTTGGAAGCCCTTGTTGTAGGCGCCGATGGTGCCGCTGACCTTAACCTGGTTGCCCACTGCCTGCGACTTGACGTCGAAGCTGCTGCCCATGTATACGAAGATGCTGCCGGAGTTGTCGGTGATGACATATCCTTGGCCGCATACGGCTGTAACGACGGCGCTGATTTCGACTTGGTCGTTTAGTTTTACGCTTCCGATGACATCTGAAGGAGCGAAGGGGGCGGGAGTTTCGCCACCGCCTACATTTCCGAATACGGGCTCTTGCTCGGACTGAGCATAGGAAACTATGCAGTAGAGTCCATCGTTAGCATCGGCTTCGTTGTCGAGGATTTTGCCGATATACTTGTTGGCGGGGTGCGAGGGAGCAAATCCGTCGATGAAGTTGTCTTCCGATTCCCATACATAGGCCTTGTAGTCGTCTGTGGAGATCGTGTACTGCTGTGCAGCGGCGGCTTCCTTGACTTCGGGAGCAACGGCTCCGGCAACGTTGTAAGTCACCTTGACGCCCGAGCCGTCAGTGAGTGTGAAGTACTTGAATGACGAGGAAGCGAGGAACGCCGGGAGGTATTTCTCGGCCGGGATGGCATCGGAGAAAGCCTGACGGGTAGCCACGGCAGCGAGATCGGCCTTGAATTCGTCGCCTGCAAGGGCCTTATTTGTGGCGTTGGAGGCGATGGCCTTGTAGTCATCGGCAGTGAGGGTGTACTCGATGGTCTGCTTGTTGGGAATAGGCTGGTTGTTTTGATCCTCGAAACCGTCGAGGTCGTTGTTCCAGTCGTTCTCGTCGCAGGCAGTGAGTGTCATGCCCATGACCGCTGCCAACATCGTGCTGAATATATATCTTGTTTTCATAATGATGTATGTCGTAGAATGTTGGTGGGGTTATTAGAAGTTGACGCGAAGTTTCATGGCGTAAGTGCGGCCGAAGCTGTAGAATACGCGGAAGGCATTGTTCCAAGCGCCGGTTTCGGACGACGGGGTGTATGCGTCAACTACATAGTTGTAGTTGAAGAGGTTGTGTATGTTGCCGGAGAGTGTGGCTTTGAGGCCGCCGATTTCGAAGGTATAAGCGGCATTGAGGTCGAGTTGCTGTCCCCAAGGAATACGCCAGGGATCGGCTACCTTAACGGTGCCGTTGGGAGTATAGGAGGACGAGCTGATGGTGTAGTCGCTGTAGTTGTTGGCTGCTACGGTCCAGTCGAGGCCTACGCGCAGGCCCTTGAAGGGACGGAAAGTTGCACCGAGAGCAGCGGTAGTCTGTGCACTACCGCCCACTTTGACGCCCTTCTGCTGGAGTGTGGCGTGGATGTGGTCTTCGGCGAGGATGCCGCTGGCTACATTACCTGCGAGGTCGGCCAGGGGTTGGCCGAGCTGGTTGTAGAAGTAACCGGTCGAATTGGAAGCCCATTCGTAATCACCGATGGAGGCCATACCGCTGATTTCGATCCAGCGTGCGGGGATGAAGGTGAAGTTGAGTTCAAGACCCATGTGGCGAGCGTCTACACCGGCCATATTCATGTAGTAGCGGTCGCCGGCGTGTTCGCCGACTTCGATGTTACCCGTACGAGTGGTGGTCTTGTCCATCCACTTGGTGTAGTATGCGTTGAATGTAGCCGAGAAGATGGGCGAGCCGAAGCCGTAACCCAGTTCGGCGGAGAATACTTTCTCGTTGATGGGGTCGGGGTTGGCGGCGTTGGAGGTTGCCTGGCTCAAGAATACGCCGGAGGCGAAGAAGGGAGCACGGCTGATGTAGCCCACGTTGCCGTATACGTTGTTGTGACGGTCAAAGTTGTAGTTGATACCGAACTTGGCTGTTCCACCCAGGAAGTTGTATGTGGGGGATTTGGCGTGTTCTTTGTCATAGTAGAAATGGTCGACGCGCTGGTATCCGGTGTTGCTCAATGATCCGGACAGGACGATGTTCATGCGGCGGTCCAGCAGGGTGTATTCGCCTTGTGCATATACGCCTTCCTGGTTGGTGCGGCCTTCGTAGTCGCGATATACGACGTCACCGATGCCGAGTTTTTCGTAGCGCCAATTGGGGTCGGCGGCAGCGGCATTGTTTTCCACCTTGACATTCTTACGGCTGGAGTCGTCCATGTAGTATTCACCGTCATAGAGATCGATGATTTTGTTGTTATGGAAGCCTACATAGTAGCGCATATCGATACCGGCAGTGAAGTGCAACTTGTTGTTGAAGAAGCGGTTGTTGTATGTCGAGATAAGTCCGTACCAGTTGTGCGAGTTGTTGGACTGGGACATAATCATATTCGAACCGGTGGTGGATGCGCGGTTCATCAATTGGATTTCGTCATAAGCGAATGTGCCGTCTTCGTGGCGGAAAAGAGTATTGGGCACACCGTTGGTGGCGCCATACCATGAGGAGTTGCTCAGCGACTTACCGTTGTAAGTACCGCGGCCTTGGCCGGAGTATCCGCCGCCGTTGGCGATGGAGACGTAGGCGGTGGTAGACAACGAAGATTTTTCGTCAATTTGCCAGATGTGGGCCAGCGAGATTTGGGGCTTGTGGTAGGTGTTGCGGTTGGAGCTGCGTACCTTACCGTTAAGGTCGAAGCCGTAAGTGGGGTTGTACTTGTAGGGGCTGTCGCTGTCCATCACGCGCTTGGCGTAGGTTTGATATTCCATGATGGTGAGACCGTCCTGGCTTGAGCGCTTGTTGTGGTTTTGGGGAGCGCCGAAGGCTGTCAAAGACAGTTGGTGACGGTCGTTGATACGCTTGGAGATGTTGAGGAAGTAGCTGTACGAGTTGAAGTCGGTACCTTGTATGTATCCGTCACCCCAGCGACGAGCGCCTTGCAGGGTGATGGCCCAGCCGTTTTTCATCAGGCCGGTGGAAACGTTCATACCGATGTTGTTGAGGCCGTCGTTACCGAAGCCGTAGTAGATGCTACCGCCGCGCTTTGCGTCAAGGCTGCGAGTAGTGATGTTGATGGTACCGCCGATAGAGGGGGCCGAGAGTATGGCTGCACCCAGACCGCGTTGTGTCTGGATACTGGAAGCCACGTCACCGAGGCCTGCCCAGTTGGACCAGTACACCCAGCCGCCTTCCATATCGTTGACGGGAATACCGTTGACGAGGACGGCGACATTGGCGCTTTGGAAACCGCGCATATTGATTTTGGCATCACCAAAACCACCGCCGTCTTTGGTAGCCCAGACGCCGGGAGTGGTTTTGAGCACTTCGGGGAGTTCCTGTGTACCGAGCTTGTACTCGATGTCAGCGGCATTGACTTGGCTGACAGCCACAGGAGTCTGGCGTGTGCGAGCCAGAGACTGCGTAACGACAACGTCGTTGAGGACTTCGGCCTGCGTGGGAAGGGTGATGGTTCCCATATTGCGGGCGGCGGCAGCAGTGACAGCTTTGCATCCTACAAAGCTGAAAGTGAGCGTGGATGTCTTGGCAGGTACAGTCACGTTGAAGTGTCCGTCGACATCAGTGGTGCCTACGGCGTTCTTGCCGGTGATGACCACACTGGCGCCAATGATAGGTTCGCCGTCTTGGTCAACGACAATACCGGTACATTTCATGGTGCCTTGGGCGAGCATGCCTATGCATGTCAGGCACATCACCACGAATACTGATAGTAGTCTTTTCATTCCAAAAAATGTGATTTAGTGGTTAGGGTGAATATTGATTTGTCTAATTACAATTTTTTCATATTAAGAGATGCCTCTGAAAAGGCACTATAAAACCTTTCGAAACTATACTTAGTCCCGAAATATTTGTGAATCAGTCGCTTTGTATCATTACTCAGAGGGTAAATCTGTTTAACGTGCGTTCAAAGGTAGCAATAATCTTTAACATAGCAGCTATCGGGAGGCAAAATAGTGGGCTGCGTACTGCCGCTTTGAGCATCGTCACACAGCTAATTATTTGTATTATATATACTTATGACTGCTTATTATGTTTTTGTAAACTATATCAGACGCCGAGATGTCTCCGCCATATACCGGCTAAGACGGTTCGGGCTTCCGAGGATCGCCGTTTTGGGCTATAAGGTAGCAGGCATAGCGCGTCAACAGTATGTCATCTATCTGACGCTTAGCGCCTTTTGGTAGCTCTATCAATTTCCCTACGTCAAGAAATTGATCTTGTATTTTTTTCTTGAAGCATGAAAGGCGAAGAAATGTCGGCGGCGTCAGCTATTGGCGGCAAGGCGTATGGATATGTGCCACAGGGCTATGGCGGCGGAGACGCTGACGTTGAGCGAGTGTTTGGTGCCGAATTGCGGTATTTCGAGATAAATGTCGCTGGCGGCTACTACGGCCGGGTCTACTCCATCGACTTCGTTGCCGACGACTATGGCATATCCGCGACCGTCCGTCGGATTAAAATCTTGCAATGATACACTGCCGTGTACCTGCTCGAGGCAGCATACGGCATATCCGCGGCTGTGTAAGACGGATATGGCTTCTAGCGTATTGTCGTAGTAGGACCAATCCACCGAATCTTCGGCACCGAGGGCGGTCTTGTGTATCTCCACCGACGGCGGCGTAGCGGTGATGCCGCACAGACATATATGCCGCACGGCAAAGGCGTCACATGTACGGAATATCGCCCCTATATTATTGAGCGAGCGAATATTATCCAATACTACTATCAGCGGTAGTTTTTCCTTGGAATGGAATTGCTCGATGGTGTCGCGGTGCATCTCGGCGGTAGTCTTTTTGCGCGGCGCACCGGCGGCCATAGTGTATTCGGGTGTCCATCCGGGACGCAGGAAGTGCATGGGTCGCATAACAAAAGCGCGTGCTCCGGCCTGCGGATGCGGAATTTTGAGTCTCGGATGCGAGTATACCAAGTCGTCTATGGCGATGATGTCTATGTCGATGCTGCGGTCTATATAGTCACCTAAGGAATTGCGGTGTGTCTCGCCCGGTGCAATGGTCTGCTCTATGGCCTGTATTTGGTCTAATAATGCAAGGGGGTCCACCTCCTGGCCTTCGGGGAGGTCAATGGCGATGCCGACGTTGATAAATCGGTTGACCGTATCAAATCCCCAGGCGTCACTCTGTATTTCCGGTGCACGTCGTATGCGTGACTGTGGATAGCGTGAAGCCAGCATGAGTATGGCTCTTTCGATATTGGCGCGACGGTCGCCGAGATTGCTGCCGAGGTTCAGATATATGGTGGACATATTTTTGGATGTGGATGATTTTCGATTATAGGATATTATGTTGTAAGTCCCGTGATTATTCTAACGGCTGTCAGAAGGAGGATGTATCGGTCGTGTGGTGTCTGTACCGGGGATGGTGTTCTAGTATTTCTTGACGCAGGCGCGAATTTTCGATATGCAGGTATATCTGCGTGGTGGCTATGGATTCGTGTCCCAGCATTTGTTGTATGGCGCGGAGGTTGGCGCCGCCTTCAAGCAGATGAGTGGCAAAAGAGTGTCGCAGTGTGTGCGGCGACAGCGGAGTGCGTATGCCGGCACGTGCCGCCGCATCGCGAAGTATATAGAAAATCATGACACGCGACAGATGTCGGCCGCGGCTGTTGAGAAATACCGTATCGGCATCGGCCGGCAATATCGGGACTTCGTTACGGTCTGTATCTATGTAGTTTTTGAGGCGTGTCAATGCCACTTCGTTGACGGGCACAAGGCGTTCCTTGGAGCCTTTGCCACGTATAAGCATCACCGCATTACGGAAGTCTATATGCGAAATCTGTAGTGCGCACAACTCGGAGACACGCAGTCCGCAACCGTACATGGTTTCTATGATTGCGCGGTTGCGTCGTCCCAGGGGAGTATTATCCATAGCCGCTATAAGGGCATCGATTTCGTCCAAAGAGAGTACCGAAGGCAAATGCGAGCCCACAGCCGGACTTTCGAGTAATTCGGTAGGATCGGTGTCCATGACTCCCTCAAGGCGCAGATAGCGGTAGAAGTTTTTGATACCGCTTAGTATGCGTGCACATGAGCGCGGCGCTATGCCCACATCGTGCAAATCACCCATAAATGTACGCAGGTCGTCCACCGAGGCTTTGGCCGGGTCTATATCGGCGGCGGCAAGTGCATTGAGCAATTTGGCGACGTCAGTGACGTATGCATCACGCGTATTGTCGCTGTATCCACGCTCGACTGTAAGGTATGACCCGTATCGGCTAAGTATCTTGTCTATGTCCATAGTCGTTCGCGGTGTTATAATGAGCCTTGTTCAACAAGCGTGGCCACGCGTTCGATAATGGCATCCTCGCGCTTTTTCTCCGGCTGGAATTTGCCTCGCAGATTGACACCGAAAAGCCGGCCGAAGCCTTGCCAAAATGTTGCACGGAAGCTTCCGAGAAAAGCCTTGACAATTTCGTATGACGATTGGTCGGTTTCGCGCTGTATGAGTTTTACCAAAAGGCGTGCCTGATTTTTGCTCAGTCGCTTGAGTATGGGCTTGTACTGTTTGAACAGTTCTTTCTCCATGCGCTTGAGGTATTGTTCACGTTCCTTCTGCGTGTCAAATGTCTCAATGTATTCGTATGTTTCGATGAGTGTTTCGCGTATCATTTTGGCATACGGCAGGGTTACTTTGACATTGCGCACGGTTCGCCAGTAGAATTTTTCTTCCTTCTTATTTCGGAACTTCATAGGCGGATACACCGTGAAAGGCCGCAGAAAGAATATGGTCATAGTGTCGCCCGTTTCCTTATCTACCACGAAGTTGTATCCCTGATAGATATTTTCGCGAGCGGAAGGCAGGCGCATATCCGAGCCGTGTTCCTGCCCCAAGGCGGAACATATTATGCCGGCTACCATGATTGCTACGGCGGCCGGCACTATGACCATGCTGCGCCGTTTCGTCCTCATTGATGGTCGTGCGGTACCGGGGGATAATCTATGGTATAGTGCAGACCTCGCGACTCGTGACGTTCCTTGGCCTGACGCATAATCAGGTATCCCACATTGATGATGTTACGCAACTCGCAAATATCTCGCGACACCTTTGATTCCTTAAACAATTTCTCGGTTTCTTCGTACAGAATGTCGAGGCGATTCCAAGCGCGGTCGAGGCGAAGGTTGGAGCGTACAATACCCACGTATGTACTCATGATTTGATTGACTTCCTTGATGCTTTGTGTGATAAGCACCATTTCTTCGGGATGTCGTGTGCCTTCGTCATCCCAGTCCGGAACATCGTGACGCAACTCGTATTCCGGGGCATGTATAATAGCGTGGCGCGCGGCCGCATCGGCATATACAACAGCCTCTATAAGCGAATTGGATGCTAAGCGGTTGCCTCCATGCAGACCGGTACGGCTGCATTCACCCAAAGCGTATAAGTGGTGTATAGAAGACTGACCGTCCAAGTCAACGGCGATGCCGCCGCAGAGGTAGTGTGCCGCCGGAGCCACGGGAATATAATCCTTGGTGATATCAATACCGAGGCTCTTACACTTCTGATATATATTCGGGAAGTGGTGACGAGTCTCTTCGGGATCTTTGTGCGTTACGTCAAGGTATACGTGGTCGTCGCCGTGCAGTTTCATTTCGCTGTCTATGGCTCGTGCCACGATGTCGCGCGGTGCCAATGACAGTCTCGGGTCGTACTTTTGCATAAACTCTTCGCCGCGGAGGTTGCGCAATACAGCTCCATAGCCGCGCATAGCCTCAGTAATCAGAAATGACGGGCGATCACCCGGATGGAACAATGCAGTGGGATGGAACTGAACAAATTCCATATCTAAGACTGTACCTTTGGCACGATATACCATAGCTATACCATCGCCGGTGGCTATCAACGGGTTGGTAGTGGTCTGATATACGGCGCCGATGCCGCCTGTTGCCATAACGGTTACACGAGCAAGGAATTTCTCCACCTTGCCTGTTTCTTGGTCGAGCACGTATGCACCGTAGCAAGTGATGTCCGGAGTTCGACGGGTCACTATACGTCCCAAGTGGTGTTGAGTGATAATTTCTATGGCAAAGTGGTGTTCGTAGATATCTATATTAGGGTTGTGTCGCACTGCCTCGATAAGACCACGCTGTATTTCGAAGCCGGTATTGTCGGCGTGGTGTAATATTCTGAATTCGCTATGCCCGCCCTCGCGGTGCAGGTCAAAGGAACCGTCTTCGCGGCGGTCAAAGTTCACACCCCAAGAGAGTAGGTCTTTGATGCCTTTGGGTGCTCCGGTGACCACGGCACGTACTGCGTCCGGATCGGATAGCCAGTCTCCGGCCACCATTGTGTCATGTATATGTTTCTCGAAGTTGTCTACGGCAAGATTGGTCACCGAAGCGACCCCGCCTTGTGCCAAAGCGGTATTGGCCTCGTCGAGGGTGGTCTTGCATATCAAAGCCACACGACCGTGTTCCGCCACTTTGAGGGCAAAGCTCATACCGGCTATTCCGGAGCCTATGACCAAATAATCGTATTCCATATTATTGCTTTTATTATATTGCAAGAGGTGTGATTAGATAATGTTTTATGTCTATTGTCAAACAGTGCTTTACGTCTATTTTTTCTTATTTATACGTGTGCTTTTTTACTTAACTACTACGTTCACTATCTTGCCCGGCACTACTATGATTTTGACAATCTGCTTACCTTCCAGCCATTTGGTAGCGGCGGTGTTGCTGAGTGCCAGACGCTCAACATCGGCGCGCTCGGTTCCGGCAGCTACGGTGATGGTGAAGCGAGCTTTTCCGTTGAAGGACACGGCATACGTCTGTGTGTCGGCTTTGAGATAGCGTTCTTCGGCTTGCGGCCATCGGGCATCGCAGATGGTGGTTGTATTGCCCAGCGCGTGCCACAGCTCTTCGGCGATATGCGGTGCAAAAGGTGTGAGCAGTACCAAGAGCGGTTGTAGCACTTGACGACTGCGGCAACGGCGTGAGGTGAGCTCGTTGACGCATATCATAAAGGCGGCCACAGATGTATTGAAAGAGAAGTTGTCGATGTCGGCCGTAACCTTTGCTATAAGGCGGTGGAGACTGCGCAGGTCTTCGTCGGAAGCGGTGCTGTCATCGGGCAGAAATTCTTCGCCTTTGTAGAAGAGAGCCCACAGTTTTTTGAGGAAGCGATTGACGCCGTCTATGCCGTTGGTATCCCAAGGTTTGGACTGCTCCAACGGACCGAGGAACATTTCGTAGAGACGGAGCGTATCGGCACCATAAGTGGCAACGATGTCATCAGGGTTGACTACATTGAACATTGACTTGGACATCTTCTCGACTGCATATCCGCATATATAGCGGCCGTCATCTTCGAGTACAAACTGCGCATCGTTGTACTCTGGACGCCATTTACGGAAGGCCTCGGTATCGAGTACATCGTTCTTTACTATATTGACATCCACATGTATGGGTGTTACGTCGTAGTCCTTCTTCTTGCCGGCACTTACAAAGGTGTTGGTGTCCTTGATGCGATATACAAAGTTAGAACGACCTTGTATCATACCTTGGTTGATGAGCTTCTTGAAGGGTTCGTCCTCGACCACAATTCCGAGGTCATAAAGGAATTTGTTCCAGAAACGGCTGTATATCAAGTGTCCGGTGGCGTGTTCGGTACCGCCTATATATAGGTCTACATTGCGCCAATATTCATCTGCCTCTTTGGACACGAGAGCATCGTGGTTGTGCGGATCCATATATCGCAGATAGTAAGCCGAACTGCCTGCAAATCCGGGCATAGTGTTCAGTTCCAATGGATAACCTTCGGCCGTTTTCCAATTTTTGGCACGTCCCAACGGCGGTTCGCCTTTTTCGGTTGGCAGATATGCGTCTATTTCGGGGAGCAGCAGAGGAAGATCTTTATCATCAAGCATATAGGGAATACCATCCTTATAGTATACGGGAAAAGGTTCGCCCCAATAGCGCTGACGCGAGAATATGGCGTCACGTAGACGGTAATTGACCTTGACGCGGCCTATGCCTTTTTCTTTTATATACTTTTTGGTGGCGGCGATGGCTTCCTTGACTGTAAGTCCGTTGAGGTTGAGATCGGGACCTTCGCTGTTCATCATAATGCCTTCCTTGGCATCGAAAGATTGCTCGGAAACATCGGCACCTTCTATCAGCGGTATTATAGGCAAGTCAAAGTGATGGGCAAAGGCGTAATCGCGGCTGTCATGTGCGGGCACGGCCATGATTGCGCCCGTACCATATCCGGCAAGTACATAGTCGCTTACCCAAATAGGTATCTTCTTGCCTGTAAGAGGATTGATGGCGTATGCGCCGGTGAATACACCGCTGACACGCTTGTCCATAAGTCGCTCGCGCTCGGTACGGCGCTTGGTTGCGGCGATGTAGTCTGTTACTGCTTTGCGCTGCTCGGCGGTGGTGATCTTGTCTACATACTCGCTCTCGGGAGCAAGTACCATAAATGTTACACCGAATACCGTATCGGCACGTGTGGTGAATATTTCAAGGTCTATGTCATCTCTTCCGTCGATTGCAAAGTGCATTTCGGCACCTTCGCTACGACCTATCCAGTTGCGCTGTGTTTCTTTGAGCGAATCGGTCCAATCAATGGTATCAAGACCTTTAAGCAGACGTTCGGCATAAGCACTTACGCGCAGACACCACTGGTACATTACTTTTTGCTCTACAGGATATCCGCCTCTAAGCGATACACCTTCCGATACTTCGTCGTTGGCCAGTACCGTTCCCAATTTTGGACACCAATTTACCATAGTGTTGCCCAGATAAGCTATACGATAGTTCATCAGCACATCGGACTGCTGTTTTGCATCCATAGCCTTCCATTCTTCTGCGGTGAATGTGAGCACCTGCGAGGAGGCTGCCGGAGTGTCGGCATTGGCACCTTCTTTCGAGAAGCGATCCACAAGTTCGGTAATGGGCTTTGCCTTACAAGCCTGAGTATCAAAATAGCTCAGGAACATACGCTTAAAAGTCCATTGAGTCCATTTGTAATATTCGGGATCGCAGGTGCGTATTTCGCGCGACCAGTCGTAGCAAAAGCCTATTTTGTCAAGTTGTTCGCGATAACGTGCTATATTGGTCTGCGTAGTCACCTCGGGATGCTGCCCGGTCTGTATGGCATACTGCTCGGCCGGCAGTCCGTAGGCGTCATATCCCATAGGGTGAAGTACGTTGAAGCCTTTTAGTCTTTTGTAGCGACTTACGATGTCCGAAGCAATGTATCCTAAGGGATGTCCAACGTGCAAGCCTGCTCCCGAGGGGTAGGGGAACATGTCAAGTACATAGTATTTGGGACGTTTGGGATCTATGTCCACGCGGTATGTATTGTTGTCACGCCAATACTGTTGCCAGCGGGCTTCGATGTCGCGATGATTATATTCCATTATATGTAGTGTATAAGTATTTTATTTATTGGAGATGAAGTATAGTGTCTATATTTCACGAAAGCTCGAGCATTCTTTGTATAGGAACGATGGCGCGGCGTGCCGTATCGGCATCTACCTTGACCACGGGAGCCAGGTCGCGCAACGAGTCGCGCACCTTTTCGAGGGTTATTTGCTTCATAAACGAACATTCGTTGCATCCGCATCCCAATTCGTCCGGCGGAGCGGGTATAAATTTCTTTTCGGGGCAGCTCTTGTGCATCTGGTGTAAAATGCCGCTTTCGGTGGCCACTATGAAGGTATCAGCATCGCTTTGCTGTGCATACTTGAGCAAAGCCGCCGTAGAGCCTATATGGTCGGCAAGTACAAGCACAGCCTTTGGACATTCGGGATGGGCCAGTACCGGTGCTCCGGGGTATTGCTTTTTGAGGTCAATGATACCCTGAACGCTGAAGCGTGCATGCACATGGCAGGCGCCGTCCCATAGCAACATATTACGTCCGGTGACGCTGTTGATATAGTTTCCCAGATTACGATCCGGTCCGAAGATGATGGGAGTGTCTTTGGGCAGACTTTCCACTATCTTACGTGCATTCGAACTGGTAACCAATATATCACTGAGAGCCTTGACGGCTGCCGAGGTGTTGACATAAGATATGACCGTATGTCCGGGATGTTCTTTAATAAAGGCCTCAAAGCGGTCGGCAGGACACGAATCGGCCAGAGAGCATCCGGCCGTCGGGTCGGGAATAATCACGGTTTTCTCCGGACACAGTATGGCGGCAGTCTCGGCCATAAAATGGACGCCGCACAGCACTATTACTTTTTGAGGAAGCTTGGTGGCCTGCTGAGCCAATGCCAGCGAATCGCCTATGAAGTCGGCAATATCTTGCACCTCGGGCTGCTGATAATAGTGCGCCATAATGACAGCGCCGCGCTCTTGCTTGAGACGCTGTATTTCTTCTTTGAGTGCTTCGACGGACTTTCGTCCGGAGTTTTCAACATCCATATATTATTAAAAGATTTAATAATGAAATATTTTTCAATAATTATATAAGAACAATAAGAGGTGTAGATAACGATTATAACTTTTGCACTGAAAATTTGGAAAATACGTTATCAACATCTTATTGTATATTGTTATTAAGGGTTATGAACCCCCGGTTTAGCTTAACCACAACAATATACAAACTTTATTGACATAGTGTGGATAACGTGCAAAGTTAATAACTTTTCGGCAGTATTCATATCTCGAAGGTTGAAAAGATAGTCGAAAACTGTAGAATGTGGATATGATAACTTCTTATAGAAAAATTTTGGAGCTTTGGCTATTTCTGCGTATATGGTCAAGTCTCCGATATTTCCAAATATAGTTTTCAATAGTTTCTTATCATTTTTCTACATACTTATTAACAGTGTATGGAGAGTAGCATGTAGGGAGCCAATAGGAGAAATTGAATACAATTATGACTTTATATATGCTGTTATGCGTTCCGGAGGTTATACCTACGTGTATGTAATTTAGATTTTTTTTTCGATGTTGTCTTCCTTTAACATTGTCGTCCACTATAAAAAAAGAGCACTATTTATTTGCCGAGTATATTGAGTCTGCCCATGCTGTAAAGTCCGAGTCTGGCTTTATTTTTTTTGGGGTTATTACGTTTATATGTTTGTCTCGTTTGTCTCCGGTGATTGGGTTTTGAAATACCAAAACATACATTTTATTGTACTTGGTATGTATGCCTATGGCGATACCGATTGAGGAGAATTTTCCAAAGAGCATTTTGCGGTTATCGCGAGATTGTACGCCATCGTCCACTATCAGCGACCTTACCATTTCTACGGGTGTCATTTCGCCGTACGAAGATATTTCGCTGCATCCGGCATTTTGTACATCGGGGTTGTATTTTGCTATGCGTTGTTTCATCGAGCTTCCGTCTGTACCTATATGTCCGGTCATACCTTTTGGCCCGAGATCGTTGCATAGGTCTGAGGCGGCCAGCGCGAGGTACTTCTGCGGATGCAGCATAGGCATGGGTTTTTGAAGGTGCATTGCGTTAATGGCTTCGTCTACGGCTCCTTGACCTTCTTGGGTACGTATAAGGTATCCTTGGCTGTTGGTATATACATTGTCATAATTGATGCTATGCATATAAGGTATAAGAACTTCCAAGGCATATTGCACCGGATAGGTGCGTGCTTTGTTTATTTCTATAATCACCTGTTTTTCCTCTTTGGTAAGGTAATCGGCATTGGCTACACAGGCGTATATCGAATCGGGCCATTGGTAGGCCGGTGTGTCTTGTGCGTATGCGGTCAATGAAGCGCATAAGGCGCATAAGACTGTGATTGTCTTTATTATTTTCATAAATGAGAGTATTTGTTTGGGTATGTTTTATTAAGATTAATAGTATATAAAAAAGATAAGGAGCAGAAGATCCGCTCCTTATCTTATCTATCTGGTTTATTTTTGGGCGTAGAAGGCCTTGAAGGCACGGATGATCATTTCGTGGTCGCGAAGTGAGGCGGTCTCGCGTACCGAGTGCATAGCCCAGACGGCGGCACCCATATCTACACCGCGCAGCGGTATTTGGGAGGTGAGAATATTGCCCAATGTAGAGCCTCCGGCAACGTCGCTATGGTTGACGAAATATTGTACGGGCACTCCGGCATCCTTGCATATTGAGGCAAATACGGCAGCGCTTTCTGCATCGGTCATGTACTTGCAATTGGCGTTGATTTTGATGACAGGGCCTCCACCGAGCAATGGATGATTGGTGGGGTCGTATTTATCCATATAGTTTGGATGTGCGCCGTGGGCGTTGTCGGCGCTTACCATAAAGGAATCGGCCACGCTACGCAGGTATTTTTCTTCGTCAGCTCCGGCAGCTGCATATACGCGACGCAGCACGTAGTCAAGTATGGGCGATCCGGCTCCTTGCTTGGTGCCCGATCCGGTTTCTTCGTTGTCGAATATGGCCATGACCTTGAGGGTGCCGTCGGTGGACGGTTGTGCTTCGGCGATAGCGGTGGTGGCGGCGTGTACCATACTCAGATCGTCTATGCGTCCCGAGGTGATATAGTCTTCGTAGGCACCTACGGTGCATGCCTTAGTGGTGTCGTACAGCGATATATCATAATCGAGTATGTCCTCGGCTTTGACTTCGAGTTCGGCTGCTATCTGTCGGCACAGCCATCCTTCGGGCTTTTCGTTTTCGGGAAGCGTACCCACCACGGGGAGCATATCGCGTTGGCGTGACAGGGGGTTGCCTTCGTTGACGGCGCGATTGAAGTGTATTGCCAGGTGCGGTATGGTGAGCATGGGGCGGTCGAAGCGCACCAGACGTGTGACGGGATGCATGGCATCATCGCCGCGCAGTATTACGCGTCCGGCCAGTGATAACGGGCGGTCAAACCAGGTGTACAATATCGGGCCGCCATATACTTCGGTATTGAGGCGTAGCATTCGTCCTTCGCCGAGCATTTCACATTTGGGCTTGACACGAAATCCGGGGGAGTCGCTGTGGGCACTGATGATATGGAAGCGGTCGGGGGCATGGATTGTCTTGTCGCTGTTGTCAGGCACTATAAAGGCCATGACGGCGGTGCCGTTTTGCAGCGTATAGTATTTGCCGCCCGGGACGAGATTCCATTGCCGACGTGCATCCAAAAATTGGAAGCCGACGTGATACAACTGGTGGCATATAGTGTCGATGGTCCAGAAATTGACCACTGAAGCATCAAGAAATTCTTTGAGTGACAGCATAGCGGAGATTTATGTTTTTGGGTTAGAAGTATATTATTTTAGATGTTATCGGTGGGTGTGCTGTGTGTCGTTGATGTTTTTTACTTATCAATTGGCACGCAGGGCATTGAGAGCACGTAGTACGTTGCACAGTATGCCGCTCCAGTATTGGATGAAGTCGGCACGCAGGGCTTCGGTGGCTGCATTGACTACATGATATGTGGCATCGGCGCGAACGGTCTGCAAGTAGTTGTAAGTGCTTTGGAATATATCGCAGAGACCTTCGGCGATACTGGCGGCGATGGGTGTATCGGAGTACTTCATATCTTGATGGAATACTTCGAGATAGGTGTCATCGGCACCTAACAATTCTTCGATGGCGCATCGCAGGGTGTTGTAAGTATCCTCATCGAGCGCATCGGTAATGTATGCATCGGTGTCATCGATACTTTCGGGAATGTCGTTGGCTGCGATGTATAATCGCGGCAGCAGTCGTAGCATTGTCCCTACGAAGGCATCGCGTGCCGAGGTATCATCATCGCCGGTGACTTCGCCCGAGGCTACGGATTGAATGGCCCGGCAGTATTCGTTGCACAGAGCCATTACGGCTAATGTATTATTGGAAATTGACATTATCTGTTTTTGTAGAGGTTGTTTCGGGTGATGTACTCGTAGGTGTCTTTGGGCACGAAGGCACGCATATCGCGTCCATCGGCAATGCCATGGCGTATCATAGTGCTCGATATTTCAATTATGGGTGCATGTACCGGACGCATACGCTCGCACTTAGTATCTTCGGTGACTTCGTAGCCCGGGCGCGGGTATACCAGGACGCCGAATTCGGCGAGTATTTTGTCATAGTCGCGCCACCGGTCAAAGATAAGCCAATTGTCGCTGCCTATAATTAGTTTGAAATCCTTGTCCGTATATGTGGCAGCCAGTTTGCGTAGCGTGTCTATGGTATAAGAAGGGCGAGGCATAGACAGTTCGATGTCGCAAGGCTCGACACCGTCGATGTCGCGTGCAGCTTTTTGGAGCATCTCCATGCGCAGTGCATCAGGCAGTATGTCCGTACCCTGTTTCAGGGGATTGAGCGGCGACAGTACCAGCCATACGCGGTCCACGTATTTCCATTGAACCATATATGAAGCCAATGCAATATGCCCTATGTGTACGGGGTTGAATGTTCCGCCGAGTATACCGATAGTTTCTCTCATGTGTTAGAGTGTCGGATGGTACGCGATTCTGTTTTTTATTGCTTTGAGCCGGGCTGAAGGACGGAAGTCAGTCGTCAAGAAAGGTTTTTATAGCCTGACGTGTTTCGGCCACGGCTGTGTCAAGGTCATCGTTGGTGATGCGGATGTCGCATTTGTCGGCAAACGAAATTTCGTACTCGGCCTTGGATACACGCTGGTTGATGGCTTCGGGGTCATCGGTGCCGCGAGCTTCGAGACGGCGGCGCAGAGTGTCTATATTCGGCGGCAGGATGAAAATGGTCAGGGCACGGTCGCCGAAGTGCCGCTTGACGTTGAGGGCGCCTTTGATGTCTATATCGAGTATGATGTTGTCTCCGGAATTTATGGCGTTTTCGACTTCCGAAGTCAGGGTGCCGTAGTATCGTCCGGGGTATACTTCTTCCCATTCGATAAAGCGGTTTTCGGCTATGGCGTTCTGAAATTCGTCGGTGGACAGGAAGTGATAGTGTACGCCGTCCACTTCGCCGGCACGAGGTGCACGGTTGGTGGCGCTGACACTGAAGCGCATATCTATATCGCCCGCATCGAGTATGGCATTGATGATGGTGGACTTGCCGCAGCCGCTGGGGGCACTGATGACGATGATTTTGCCTTGTTTCATGATGGATGATATGGTGGGTGTTACATTACGTTGAGCACCTGCTCCTTGATTTGTTCGAGCAGGTCTTTCATCATTACGACTATGCGCTGCATTTCGGCATGATTGGACTTGGATCCGAGAGTATTGATTTCGCGACCCATTTCCTGAGCGATAAATCCGAGTTTTTTGCCTTGTCCGGGTTCTTGCTCCATTGTCTCCATAAAGTATGCGAGGTGCTGGGTGAGGCGTTGGCGCTCCTCGTTGACATCAAGTTTTTCGATATAGAAAATCATTTCCTGCTCCAGACGCCCTTTGTCGTACTCGATGACTGGAATGCTTTGAAGAGCCTCGGCCAGACGCGTGCGTATGCGCTGTATGCGCTCGGATTCGTATTGGGGAGTTTGTGCCAGAAGCTCGGAAATACGCTGTATGCGTACGGCAAAGAATTCCTCCAATTTTCGTCCTTCGGCTCGGCGGTAGTCCATCAGTGCTTCGGCAGCTTGGGAGGTGACTTCGCTTAGTGCTTGGGCCAGAGTTTCGTTATCTACGCTTTCCTCCTCATTGGTCTGCATCACATCGGGGAAGCGCAGCAGTACGCTGTACCAGTCTTCGGGTTCGGGTATGCCAAGGGCTGCTGCTGCTTCGGATACTTGTGTTCGATATGCAGCCAAATTGTCCACGTTGAGGTGGCACGATACCGCCGCTGCCGTATTTTCGACGGTGACGGCAAAATCGGCCTTGCCACGTTGCAGCTTGGAGGCCAGAATGTTGCGCATATCTATCTCATAGGTGCGCAGTGATGAGGGAATACGGGTGCTGAGATCAAATTGTTTCGAGTTGAGTGATTTTACTTCGGCGGTAATAGTCCGTCCGTGGATGACTACGGTGGCTTTGCCAAAGCCGGTCATGGATAATAGCATGTGTATTAGTATTTTATATTGTACGTACATGCGCGGCAGTGTGGTTGTCTGTATGTCCCGAACTGCTGCGACATCGCAAATTTAGTCATATTTTCCCTAAACGACAAAACGAGCGCCACTTGGCCATTTAAAAATGCAATTAATGGAAACAGCGGCTCGCCCCCGAAAGTTACGCATTTATGACTTTCGGGGGCGAGTGTGTAGAGGTCTACTTTACTGTCGATTGTTCGGCTTAATATACCGTGCTTCGGGTCGGTTGTGTGCCTAACGGCTTAGAGCCGGCTCTCCCTTTCGGTGATAACGGCATCGGTCATGGTGTATCCGCCGAGGCTGCCCTCTTTGGCTTGTATGCAGATGTAGACGAGAGGGGCGTGCTCATCGGTATTCTTGATGTTGCGGTCGCAATCGGTGGCAACGCGCACGATGCTTCCTTCCGCGATGCCAAAGACATCATCGTTGACCTGAAACGCACCTTTGCCGGAGAGAATGATATAGTTTTCTTCGTTGGCTTTATGGCTATGGAAGAAAGGTACGGCTTGACCCGGAGCCAGAGACCCGAAGGAGATTTCGCACGAAGTTTCTTTAAGGACGTCTTTGACAAACACTTTGCCTTCGAAGTGTGTGAGGTTGCCGACCGTGCCGTGTGAATACTTTTTGCTTTCGTTGAGTAACTTTAATTCGCTCATAGTTGTTATTTTGATTGTTATATATTAACTTTGTATTTGTAATTCGCTATCGTTTTGATAGCGCAAAGTTATACACAAAAAACATTACAGTCAAGAGGTTACGCAAAAGGTATCCGATTACTTTGCGGTAACTAATGCTGAAAATCAGAGCGAAAAAATGCAAGAACTCCTGAAAAATTTTTCCGACATTGAGCGCTGCCCAGTGCGAAATTTGATTTCGCATTTCAGTACAAAATGGGGGCTGCTCGTACTGCTGATGTTGGGTAAATATCGCTGCCTGCGGTTTAACGAAATCATCCGCGCTCTTCCGGACATCTCACCCAAGGTATTGAGTTCGACCCTTAAGACACTTGAAAAAGACGGACTTGTAAATCGCAAGCTGTATCCGTCGGTGCCGCCAAAAGTCGAGTACTCTATGACAGGCAAGGGCGACAGCCTGACCCCGATATTGGACGACCTCGTTCGCTGGGCCACGTCCCACCTCGAAAGCCGCTGAACAGTCGGATCGCTAATGTTGCTGAGGAGCGTACTTCTCCGGAAGAAAGTCGCGTAAAGATGACCGTTTTGCCTATATTCAGTAGACAAATACGTGATTTTCGGAGAAATGTTAGTGTAAATGCGGTTGAATAAAAAAATATTGTGTAATTTTACGGCCGAAAAAGTCCGCAAGGACTTAGACTAAATTTATATCATACAACTTTCTTATTTACTTACTGATTTTATGAAACACAGCTACCGCATTTTAGCGATGGCAGCTTTTGTATCCGCTGCTGTCGCCACTGCTTCGGCACAGGATCCGGTTTATATCACCGGCAACGTGCCCGGACTGACCGCTACTTGGACCCCCGAAGAGGCAACCGAACTCACCTATGCCGACGGCGTATACACTTACGATATGACCGGCGCCAAGCAGGGTCAAACCTTCAAGTTGTCCACAGCCAAAGGTGATTGGACTACTTTCAACGCCTCCGCATTCGGCATGGCCGATGACAACACCAAATATACACTTCCGCTGAACACTGCCGTGACTTGGACGGCCGGCAAGTGCGGAAATATGGAGGTGCCCGCTACCGGCGACTTCAAACTGGTTGTAAATATGGAAGCTAAGACCCTTGAGTTGCAAGGCGAAGGCACATATACCGACATCTTTGATATCTATGTACTCGGCGAGGCCACCGGTTGGACGGCAAAAGATGCCTACAAATTCAACTTCGTGGAGAAAAACGCTACCGGCGAGAATGTTTACGAGCTGACATTGCCCGAAGGACTGGTAGGCGCTTTCAAGATCGCAACTGCCGACTGGAGCGCAGTCAATTACGGTGTATACGACAACAAGTCTATCGAGGCCGGTCAGACTCTCGAACTGAAATACAACGCCAACAACATCAGCTCTACAATCACAGAGAGCATCAAGCTGACATTCTACCATAATTTAGACAGCAACCAATCTTCGTGGCTCAAAGTGGACCGAAGCAGCGGTATCGGCGACATTGAGGCTGACGCAGCCGTGACGACGGTCTACTACAACCTTCAGGGTGTACGTGTGAGCCGTCCCGCACACGGCGTGTACATCAAGGTTGCAGGCGACAAAGCTTCCAAAGTTTTTGTGAAGTAATCACTTACGAAACAGATATATACAACGAGGGCACTCCCGCATAGGAGCGCCCTCGTTGATCTTTAGAGTATCAGTGTCGCGTTAAGCGATATAATCGAAGTCGTGATTAGCGTACCGAGACTTTGAAGGTCTGCTCTCCGACCTTGATGATATACAGACCGGCGGCGGGCAGTGTTAGGTTGTCGTTGCCGGAGGCTACAAGTGCTCCGGTGGTGCTATATGCGGCTATCGGGCCGGCGGCGTTGACGGTACGTCCGTCTACTCTTATGGCGGCATTGTTCGCGGTTACATCATCCACTCCGCCGTTGTCATAATTGGTGGCGTGCAGCCTTACGGACAATGTCGGATAGTTAGCGTTTTGGGACAAGGTGATGTATTGGTAAGTAACTGTTTTGTCGTTGAATGATAGGATATTACCATCAAGTGTACCGCCGATGATATTTTGCATACGCGACACGTCCAGTCCGTCTTTGGCAAGTGTCGTCAAGTCCAACTTGTTACCAGCTGCAAGTGTCACGGTTCGATTGCTGGTGGCAAAACGCAGGTTGGTGAACGTCAGGTATACCCCCGAAAGGTCAAGTGCAACCAACGAGTCATTGCTGCATGTGAGGCTTCTGAGGTTAGGGGTGCCGGAAAAGTCAATGCTGCGCAGACGGCTGTTCTGAAAGTTGATGGCGTTGAGTTTGGGCGTTGCAGACAGGTTGATGTCGTCTATGAGGGTGTTGCTGAATTGCAGGTCGTACAACTCGGGCATATCGCCCAGGCTGAGCGATGTCATCTGCTTGTTGAAGGAGGCGATGATTTTGTACAGGGCCGAGTTTTTGGACACATCAAGCGAGGTGAGGTTGTTGAAAGAGCACGTCAACAGGCGAAGCACCGGGTTGGCCGTGAATTCAAGCGAATTGAGTTGGCTCTCTTGACAATCCACTTCGTCCAACTTCGGATTCTTGGAAAAATCGAGCGTACCTGCAGCGTATTGATTACGGCCGCAGTATATAGTCTTTAATTCTGGGTTTTGGGTGACGTCAAGAGCCGTAATTTTGTTGCCACTGCAATTGAGGTAGCGCAGTTTGGGGTTCTTGGTGACATCTATAGCCTCTAAAGCGTCTGCATAGCAGCACAGACTATCCAGCTCGGCATTGGCTGAAACATCGAGGTGTGTCAGCGTTTTGGTTTGATTGCACTCGAAGCGGCGCAATTTTTGATTTCCGGCAAGTTTGACGTCTGTCACCTTATTGCTATTGCAGATGATGGCTTCCAACGACGGACAATTGGAGAAGTCGATGGAGGTGAACATGTTGCTGCTTATGTTAAGGTATGTCAGCTTGGTATTTTTGCTAAGGTCTATATCCGTCAAGTCATTGCCCTGAGCTGACAGCATCTGGATATTGATAAAGTACTCGATACCTTTGAGGGTGGTAACCTTCGGGTACTTGAAGTTGACGGCAAGTTCGATGACACGCTCGGCTTCTTCTTGACTTAGCATGCCGTCTCCGTCACGGTCGTATGTGGGACCCAACAGGAACTTGCGGAACGATACATCCGGGAAATTGGTCTCGTCTATGGCCACCGGGAAGGTCGTCTGAGCGGCCATGGTTGCACTGCATCCTATGATGCATGCAAGCAGTGTGTGGAATTTTCTCATAATAGAATGCTTTGGTCGTTGCTTTATGTTTGTTGACTTGCGTGTGTAGAATTTCGGAATTTGTCGCAAATAAGCAAATAGATGTAAACTATATGTTAAGTATGGATAACTTATGGTATTTTCTTTGTCTGAATAATGGCAATGAGGTTTTATAATGCACGGCGAGGACACCCTGAAAGCGTAAGGGCGTCCTCGCCGTGTATTGTGTCTATGTCGCGTTGCGCGGCATAAAGTAAGTCGTGATTAGCGTACGGAGACTTTGACGGTCTGCGTACCGGCCTTGATGATGTACAGGCCGGCGGCGGGCAGTGTCAGGGTGTCGTTACCGGAAGCGATGAGTGCTCCGGTGGTGCTATATGCGGCTATGGCTCCGGCGGCATTGACGGTGCGTCCGTCTACTCTTATGGCGGCTCCGGCGGCGGCAATGTCGCTTACGCTGCCGCTGTCATAATTGGTGGCAATCAAATTGACTGTCAGTGTCGGATAGTTGGCGTTAGGACACTTTGTGATATACTTATATGTGACTGTTTCGCCGCTGAAAGACAGAATGTTGCCTTCGAGTGTGCCGCCTGTGACTTCGGATACGCGCGAGACGTCAAGGCCGTCTTCGGCAAGTGTCGACAAATCGAATTTGTTGCCCGAGACGAGTGTCACCGTACGGGCGCTCTTGGAGTAGCGCAATCCCGAGTATGTCAGCGCATTGTTCGAGAGGTCCAGTGCGACAAGCGAGTCGGTACCGCATTGAAGCTCTTTGAGCTTCGTGGCGGCGGACAGGTCGATGCGGCGCATATGGCTGCTGCGGAAGTTGAGTGAGTTGAGCTTGGGTGTCTCCGAGAGGTTGATGGTTTCGATGGGGCATCCGGCCAGTTGAAGGTCATACAGCTCGGGAAGGTTGCCCAATGTGAGCTGCGTCATTTCTTTGTTGTAAGATACCAAGACTTTGTACAATGCGGGATTCTTGGCTAGATCCAGTGTGGTGAGATTGTTGAACGAGCAGGTCAACAGACGAAGTACCGGATTGGCGGAGAAGTCCAAGGCTGTCAGGCCGGCCTGCTGGCAGTCCAGTTCGTCCAGCTTGGGGTTCTTGCTCAGGTCGATGGCTCCGTCGGTATAGCTGTTTTTGCCGCAGTAAAGTGTCTTCAGCTCGGGGTTCTTGGTGACGTCAAGTGAGGTGATTTTGTTGCTGCTGCAATTGAGGTAGCGCAGCTTGGGGTTCTTGGAGACGTCGATGGCGGTCAGGCCGTCCGAGTAGCAGCACAAGCTGTCCAGCTCGGCATTGGCCGAAACATCAAGTTGTGTAAGTGTCTTGACACTATTGCATTCGAAGCGACGCAGGTTGGGGTTTCCGGCAAGTTTGACCTCTTTCAAACTACTATTGTCGTTGCAGATGATGGCTTCCAATGACGGACAGTCAGAGAAGTCTATGGTCTCGAATTTGTTGCCTTTGACGTTCAGGTAGGTCAGTTTGGTGTTTTTGCTCAGGTCGATGGCTGTCAGGTCATTGCCTTGTACGGATAGAGAGAGAAGGTTGGTGAAGTACTCAATACCTTTGAGGTTGGCGATGTGCGGGTACTTGTAGTTCATCGTCAATTCGATGACTCGTTCGGCCTCTTCTTGGCTCAGCATACCGTCTTGGTCGCGATCATAGGTTGCCGTGAGCAGAACCTTGCGGAACGATTTGTCCGGGAAGTTGGTTTCATCGATAGCCACCGGGAAGGTGGTTTGAGCTTGTGCCATAGCACAACAGCTTGTCAAACATACAAGCAGTGAGTAAAACTTTTTCATAAAAAACGGTTTTGTCGTATAATTTAGATTTGTATTGTGTGTCAACCGATTGAAAAGTCTTTTGTTTTGTCGGCTTAATGATATATCAACTAAGGACCAAAGGTAGTGATTTTTTTCGTATATTCAGAAATATACAGGAAGAAGTTTATAAAAATTAATAAC
>ERZ808258.150-NODE-150-length-34304-cov-5.310374_pt1 | contig 34304 bp, 23 predicted proteins | sample MGYA00521280_ERZ808258 | MGnify/ENA primary metagenome ERZ808258 (study PRJEB31516, sample SAMN03275585) | gut metagenome | biome: mammalia-associated habitat; material: feces | host: Papio cynocephalus | place: Kenya | collected 2012-07-19 ...
CTTTATCTCGTACTTTGGGAATCCCACGGTGAACACCCATTTCCGTCTAGAGAAAACCAGTGCCTCATTCATGGGTCATCATCGACAAGGATCTTCAAAATACATCGTGCAACTGTCTACAACATCTGCACGGCTCGACCTATTCGATTCATACCTCGAAACTGCCATCATCAAGAATAAAATCCATTATGATAGATTTTTCAATAAGAAACAAGATAAAAATCTATCATGATACGCAGAAACGACTATATGGATCTCCTGTACGCCGGGAAAGGAGACAACGACGTGGTGAAGGTCGTTACTGGAATGCGCCGTTGCGGCAAATCCACGCTTCTGGAGATGTACATGGAGGAGCTCATCGGATCCGGAATCCCGAAAGAAGACGTGTTCCATCTGAATCTGGAATCCAAGGAGGGGCAGTCGATCTCCGACCATCGCCAACTCGACGAATGGCTATCCCGCATCCCGGAGGACAGGCAGACGTACCTGTTCCTGGACGAGATCCAGAACGTAGAAGGATGGGAGCTGAGCGTCGCCGCGGTCGGAACCATGAGGCTCTGCGACCTGTACCTGACCGGATCCAACTCCAGGATGCTGTCATCGGAGCTTTCCACGCACATCTCCGGAAGGTACGTGGAGATCTCCATGCTGCCGCTCTCGTTCAAGGAATACATGGAGCTCCATCCGTCGGACGACATCGAGGGGAGCTTCGGACTGTTCCTGAAGTTCGGTTCATTGCCCGGCGTCGATCCGTCCAGAGGCGAGAGGTACTGCTACGACTACCTGGACGGCGTCTTCAACAGCGTCCTGGTGAAGGACGTGCTTGAGAGAAGGAATCTGAGGAGCGTCAGAAGGCTGGAGGGGATCGCAAGGTTCCTGTTCTCCAACATCGGGAACACGACCAACGATGCCGCGGTATCGAAGGGCACCGGCCTGAACCCGACGACGACGGACAGCTACATAGAAGGATTGACCGAAGGGATGCTGCTCCACCGTGCCGAGAGGTACGACATCGTCGGGAAGAAATTGATGGATACCAACGGGAAATACTACGCCACGGACCTGGGGGTGAGGAACGCGGCGCTCGGAGGCGCGGAAGGGACCGATATCAGCAGACCTGTGGAGAACGTCGTGTTCCTGGAGCTGAAGAGGCGCGGATACACCGTGAGGACTGGATCGTTCAGGGACTCGGAGGTGGATTTCACCGCCACGAAGAACGGGATCACTGAGTACTATCAGGTATGCCTCACCATGGCCTCCCCCGATACGAGGGAGAGGGAGCTCAGACCCCTCGTCGGGATAAGGGACAACTGGAGGAAGACGGTCCTGACGATGGACCGCCTCGGACTCGGGTCCGATGAGGGGATCGACACGGTCAATCTGCTCGACTGGCTGCTCCGTCCGCGACCCTTCAGGTCTTTCCGTGCATCTTCTCGAGGTTCCTCCAGGTGATGATCGCCCTCTGGACGGCGGTGAGGTTGCCGATCACGGCGAACCATATCATCATGACCTCCATCCAGCACAGCTCCACACCGCAGATCTCGAACGATCCGCATCCGAGCACTATGGCGATGTACTGTATGAGCGGGAACAGCGTGGAGAGGACGACCCTGTCCGCCCTTCCGAGGAGTCCGGCATAGAGCCTCGGGGCGCCTATGGCCTGCGCCTGCGTCCCCATGTACGAGGTCAGCAGGACTCCCACCAGAGCCAGCATGCCCAGATAGGGATCGCACCAGGTGGAGCAGAAGGCCACTCCCCCGATCATGAACACGTCGGCGTACCTGTCGAAGACGTGGTCCAGATAGTCGCCCTTGGGTCCGGCCTTGCCGGAGAGCTTGGCCACCTTGCCGTCGAGAGCATCGAAGTATCCGGACACGATGACCATGAACGCACCGACGACCAGAAGCCAATCCTTTCCGTCCTGCCCGCTGAGCCAGAACACGAATCCGCACGCGAGCGCGAGGATCAGTCCGATCCAGGAGATCGTGTTGGGATTGACGTTTATGAGCCTCCTGGCGACCGGCGCCAGCGCGAAATCGACGCTCGCCCTCTTGCTGTCTAGAACCATCTGTCCATCTCCGCTGTCCAATCGATGCTTCCCGGAGAATGACGGGATATGTCGCCGGCGATTATCTCCTGCGCCGCATCCGCGACCTCGGGGATTCCGATCGACGTGGTATCCACCTCCCCTATCGGGATGTCGGTCTCGGAGGCCTCGCACAGAATCTCGTCGAGTATCTCCGCCTGGACGTTCTCCCGGATCTTGCGCTCCGCGTATCCGCGGGAGGCGAGACGGCCTGCCAGCACGCTCGGAGCACACCTCAGGACGATGATCCCTCTGGAGTCCATGAAATGGGAGAGATGACTGTCCAGCACGACGGGGTGCTCCACCGATCTGAATCCATCGAGAGCGGTGTTGAGCGCCTCCAGGTCGACCTCGTAGGTGTCCCGGTCCGCATCGTACTCTCCGAGCAGCCCGTTCTCCCGGATGAACTCCTTCCCGTCCACGACCTCCACGCCGCGACGCCTGAGCTCCGCGGATAGGGCGGTCTTCCCGGTGCCCGGGGTGCCCGTGAGAGCATACAGAACCATGCTCGGTGATTATGGAACACGATGATAAACAATACGAGACGGCATGATCGGTGGATCTCCCCGAACCAGGGCTCCGCCCTTGCGATCGCCTGCTCCCATGTCGGCGTCCCGGAGAGCGCGCCCGTCTCCTGAAGGACGAATGATGCGACCGATGATGCCACGACCAGCGCCTCCGGCGCATCGTATCCGCGATAGAGCGCCGCATAGTAGCCGGCGCGGTACGAATCCCCGCATCCGGTAGGGTCGACGACCCTGTCCGGGGCCACGGCAGGGGTCCTCAGGACATCGTCCCCGATCCTGGCGCGGCTGCCCTCCGCGCCCTCGGTGCATACGACGATCGGAACGTCCGCATCGAGGATGTCGTCCTTCCCGATGTACGAGCGGAGCGACTCCGCCTCGTAGTTGTTGCAGAAGAGGGCGTCCGCCAGAGGCAGAGCGCGACCGAAGCGGTCCGCGTTCCATATGCGATGGGACTCCTGGGCGGGGTCCAGCGCCTTCGAAGGCTTCCCCAGATCGCCCATGATGCCGATGTACCATTCCGGGTCCCCGGTGCAGAAATGCACGTGGGAGGACCTCTTCGCATTCGATTCCAGATCGATGCCGATGGTCGACCCGTAGCCCTGCGGCCCCTGGTAGAACAGGACCTTCTGCGTAAGAGACGGGTCGTTGGCTATGATGCAGGTGGAGGTCTCGTAGCCGTCCACCTCCACCATCTCGTCCAGGATGACTCCGGAGTCCGCCATGAGATCGCGGTACTGCTCCGGAAGGTCCCTCCCGATCAGCGAGCACAGCGCCGTGGGGCAGCCGAGCCTGGCGGCCGCGACCGCTATGTTGGCCCCCGTCCCTCCCAGCGAGGACGCCTTGGAGAGGACGTCCTCGGTGGTGTTGTCCCTGGGGAACCTCCCTACCGTGAGGATCTGGTCCAGGGTCACGTGCCCGTAGACCGAGAGGAACGGGTCCATCAGGTGCCCTCCTCCCATCCGGAGACGTACTTCAGCTGCTCCTCCGACAGACGGTCGATGGTGACGCCCATGGCCCTGAGCTTGATCTCCGCGATCTCGGAGTCTATGCTGTTGGGCACCGCGTAGACCTCGTTGTCCATCTCCTCGTGGTGCTCGACCATGTGGACGAGACCGAGGGCCTGGGTGGCGAAGCTCATATCCATTATCTCGGCGGGATGCCCCTGTCCGGCGGCGAGGTTCATCAGCCTCCCCTCGGCGATCAGGTACAGCTTCCTTCCGTCGGCCATCCTGTACTCGTCGATGAACTCCCTGACCCTGACCTTGGACGTGCTGAGGGATTCGAGCGCGGGCTTGCTGATCTCGTTGTCGAAGTGGCCGACATTGCCCATGACGCATCCGTCCTTCATGACGCGGATGGCGTCCTCGGAGACGACGTCCTTGCATCCGGTGACGGTGATGATGATGTCCGCATTCCTGGCGGCATCGACCATGGGCATGACCTCGAATCCGTCCATCTTGGCCTCGATGGCCTTTATCGGATCGATCTCGGTCACGGTGACGAGGGCGCCGAGGCCCTTCGCGCGCATCGCGACGCCCTTCCCGCACCATCCGTATCCCGCGACGACGAGGCGCTTGCCGGCGACTATGAGGTTGGTCGCGGTCATCCATCCGTCGAAGGCGGACTGCCCGGTCCCGTAGCGGTTGTCGAACAGGAACTTCATCTTCGCGTCGTTGACATCCAATACGGGGAACTCGAGGACGTGCTGGGCGGCCATGGCCTTGAGCCTCTGGACCCCGGTGGTGGTCTCCTCGTTGGCGGCCTTCACGTTGCGGAGGACGTCCCTGCGCTTGGTGTGCACCATCGATATGAGGTCGGCGCCGTCGTCGATGATGTAGTCCGGAGCCATGTTGAGCACCGTGTTCAGATTGTTGTAGTACTCGTCCTGGGACTCCCACTTCCTGGCGTACACGTTGAGGCCGTACTCCTCCCTGAGGGCGGCCGCGACGGAATCGTCCGTGGACAGCGGATTGCAGCTCGCGAGCCTGATCTCCGCCCCGGCATCAGCCAGAGTGACGGCCAGCATGCCGGTCTTGGCCTCCGTATGGAGCGCCATCCCGACCTTCAGACCGGCCAGCGGCTTCTCGTCCGCGAACCTCTTCCTGATCGCCATGAGGGCCGGCATGTGGTCCTCCACCCAATGGAGCCTCAGCGACCCCTTCTCAACCAGATCGTCCATTTGATCTCACTTCCTTTCCTGTGCATTCCCCGATTTCGCGTTCTGAAGGACCATGCATATGGCGTCTATCGTCCTATCGAGGCATTCCTTGCCCGAGAACGATTCCGCGGCCTCGAGGGCGGCGTTCCTGTCCTCCTTGAACTCCTTCACGTACTCCAGGATGTTGGCCGTGGCCCTGGAGATCTCGTCGCAGATCGGCACGGTGGCCGTCCTGGAGGTCCTCGACAGGGGGTTGAGGTCGATGGATATGACCTTCTTGCCCATGGCGACCAGCGCCTCCGCCCTGTCCCCGTCCTCGATCGGCACGAGTATGACGTCGCTGTCCCAGATCCCCTCGCGGGTGCACAGCGCGCGGTCGTGGTCGAGTCCGGGGATCCTCTCGTCGGGCTCCCTTCCAAGGACCTCCTCCGCTCCGGACCTCTCGAGATGGGAGATGACGGCCTCCATCCTCTCGGCGGTGCGATGGAACAGATTGACCTCGATCCTGGCCGGAACCTCGCGGGCGAGTGCGATCAGGCCTTCGGCGTCGAGGGCCGCGGCGTTGCCGTTTATGCAGACCACGGGGTTCCTGGCGAGCACGAGCATCGCGGCTGCGGCGCGTTCGGCGTCGTCCGCGGGACCTGTGGTGTCCTCCCCCATGAGATAGTCGAAGGCCTCTCCGCGGCCGTGGGAGATCAGTCCCGTCGGCGTGACCACGTGCCTTCCGACCATCTCGACCAGGCGCTCCCTGGTCATGAGCGACTTGTACCTCGGATGACTCTTAGGAATTTCCACGTCGAGCGTATCCCGTCGGTGCATTATGAATGATGTGCATCATCGGGGACGGCGACGGAGCACTACGACCGAGACGACCAGCCCCGCGAGGACGATGGCGGCGACCGCGACTGCCATGAGGGTGCCCCCGTCCTCGGACGACGGATCGTCGACGGACGGATCTACAGGGGCCTCGATCACGATGCCCTCCACGTCCTTCCAGGAACCGGCATGGTCCTCGGTGCAATGGATCCTGGTCTCATCGTTGAGGAATACCGAGGAGATCCTTATCGGATCCCCCGTCTCGGACACGGGACGCTCTCCGAGGAAATAGGCGTCCTCCAGGGAGGAGCAGTACGCGAACGCGCGCTTCCCCACCGTGTGGACGGAGGCGGGGACCTCCGCCTTATCCAGGGCCTTGCACTCGCGGAAGCATTCGGCGCCTATCGTCTCCAATGAGGGTCCGAGACGGACGGATCCGAGGGACGAGCACTCGCGGAAGCAATCGTATCCGAGGGAGACGGTCGAATCCGGGATGTTTACTGATCCGAGAGAGGAGCAGAGATAGAACGCCTGATGGCCGAACGACCGTACGGCGCCGCGGATGTCCGCCGACTCGAGCGACGGGCAGTACGCGAAGGCCCGCGCGGGGATCTCCTCCACGCCGGTTCCGATCGACGCGGTCGCGGCCGCAGAGCATATGTAGAAAGCACCTTCGCCCAGGAACGTCACGGAGTCCGGGACGTCGATGGACGGAATCGAGGAGCAGTCGCGGAAGCATTCGAATCCTATGTACGAGACCGCATCGGGGATGTCGGCCTCCCTGAGACTGCCCGCTGCACGGAACGCCTCGTCCATGAGGGCCGTGACCGAATCGGGCAGATCCGCGATCTCGATCCCGCCGTTGTAGTAGAACGCCCTCTCGCGGACGACCTCCACCCCGTCCTCCACCGTCACATGACGGATGTCGCTCCTCCAGACCCCGTGGGTGCCCGAGAACGCGGAAGGACCTATCGATCCGACCTCGTATCCTCCCACGCGGGAGGCGATCGTAAGCGATCCGTCGGAGGACGGCGTCCCGGACACCGCCATGGCCGTCCCTTCGATAACCGCGTACACGACCGTGGAGCCGTCGGGCGACCGGATCGTCAGCGTCTCGATCTCCGAAGCGCCGTCCCATCCCGATGCGCCGGGCATACGGAAGACGGAGACGCCGTCCGGCAGAGAACCGTCGCTCATGGACGGCCTGTCGCCCAGGAAATACACCGCCTTCAGATATGCGCATCCGTCGAACACGCCGTCCCCCAGGGTCTTCACCGTGGCGGGAACGACCGCGTAGCGGATGCTCTGGCCGGCCGATGCGCGGTCCCTCAGGACCTCGACCGGATACCCCTCCAGCGCGCTGGATACATAGAGACCCTCGGCATCCGTGTCGATCGATGCTATCTCCGCCCTGTATCCCGGATATCCGCTGCCGAACGTCTCGTACGTATATGCCGTGCCGTCGGGAGCCGTCTCGACGGCGCCCGATGCATCTTCGCAGGATGCGAGAGGCATGAAGACCAGGATCGCGCACAGCATTGCGAATACGAGGATCGGACGGCGGAGGGTCATAGCAGTTCCAGACCGGCCGCGATAGCGGATACGGCGGCCTGATCCATGTCCTTGGCGCCGCTTATCACGAGGACGTCGCCGTCGTTCATGTCGACCTTCGACCTCAGATCGTCGGAGAAGACCTTGTCGTGGGCGTCCATGCTCCATGTGGGAGGCATCATGAGCACGCCGCCGTTCATCACGAAAACCGATGCACCGTCCGCACCGGCGATTATCGCCGTGTCCCTCTGAGCCATCCCGTCGGTGACCTTGTCGGCCGCGCCGCGGACGAGCGCCCCGCTCTGGAACGCACCCAGGACGTAGTCCGAATAGGGAACGTCGACCAGATCCATCGGTATGTCGGACATGAACCTCCTACCGATATCGGACAATGCTATGCCGGACTGCTTGACATCCAGGAGATCCCATTCCTTGAGCGAGGCTATCATCGTCCGGAGACTGCCTTCGCCGATTCCGACGGCGTCCGCCAGATTCCTCCTTCCCATCTTGCCGTTCCTCTGCAGGGTATGGAGGACATAGTAGATGTGGGCGTCGCCGAATCTGCACGCGGGACCTCCGCGGACCGAATCGAGGAACCTCAATTCAATCCCTCAGCCCTGCCCTGCGCATGCGGCCGCTGATCTGGAGGACCTTCCCGACCGACACGTCCAGATCGTTGGCGACGAGGATCTCGCTGTCGCCGTTCATGCATCTCACCATGACCTCGGCATCGAGCGATTCGAATCCGCAGTTGAGGAGGTACGACACCGCGCCCGACCTGGGCATGGACAGGGCCTTCCTGATCTCGTCGATCCTCTCCGGTGTGAATCCGGGGTCCTTGCAACAGGTCTTCTTCGCCTTGAGCTTCATCTCAGGCTCCGGAGGATCGTCGATGCAGCGCCATCTGCCGGAGCCGCAGTTGGAGCATGTGGACAGCACCTTGGCGCCCTGGCGGACCATGGCCGCGTATCCGCAGTCAGGACATTCGTATCTCCTGACCTCACGGTTCCACAGGCGCGACCTGCATGCGGGGCAGCGCTTGGGCTCCTCCACCCTGCTCACCCACGTATGGGCGCAGCATTTGCAGGTGTTGATCCTGATGGACATGTCGTTCCATTTCGAGGATTTGCATGCGGGGCAGCGCTTGGGGACAGGAACGGTCTCCGTCACCGCCCATGCATGTCCGCACACGGCGCAGATGTTCCTGTGCATCGGATCCGGATTGGTCGTTCTGCAAATCCGCCTGTCGGCGTACTTGTTCGCCTTGAACGCCAGGCTGCGGATGCCGTTGCGGTAGTCCTCGTCTGATAGATCGATCAGCATTTTCCTCCCCTTGGTATATCCATCCAACTGATTCGGATAAAAATGCACTGTCAATATGTGGATACTTAGGTATGATTAAAGAAGAAACGAACGGATGATATGGATAGTCTGTACCTGTTAGGAAACCGGAAGAAAAAGACGTGGGACGACAGCGCGAAAAACCGGATCGATCTCCGCAGATCGCTCGTAGTACGACATGGCATCGTCGGTGAACACGGTGTCGTCCACCACTATGCCGTTGTCCACGAAGGCCGCCATGATGCGGTCGAAGGCCGCGCGGACGGTGTCCAGGGGCACCTTGAAGCGCATGGCTATGGCCTCCGGGCCCATGCCCTTGAAATGGATCGCGAGGATCCTCGCGTCCTGTATCCCTATATTGAGGCGCTTGGACAGGAACGCCACATCGCCGAGATAATCGTCGCGATGCCCGTACATGTCCTCCGCCAGCATCCTCCACGTGTCGTCGTAGTCGGGATTGGCGAACATGGACATGACATGGTTGACGGTGACGTCCAGCCTCCTCAGCAGATCGTGGAGGTAGATCGTGATGACGGGGATCCCGTCCCGCCACAGGTATATGAACGCCATCCCGTCGGTGAAGACGTACTTGAGAAGGAACCTGCCGTCGGTCCATATGTCGATGGACGTGGTGGAGGCGTCGCTCGCATCCTTTCCGCATCTGGGGCACACGTCGCGCTTCTCGAAGGTGCTCCATTCGAATCCGCAGAACCCGCAGCACCGGTCCTCCTGGACGTTCTTGGACTTGCAGGAGGGGCATCTGGGCGTGCCGGACTCCTTTCTGGAGATGAAGAACCTGCCGCAGGACGCGCAGGTCTGTATGGACGGGGGCTCGTTCCACTTGTCGGACTTGCATGACGGGCATATCCGGACGTCCTCGGAGGTCTTCCCTCCGCGGGTGGTCCATCTGTGCCCGCACCTCCTGCACTGGAGCTTGTACGCCGGGACGTCCCATTTCAGCGACCTGCAGGAGGGGCAGCGCTCCGGATGGTCTGTGCGGTTCCTCCATACGTTGCCGCATCTGTAGCATGTGAAGGTGTGGTCGCGCTCCTCGTCCCATCTCGAGGACCTGCAGGAGGGGCACCTCTCGGGACGGGAATCGGAGCGGGGCAGCCAGTCGTGGTCGCACTGGTTGCAGTGGAGCATCCCTGGCACGGAGCTCCCGGCGCCGCACGCAGGGCACTTCTCGCGGATGTCCGTCCTCTGCCACCTGTGCCCGCACGCGGTGCACACGGCGTCCCTGAGGACCGGCACATCCCACTGGGAGGAGCGGCAGCGGGGACAGAGGCGTGGAGGCTCTCCGCCCTCCGGCTCCCACACCTTGCCGCATCTGTAGCAATAGAGCTTCTGCCGGGGGACCGGCACGCGCCTCGTGGCCGCCATCGTCCCTCTATGTACTTCTTCGGCAAGACGTAGATCTCCCCGTCCGCATCCAGGCCCACACGGGCCTCCACCTCGTACACATCACGTATCAGATCCTCGTCGATCACTTTCTTCGGATCCCCGATCGTCACTATCCGCCCCTTCTTCATTATGACGCACACATCGCAGTACCTGGCCATAAGGGATATGTCGTGCTCGGCCACCAGGACGGTCATGTCGGACCTGGACATGGACCTCAGATACTCCATGACCTGGAGCTTGTACTTCATGTCGAGATGCGCCGTCGGCTCGTCGACGAGCATCAGCTTGGGCTCCTGCACATAGGCCTTCGCTATCAGCGCGCGCTGCCTCTCCCCCGAGGAGCAGAGCGACAGCTGGCGGTCGCGTATGGCGTCGAGGCCGAAGGTCCTGAGGGCCTCGCGGGTTATGCGCTCGTCATCCGGGGACTCCCACCAGAGCCTGTCCACATAAGGATATCTGCCAAGGACCACCATGTCCATGACTGTCATCCCGAAGGTCTGACCGAGCTCGGCCGGAACGGTGGCCACCGTCTTGGCCACCTCGGCGGGCTTCATCGACGTGACGTCGGCCCCGTCCACGAAGATGCTTCCGGACGTCGGGTCGTATATGCGGGATATGCAGCGCATCATGGTGGACTTGCCGCAGCCGTTGGGGCCTATGAGTCCGACCAGCTTCCCCTTCCCCAGCTCCAGGTCTATGCCGTCCAGGGCGCGGAAGGACCCGAAGTCCTTCACCAGCCCCTGTATCCTCAGTATGGCATCATCGGACATCGTACTCGCGCCCCCTCCTCATCAGCATGTACGCGAACACCGGGGTCCCGATCATCGCTGTTATCGCTCCGACAGGGAGCTCCAGCGGAGACAGCGCCGTCCTGGAGATGAGGTCGGCCACCAGCATGAGCATGGCGCCGAGCGCCACGGACGCGGGCATGATCAGCCTGTGGTCGGCGCCCAGGGCCATCCTGCACGCGTGCGGGACGACCAGTCCGACGAATCCTATGATCCCCACGAAAGCGACGCATATGGCGGTGAGAACCGAGGCGATGACCATCATCGCGCACTTGAACCTCCTCACGTTGAGCCCCAGCTGCTTCGCCTGCTCCTCGCCCATGGAGAACAGGTTGAACTCCCTGGCCCATACCATGGCGACCAGGGCTATGCCCATCGCCGGCACGAATACCAGGAACGCGTTCTCCCAGGTGATCTGCGAGAACGAACCGTAGAGCCACCACATGGAATCCGTCAGATTGCCCTTGTCCAGCGTCAGGAATATCGTCTGTACGGACGAGAACGCGAATCCGACGATCACTCCGGCCAGGATGTAGTTGGTCGTGGAGCCTCCGGACCCTTCGGCGACCGACATCGTTATGGCGAAGGCCACGAGGCCTCCGATGATGGCCGCCACGGGGATCAGGTACAGCGAGTTCTCGCTGACGAAGGGTATGGAGACCCCGACGGCGGAGACCGCTATCGCCAGGCAGCCCGCTCCGGACGACACCCCGGTGATGTACGGGTCCACCAGAGGGTTCCTGATGATGGCCTGGTACATGCACCCGGCTATGGCCAGTCCCGCTCCGACGGCCACCGCCGCGATCGAGCGCGGCAGCCTGGCGTGGTAGATGTAGTTCTCCACCGTGTCAAGATTCTGGCCGCCCTTCTCGATGGCGGATATCATGGACGACACGGCCTCCCATACGGTGACGACTCCTCCCGACGATATCGATATGGACGCCAGGAACACTATCGCCGACATCACGACGCCGAACGTCACGATGGCGGCGAACCTCCTCTTCTTGCGGGCGACACCTCCGGAATCCGGATCGTCCGCGAACTCCATGTCCTTGCGGAGTCCGCGGACGCCTCTCCTCATCCGTCCGATCGCCCCTCTTCCTTCCTCTTCCATTGATCCAACCTCGATAGAATCTGTAGAGCAGATAGATGCTCAGGATCGCCACGACGACCAGGGCCGCCCACGACCAGTCCCTGAAGCCGGCGGATTCGACCTCCAGCTCGCCTTCGTCCCCCCAGGCCTTGCCCTGCACCTCGGAGATGCAGTACACGGCGCCGTAGTCGTTGCCGACGTAGATCCTGCCGTCGATCACGGTGGGGGCCACCATGGAGTAGGATCCCTCGGAGTACGGCTCCAGCCTGATCTTCCAGATCTGCCTGCCGTCCTCCGCGGAGTAGGCGGTGACTCCTCCACCCTGGGGGTAGAACGTCCCCGCGCTGTAGTCGTTGGTGTACAGGACCCCGTCGGCCAGGGTCATGAACGCCTTCACGGTCTGCGATGCGGGAGTGCACCACACGACGCGGCCGTCGTAATCGAACCTGTACACGCCGGAGACGGCCTCCATGGTTCCTCCGTCCGCGGTGGGAAGCTCCTTGTCCCCGCGGTACGAGAGGGACGCGGTGCAGTAGAATCCGCCGTCGACGGCTACGGGGGCGCCTGCGAGGAGGGTGTATCTCCAGTAGCAGTCGGTCCCGTCGGGACCCCTTCCCGTGGAGGCGTCCACGCACATGATCGAGCCGTACTCGGGACTCATGGCCCCGTCGGTGCAGGTGACCAGGAGCCTCCCGTCCGAGGTGACGGCGATGGATGCGACCGACCCGGGCGTGTTCGGGACCATGGAGTTCCCTTCGCCGAGGTCTATCATCCTCTGAACCCATATCTCCTCGCCGGTGGAGGCGTCCAATGCATGGACGTATCCCTCGTAGCTTCCGATGAACAGCACCCTCCTGCCGTCCGCATCGGATATCACGGGGGCGTGGTAGTAGTAGCATCCTCTCGTTCCAGCGTACTTCCCGTCGATCGTCTCCGAGGACGGCGTATGCTCCCACAGGGGCACCAGTTGGGATGTGCGCTTCCCTCCGGTCGTATCCGTCTCTATCCCGTAGGCGGCGATCCTGCCGTCGGCGATTCCGAAGTAGATCGCGCCGGAGTCGTAAACGGGGGTGGTCGCTCCGGTGAAGAACGTGCGGCCCTCCCATGCGACGTCCCCGTTCTCCTTGTACGGATACTTCTGCTCCAGGACGAGCGTATCGTACAGCTCGCCGGTGTAGCGGTCGAACAGATAGACGTCCCAGTTGGTGGCCGTGACCACCAGCATGTCCCCGACGACGAGGGGGGATGTGACCTCGTATCCCTGCCCGAGGCGGAACATGTAGCTCCAGACCTCCTCGCCGGTGTAGCGGTCGATGCAGTAGACCCAGGGCATCTTGTTCGTGCCCGTACCGTAGAAGTCGCCCCCGGTGGTGTGGTACAGGAGGCGTCCCGCCGAGATTATGGAGGAGTCCACGTATCCTGTGGTGTAGGTCCTGTACCACTCGATGGGAACGGCGGGGGACTCGGTCCCGTAGGACCCGGATATGCCCGTGGAGGCGGAATCGCCGCGGACGGAGGTCCAGGCCTCCGGCTCGTCGGGAGTCTCCGCGGGTACGATGGTCCCGTCGGGATAGAACGCGATCGCGAACGGCCCGATCACGGAATCGGAGAAGCCTTCGGAATGGATCCAGGCGGAGCCGTCCCACAGGTACAGCCTCCAGGAGCACTCCTGGGAGCCTACGCTGCGGACGACCATCCCTCCGATGGAGACGAAGCGTCCGTCGGAGAGCTCGAATGCAATGCCGGCGGCCTCCAGAGCGGCGCATGCCGAATCCAAACAGGTTCCGTCGCCGGCGGAGAGCCAGACGGTCTCCCCGTTGCCGTAGTCCAGGAGCATCCTGTTGCCCTCGTCCGCATCCGCCTGCGGGACCGCGACGAGGAGCACCGTCAGGAGGAGCAGCGATATCGCGATCGAGCGCCTCATGCGGACGCCCCCCTCTGATGCGTCAGATACATGGAGTAGTCGTCTCCGAAGTACGGCGGGACCGTGTCCATGGGATCGACCTTGAGGAACGCCTCCGGATTCAGGCACTTGCAGATGAGCTCCGCCGCCTCCGCGAGCCTCGGGCCCGGCCTCTGGAGGATGTCGGACGCGGCTCCCGAGAACACGAAGACCCTGCCGTCCTCGTACGCCGGAGTCTGCTTCCACAGCGGGTCCAGCGAATCCAGTATCGCCCGGTACTCCTCCTGGGTGCTCACCTCCTCGGTGCGCATTATGATGATGACCTGGGGCTGCTTCTTGTAGATCTGCTCCTTGGACACCATGAACCATCCGGACGACTGCCCGTCGAAGATGTTCTTCCCGCCGCACAGCGCGACGATGTCGGAGAGGTAGGTGAGCGAGCCGGTGGTCCAGGGGGACGGATCCGCGGACAGGGCGGAGAAGATCCTCTGGTTGGTCATGCCGGCGAGGCCCGAGACCTCGTCGATGGTGCCGCGTATGGAGTTTATCTCCGATCTCGCGTTCTCCGACATCCCTATGGCGGCAGCCGCGATCCACATGTTGCGGTAGAGCGTGTCCACCGCGGTGCAGTTGTAGAGCACCACGCAGTCTATGCCGGACTTCCTCAACTTGTCCGCCATGGAGAGATGCTCCCCGGCGCCTCCGTCGCAGAAGACGATGTCCGGATCCAGTCTGACGATATACTCGTAGTTGGGATCGGTGTATCCTCCGGTGACGGCTATGCTGCCGTCCTCGCGGCCGTCCACTATGGATTGCGGATAGTCGCTGTAGAGGTCGGTCCCTATGATCAGGTCCTCTCCGCCTACGGCGCAGAGCGTCTCGGTGACGGAGGGGGCGAGCGTCACTATCCTGAGCGGCTCGCCGGTGGAGACGGATGCACCGTCGTCCGCATAGCTGTAGTACCCGAAACCGGTCGCATCCGTTCCGGGCATGACCGTGTCCGCTCCGCCGGCGCGGGCGAAGCAGAGGAGGCGGTGGTCGACGGCCTGCGTCGTCAGGGGATCGGCCGAGACCCAGTCCCCCTCCTCGTCGAGGACGTACATCCCCCATGAGACGTTCCCCAGATCCGACTGCCCGTTCACCGAGTACAGGGTGCCGTCGTCGCGGAACACCAGGTCGTACCCTCTGATGTCGCAGGCCGCCCTCAGCGCATCGTATCCGTCCATCCCGTCGAGGAACGTCATCTCGATCCAATCCACCTCCCAGTAGCCGAAATCGATCATCATGCCCTCGACGGAGTCCCCCTCGGCCTCGGTGGTGCCGACGAAAGGGACTATGGCGACGACGGCCGCGATCAGGACGGCGGATATGACGAGCTTGATGCGGATCTGGTCCATCCGATCACTTCTTCATGCTCTCTGGGATCGTGGACGGCGTCGGGATGTAGGTATCCGTTCCATCCTCGGTCGTGATCATTCTGATCAATGCGAAATAATGGTACTTCGACAAATCATACTGTCCGAAAGACAGCTGATTGAAATCCCAAGAATCGGGATTATCATCGGTCTTGGCATCCTTGTTGTAGGAATACTGCACCCAGTATCTCCATAAACCTCCGCCCATATCCTCGTCGGTCAGCCCCAAAAACGATACGAACCAGCCGTACATGTCGGAGGACGTACCGTACTTGAAGAATCCCTTCTCGCCGTCCACGATATACTCTATATAATGGCCTTTCTCGCTGTCGCCGGAACTGACCTCGATCTTCGAATCGGGGAAGAATGCAGAGAGAACCGCATCGGCCAGGGCCTCGTTGGGATTCGTCCCCTCGCCCGCGATCCAGAAGCCTTCCTTCTTCTCCTCTTCCGTGAGAGGAAGCTTCTTGAGCCATTCCGTGGAATCGAGCTGCTCGGACATGCGGATGAAGAAATACGCCCTCTGTTTGATCTCCATCTCCGGCTTCTCGTACTCTACGGTGCCATCAGTGGTCTTGGTGCGCTCCGAGTACTTGACGGCGAGGACCATGCCGTCGAAGACTTCCTGGCTGTTGTACACGACCCATCCCTTGTACGACTCCCATACGAAGATCACCCAACGTTCGTTGGTCTTGTTCCCGGTGCCGTCTATCGAGCCTATGTTCCCGTTGGCCATCACGACGATGTCGTGATCCGGATACGCCGCCTTCACGATATCGATCACCGTGGAACCCTCTCCTGTCGAATCGACAGGGGTGCTGCCCGAATCGAACCAGACCGTGGCCTTGTAGGACTTGGCGGGATCGTCGGGCGTGTCGGGCGTCACGGGAGTATCGGGCTTGTCAGGCTGATCCGGTGTATCGGGAGTGTCCGGTTGGTCCGGTGTATCTGGTGTATCCGGTGTATCGGGAGTGTCCGGAACGTCCGGAGTACCGGGCTCGTCCGAGCCTCCGTCGCCGGAGGCCAGTACGACCGCTCCGGCGGCCGCCGCGACGAGCACGACGGCCAATATCGCGATTATCGCTTTGCTCATGCTATCACAAACCTTTCAGCCAATCCTGTTCCTGCCGTCAGGCCGAAATCGACCTGTACGCCCTTGGAAGAGGTTATTCCATTGAATTCAAACTCCAACTTCCCGTCCGCGACGGTGCCCTCGACCTTGAGGACCTTCGAAGTCGAGCCCATGTAGAAGTACGCGTTCACCTGCCTGCCGTTCATCGAGGAATCCATATCGATGACGAGCGTGAACCTCTGAGTCCCGTCTATGCCGTCGCCGCTGAGGCTGAGCATGAAGATATCCACATTCTCGTTGCCTGCGGCTTCCCTGATCGATTTCGTAGACGTGGTCTCGACGTTCTTCTTATGAATGATGTCCGCCTCCGCATCGGCCGGCAGGGCCCCCTTCACGGAAACGCCCTTGCCCGCCTCTACGGATCCCTCCTTGTTGACATCCCAATGCGCCTTCAGAACGATGCTCTGCTCGAGGAGGTATATCGTGTCCTCGGTGTAGCGCTCGTCTCCGTAGAACCATCCGAGGAACGAGGATCCGGACTTCTTGACGGTAGGAAGCTTCCCTACGGGCTTCCCGTAGACCGCCTCCATGGAGGAGGCCGACGAGCCTCCGTCGGAATCGAAGGATATGGTGCTGTTCTTGAGCCAGCGCGCCGTCAGCGCGATATCGGAATCGACCCTGCTATACTGCGGCGTGTACTCCGTGTCGCCGGAGAACCATCCGCCGAAGGTGTATCCCTCGCGGACCGGATCGGAGACGAATCCCATGATTCCGCCCTTGACGACGGCGACAGAGCTCTTCGCGGAGCCGTTGGACGGATCCAGAGTGACCGTCGCGACGGACGCGTAGACGGCATCCAGCACCATGTCGCCGGATACGCGGTCGGTGAAGTCCCAAGACTTCCCGTCGCATGTCCATCCCGAGATGATGCGCCCGTCCGGCGAGGCTTCAGGTAGCGCGACGGTGCATCCCTTCAGGATGCGGGCCTCAACGCGTTCCGTGCCGTAGTCGAACGTCACGGTGCGGTAGAGCGCCGTGAACCTGCCATAGGCGTCGGATACGGCCGCCTTCCCGTCATCTGTGAGAGAAGCGTAGCGCTCCTCTATCCTGGGCGCGTCCGCAGGAGTGGCCTTCTTGCTGTTCGCCCTGTCGATCGCGGACTCGATCTCATCTATGAGATCCTTCGCAGGATCGACCTTCCCGGGCCCGTAGCAGAACAGGGTGCTGTCGTTCCTCACGAGGATGTACCCGTCCGAGGATATCGCGATGCTCTGGTATGCGAACTGAGGAACGGAGGGCGTCACCCTGAACACGACGTCTCCGCTCTTCTGGCCGGGCCTGTCGCGAAGGCATACCACGTCCGCGGTCCCGTTGGTGCTCTCCTCGTCCTCGCCTTCGAAGACATGGCCGTACTCGATGACGTAGATGTACACGGCTCCGGAGTATCCGATGGTGAGGGTCGGCGTGCTCTTGGTCTTGATATCGACGGAGTAGGCGCTCCTCATCGTTCCGTCGGAGAGGATGTCTATGACATGGAACGGCTCGTTCGATCCCATGACGCTTCCGCCCCCGCCTATGTACAGGCGGTCGTTCCAGATCACCGGGATGGACTGGGTTCCTCCGCCCTTCGCAGTCGATCTCCAGACCTTCTCCGAAGAATCGACGAAGCCGCCGTCGATCTCGAAGGAGTGGATGGTCAACGTCTTCGGAGTCTGGTCGCTGACCTCCTCCAGGGTCTTGTCCGAGACCGCGTTGAGGGCGATATAGACGCGACCCTCGTAGGCCGTCGCTGCGGATACGCAGTACTCGCGGTAGAACTCCATCGTGTCGACGATCGCCCCGGTGGAGGTCTCCACCAGATACGCGATCGCCCCGTTCTTGTCGTAGCCCTTCTCCACTATCACGCAGAGGTCCCCGAGGAACGCGGGAGAGGCGTTGTACCATCCCTTGCCCTCGACGCTCCACAGCAGGGGGCTGACCTCATCGGAGCTCTTCGGATCGGGATCCTCGGAGCTGAAGCAGGCGTAGTCGCCCGCATAGGTCCCGAAGAATATCCTGCCGTCCTTGTACGAGATCGGACCCTGCACCTGCCCGCCGTAGACCGGTTCGGTGACGAACAGCTTTTCGAGAGTCTCCGCATCGTATGCGACGACCACGGTGGACGCGTCCTGGAAGGTGGGGACGAAGATCTTGTCGTCCCCGTAGGCCAGGGCCGTGTTGTACATGAGCCTCGTCGGGCAGCCGACCGAGCCCGCATCCTCGCCTGTGGCGGTGACGACGCGATGGAGGCTGAAATCGAGAGAACTGTAGTAGTAGGTGTACTGGCCCACGCATATCGCGGAACCGGGAGTGTACCAGCTGCTCATGGAACCGGAGGCCTTCCCGACGACCTTCCATACCTCCTTCATGTCCTCCTTGGCTATGGGGGATTTCGTATCCGAGACGCCGGGAGAATCGAATCCTCCGAGCCACTGGCTCCAGTCGGTTGCGGAACCTGTCGACGGATCGTACGGACCCGGGACATCTGGGGTGTCCGGGTCGGTAGGTCCGCTCGGATCTGGTTTCGGATCGGGAGTGTCCGGGGTGGGATCCGGCGTATCGGGGACATCCGGAACGTCCGGCCCCTTGTCGTCATCGTTCCCGATGACGATGCATGCGGATACGCCCCCGACGGCGACGACCGCCACCAGGAGGACCGCTATCAGTTTGGTCGCTACCATAGTATCTGCGCTCCATCGGACCGGCGGGCCCGGCCCTTCCGTATAAGATAGGTCGATGCGCTTTATTTATGGACACTTGCGATTTTTTACCGCAGACTCATCCAACTCGATCGACGACAACGGTTCATAAGGTGGAAGACGGGGCCGAGGCCCCTGTTTGACGGAAGACCTTCAGGCCTTCCTCATGCGGATGACCGCGACGGCCACGATGGCGGCGACGATCACGACCGCTATCGCCGCGATGGCGATCGACGAGAAGCCGGAGCCCTCGTCATCTCCGGACGGTTCTGGCTCGGGTTCGGGCGACGGAGCGGAGGAGTCCTCCGCGACCATGTACACCGAGAAGTGGGTGAGCTCCATGGTGAAGCCTCCCTTCTCGGGGTCGTAGAGGGAGCCCTCCACGACATGCCTGGAGCCCTCGTCGTCCACGTACCATACGCGCAGCTTCGAGACGTTCTCGCCTTCTGCGGGCGTGTACCCGAAGCTCACGGACGCTTTCCCTCCGAGGTCGTGGATCCTCTTGTCTCCGACGACCGCGTCGAGGACGATGAAGAACCTGTCCCCTACAGCGCCCTTCTGGGCGTCGAGGAGGTCCTTCTCCTGTCCTTCGCTCATGGAGAGGTCGATGGCCCCCTCCTGTCCGGAGAGGCTCCGGCAGGCGTCCCCGTCCAGATGGACGGAGTCCTTCTCGGATGCGGTGAACCTGAGCCCCGCCCCATGGTCGGCGATGGCCCCGAGCGCTCCGGGCTCGACGGAGACGGACGCTCCGGAGACCTCGAAGGTCTTCTCCACGTCCTTCTCATCGATCCCCGCTCTGGAGATCGCATCGGCGGAGCGCTCGACGGCGGCCTTCGCCGCGTCGGCTCCGACCTTTCCTTCGGTGGGGGCGATCACGGTGGTCGACTCGGCCTTCTCGACCTTTCCGTCGACGATCGTCGCCTCGACCTTGGTCTCGGCGGAACCGTCGGCGGCCTTGGAGACGACGTTCTTGGACTCCGTGGTCTTCCCGTCCGTCTTCTTCTCGAAGGACTCGGTGGTGACGGTGCCTCCGGCGCCGGTCTCCACCGTCCTCTCCTCCCTGGTCTCGTTCAGGACCTTTCCGGAGGAGTCCTTCTCGACCACGTTCTCGGTATTGGTCTTCACGACGGTTCCGTCGGGCCTCTTCTCCTCCGTGTCGGAGGTCTCGGTCTCCGAAAGGAGGTTGCCGTCCTTATCGGTGACTGTCTCGTTGCCGGTCTTCTCTACGACCTCGGTGCCGTCGTCCTTCTTGATGTTCTCGGTCTTCTCGACGTTGGAGGTCTTGGAACCGTCTGGCCTCTCCTCGGTCTTGGTCTCGGTCTTCGAAAGGAGGTTGCCGTCCTTGTCGGTGACGACCTTGATCTCGGTCTTGACAAGAGTACCGTCTGGCATCTCCGTTGAATCCTTCACCGTCTTCACGGTGTTGCCGTCCTTGTCGGTGTCGATGGTGATCTCCTCGCCTCCGCCGGGAACGTCCGAACCGTCCTCGTTCGTGGTCTTCCAGATGATCTGGAAGTCTCCACCGTCGGTGTAGTATCCCAGAGTATACTGGTTGTAGTTCCAGTCCTTGTACTGGGCCCAATAGGTCCAGAGACTCATGTCCTCCGGTCCCTGGTACTGCTTCAGCCCGAACATGGAGTTGATCCATCCCTTCAGGTCCTCGGAACCGGAGGTTCCGAAATAGGCGTCGATCTCTATGCCGTTGGTCTTGCACGCCTTCTCCAGAGCCTCCGCGGCATTGTACGCCATGGCGGATATCTCTATCCCCGCTCTCAAGTCGGCCTCCGTATACGGATGGCAATTCGCCTTGTCGAAGTCCTTGGTGATCTTGATGAAGAATCTGTACTCGCTCAACTTGGCGGGCGGATCCATCACCATGACCCTGCACGTGACCACATCGTAGGAGCCTCCGCTGCGAACGGTCGCGCTTATCGTCGCCTCTCCGGCCTTCAGACCCTCGATTATCACGGATCTTCCATCGGCGGCGCCGACGATCCTGACGATGCTGGAATCGCTCGAAGACCACATGATGGTCACAGGCCAGTCGCAGACGATGTCGACGGTTATGGTCGCAGTGCGGTTGGACTCCCCGCTGCTGTAGAGCTGCTTGGAATCCTCGGATATCGTGACCTCCAGGTCGTGCTCCTCTCCGGACGATCCGGCCTCCATGGAGATCCTGAACGTGCGGTAGACGTCGTTCCTCTCGGCGGACAGAAGACCGGCGTTGGTCCACTTGCCCTCGTACAGGTACTCGATGTTCCATACGCCGTTCACGCCGTCCAGGGACACGATCATGCCGGTGCTGGTGATCTCGAACGGGATGCCAGCTCCCTTCAGGCCGCTCTTGAGAGCGTCCAGCGCGGTGAATCCGACTCCGTCGATGTTCTCGGTCCTTCCGTCCAGCTTCAGCTCGAAGTGGTACGGGTTGTTGGCAGGAGTTCCGTAGCAGTAGACCGTTCCGGAATCGGTGTACCATACGAGGTTCCCATCCTTCGTGGCCCTGATCGCCTGCGATCCGTAAGCGCTTCCGGCGGGGGACGTCTTGTAGTACTTCCCGGCCTCCTTCTTGTTCTGGTTGTCCTCGAATATGTACACGGCCTGCTGCGACGGATCGTACGCCAGCATGTAGATGTAGACCGTGTAGCCGTTCTCCTCGGTGGCGTAGGCCGTCGTCAGGACGATGGATCCATGAGAGGACACGGCGTCCTCCTTGTAGATCTGGTAACCAGCATTCCCCTTGGTCTCATCGATGTACGTGATTCCATCGGATATTGCATCGCAGATCTTGTTCGCATCCATCACGTGTCCGGACGCGTAACCCCTTCCGTTGTAGACGACGAAGGCGGACAGGGCCTGACTGCTGGTATCCAGACGAAGTGTCTTGCACTGATCGGACAACGTTCCGTCCGAGCCGACTTCGATTCCAATGATGCTGGCGGGACGCGCAGCATCCTCGGTGTCGAGCAGACCCTTGCTATATGTGGTCAGGAACAGGTAGTCCTTCCCCTTGTACGCGTAATGGGTGAGCCATCCGTCATCCAGGAGCCTTCCGGATTCTCCCTTGATCTCCATGGTCGTTGCCTTGCCCGTGGAGAGGTTGATCTCGGTGAGTCCGCGGTACTCGCTGGAGGTGCGGGCCGAAACGATGTACATGTGGTCCCCGACGAAAACCGGAGCCGACGTCGTGCCGTACAGGCCGAACCATGTGACCTCGACGCCTTCTCCCCAGGCACCCCTCGTATCCAGAGTCCCGGTCGCGGCGTCGAATCTGAAGACCTTTCCGCCGGAGAGCCCATAGAACATGCCGTCGTCATCGTTGTAGAACACCGCTACGAACTTCTTCGGAGTGTCGTAGCGGTAGTTGAGATCCTCGTCGTATACCCTGTCGGTGGCGTAGTCCACAACCATGCCCCCTCCGATCCCCAGGTAGAGGTAGTAGGCGACTATGGTCCTCGACTGCACCTTAACAAGCTCCTCGCCGGTCGACGCGTCATACTTGTACAGCGTATCGCTGGCCCTGATGTACACCGCGTCGTCCATGACAGCAGGTACGCTCGGGAATCCGCTCCAGACCCCCATGCTGGTGTCCACGGCATAATGCCTGCTCCATAGGAGCCTGACATCCTGCCCGTACTCGGGGGTCTTCACGTCTATGATGTTCGTCAGGGAGTTGGACTGCGAGGTGTAGCGAAGAACAGGGGAGACGACCGAATCCTCGGTTATGGCGAACGAGTTCCCGGATCCCTCGATCATGACTCCGTTCACCTCCCAGAACAGGAGCTCCCAGCCGTTCCCGAGCTCGCACTCCAGATCGATGACGGTGCCCTTGGGGACAAGCGTCCCGGAAGAGATCGACTTGCCTGCCTCGTGGATCGTTGCGATTATGCGACCGCTCTCCGACTCGAGCTCCAGCAGAGCGTTGTCGCCGTTGCTCTTCCATTTCGCGTACAGGGTGATGTCCTCTGTTATGCGAGATGTCGGAACGAAGGCGTCGACGCATCCGCTGTCCGTGAACCAACCATCGAACGAGTAGCCGGCCCTTCTGGGTGCACCGGGCATCCTGTCCTCGATGGTCCCTCCGCCCATCACCGTCAGCGAACCGACGTCGCTTCCTCCGGCGGTGTCGAAGTCCACGGTGAAGGTCTCGGAGGACTCGTGCGCCCTTATCTCCACATCGAAGGCCGAGGCGGAGGCGTCGATGGCACGTGTATAGGCTCCGTCGCCGCCGTTCTCGGCGAGAACGCCGTTGACGAGGACGTCGATGTTCCAGGACGTGGCCGAGTATCCGTTCAGATCCAGCACGATGCGGAGCCTGCCATCTTCTAAGACGATGCTCTTGACGACTAGGTCGAGTTCATCCTCCAGATAGACCGGCTTTCCGTCGACCATCATGGAAGAGGTCTTCACAGTCCAATCATCGTGATCGAGGACGTAGGTCCCTGCATACACGCCACGAGATGGCGTGAACGATGGATCCGGAAACTGGATGTATACGGGCGCTCCGTCGATGACGATGCGATCGAACTGAACATCCTTGCTGCTGGTGCACAGTGCCTCGGCCATGAGCCGATTGTTCGTGTTGCTTCCGAAATCGACATTCTCGCATTCGAGGACCAGCATGTCGATGGGATTGGACATGTATCCCGGCTTCAGATCGTCGGAGGATATCGCAAACGTTCCGACATGGCAGGTGTTGTTGAACAGGGACTTGATCTCGACCGAAGGAGCCTTCAGCACAACGCGCTCGACCTCGTTCAAGGAGACGAACTGAACCGCGGATGAGATGCCGCTCTGCGACTCCCAGACGAGGCTGCGAAGGCTCGTCACATCCCTGAACGGATTCATCCTCTGATCTCCGGTTCCGATCGTTTCGGTCTTGACCACGCCGGAAGGTATGACCAGATCCCCTATGGCCGCCGGGACGTACACTATCTTCGTTCCCGTGCTGTCCATGAGGATACCGTTGACAGATGCGAACGCCTTGTTCCCTGCTTCGACGGTGATGGATTCCAGCGATGCCGCGGTTCCAAAAGCCGAATACCAACGAGGCGGGTTGTTGAGGAACAGCTTCTCGAAGGAATCGATATCCGAAGGGATGACGAGGGTCGAAAGACTCGAAGGAACGAATATCAGCTCGGATCCGTGGCAGAGCGCCCCGTTCCTCATCGTGTAATCCTTGCTGTCCGATACGATCGTGGTCAGGGCGCCGCATCCATGGAAGCACTGCCCTCCTATCGATGACAAGCTCTTCGGAAGATACATAGCACGAACGGATGTAGTGCTGAGCGCGAACTCCCCTAACGATTCCAAGTTAGAGGAGTTCGAGACCGTGAACATTCCCAGAACACTACAGTTCGAGAACGCTTCATCGCCGATCTCGCGGACGGCGTCCGGAAGACGGAACTCGAGCAGACCCGTGTACTTGAACGCGCGATCCCCAATCTTCTCCAGCCTGCTCCCATCCGCGATAGTCACCGTCGAGAGCTTCTCGCAACTCAGGTCCTTCTTGATGTTTCCAAAGGCCTCGGCGCCTATCGAAATCACGTTCGACGAGAGATGGACCTCCATAAGATTGGGACATTTGTAGAAGCAATTGTCGGGAATCTTCAAAGACGCCTCGCCGTTCTCGAAGTACACGGAAGCTAGTTTGGAGTGGTCCTTGAAAATGTCCGACGGGATGCTCGTGACGGTTCCGGGAACGGTCACCGCCTCTGCCTTCGCAGGAACGATTAGCAATTCTCCATTGCATAACAGGACTCCGTTCTTGAACACGAACCCCGACGTTCCGACGATATCGAAGGATTCGAGAGAGGTGCATGAAGCGAATGCATTAAGACCCATGCTCTCCAAAGTGGAAGGGATGGTGACCTTGACCAGATCCTTGCATCCATAGAATGCTTGATCGTTCACGGAGACCGTCCCTTCCGGAATTCTGAACTCCGTGAAAGAGCAGTTCATGAATGCGGCCGAACCCAGCTCTATTCTGCATCCGTTCTTGAAAATGAGCGAATCGGAGGTCAGCTTGGTACAGCCGGAGAATGCCACTTCCAAACGGATGTTCGAACATTCGAAGACCACCTCATTAAGGGATGTACAGTTCTGGAAGGTGTTCCTCAACTTGGTCACCGATTCGGGTATCGTGATCTTCTCAAGGGAGTTGCATCTAGAGAAGATGGAACCCAATTCGGCGATTTTGAATCCTTCTGCAAATACGACTCCAGTCACCTTGGAACTCGAGAACCCGCCCGATATGTCTTCTAAAGTGGATGGAAGAGAGACGGTGAAGCTGTTCGTGACGTTCCGGAATCTTGCATCCAATTTCTTTATCCCCTCTGGAATAACCACCTCTCCGGACAAATCAGGAGGCACGTAAACGACTGAAATGCGTTCAGAGCCTTCAAGTTCGAAAACCCATCCATCATATCCGGAAGGGGATGCCTCGAATCTTCCTGAACCATTCGTAGATTGAATATCGATATCAGCACTGCTCTGATTGATCCAATTATACGGCAGCACTTCGACATCTCTGAACGGTAAATACACATATTTCAGAGCGCTGGAAGAGATCGCTCCTGACCCTATATATTTGAGTCCGTTGGCATCGGAATCGCTGTACACCTTTGACAAGGAAGAACAGACGAATGCGCTCCAATCCACCTTTTCCAACTTATCCGGAAGACGTACCTCGGTCAAGGCTGTTCCGGAGAATGCGTTAGCTCCTATTACACGTATGTGATCGCTTAACCGTACGAAGGATAACCTGCTATCATTGAGAAAGGCATTATTAGGAATATCCGCTTCAAAATCAGAAGAGAAAATAGCTCCGATAATCGAACTGTTGCCGATAAATCTGCCTTTCTCTATCGACGTAAACGCGCCTTCTGCTATCGAGGTGACCTTGTATTCCTTTCCGACCGTTACGGAAGACGGTATGAGGAGAACAGCATCCCCGTTGCAATCGACACTGGTTATGCTGATTCCATCCCCGTCGAGCTTGCATCTCAATACATAGTCGAAAGATCCTTCGGGACCCTCCGCCCTGCATGATACATAAACAATTCCGCCCGATTCCGTGAACGATTTCACCGCCAAGGTGTAATCACCGAAATCCGAAGACGTGTATTCCACGGAGAACAGGCATACAGCTTCAGATGTTTTCTTCCCTGCTACATCGAAGGAGACGGATGCTGTATAGTCTCCTAATTGCAGCGTTCCGGTGCATATAGCCAACTTGAAGCTGCCGTCAGAGGAGATTGCAGAATAACCCGAGGATATCAAAGAATCTGATGATGCTATGCGACAAGTGAGGTATCCCGATTCGTATCCTGCCGGTGCGATACCGCTGATGGTAACAGTTCCCTCGGAATATACCGCGCTGATCTTCGCATCCGATGACCCTACGATGAAATCTGCAACGTGCTTCTCGGATTGAAGACCGATAGCAGTAAAACTCGCTATGATGGCGTATCTTCCTTCAGACAGGATGCCTGTAGCGACACGACAACCGAAGGAACATTCCGAAGAGATCGGAGAGTATGTCCTGGAGACCGTGGAACCACCCGGTGCGATGATCTCGAACGAAACATAACCTCCTGCGAAGGTCGCGGACGATTCTCCGCCGATCTCCACCACGCCATCTTCGTACGATGCGACAATCGAAGAATCGGATATCGCATCGACATGCCCCCCCCCTGATGCGACAAGGACGGAGCAAAGAAGCGTCGCGAAGACCGCGAACAACAATACTCTCCGATGCATTGTGTGCACTCACCCTGTGATGACTACCTCTTTCTGATTCAGACAGGTGACGCCGTCCGCTGCGAAGACCTGAACCAGATATGAGACGGGAGAACCGAAGGTCATCGAAGTCTCGAACGAAACCTGATAACTGTCTGAATATACAGGTATGCTGAAAGAGCCCGTAGCGAATCTGTCACCGTCATCTCCGGAATATCTGACATAGATGGAGATCTTCGCAGGCACCTTCCCGTCGGTCGGCTTTCCTTCTAGATCGACATCTATGCTGATCTTGGAACCTGAAACGGTATGCTCCGCCTTGATCGACGGGATGCACTTCTCGAAGACAGCGGTTATTTTGACTTCGTGCGCGGGCATCGTGAATCTGTACCCGTCCGATCCCGAGATGGTCTGACTCGTCTCTCCGTAGCTGTATCTGAGCTCCTTGAGATAGTATCCCTCGGAAGGAGTTGCCTGGACGACGACAATCTGACCTTCGGCAGCCCTGTCATCTACTTTTACAGTTCCTCCTTCGTTTGCGGCAAGTGTGATCTGGTAAGAGGGATTGCCGATGACGTGGACAAGTGCCAACTCATCCACAGCAACTTTATTCGCAACAACACCGTTATTGAGATAATCGTTCCAATACGGTGAGTTCACATCGATGATGAAATTGATCCTACTGAGTTTCTTCAGAGTACCGCTTAATTCCGCAGGAACAACGGAATTCGCGGAAAAGTGAAGATTGAGATTTGTGCAGTTATTCTCAGTCGGATTGAATTTACTGCTACTGGAATACAAGAGCGTCGTCGGAATTACGGTCGAACTGGTAGATTCCAGATAGACATCCATTGAGGAGTTAACCGCCGTCGCAGCTGCAATTTTGGCAGGAAGCTTCACATTGCTCGAAAGAAAATGAACTTCAGGGATATTGATAGCACCATCATAGAATCTTACCAGGTTGCCAGTGCCAAATACAGGTTCACCTGTAAAAACCAGTTTCAAAAATGAATCATCCCTGACACTAATCTGTGAAACAGAAGGATTACCTTGGATGATTAATGTCTTTACAGTTTTAGTGGAGAACGCCTCAATTGCTTTACATGTAAACTCTTGTATTCTCTGAGTTCCCTCTTCATTCACCGTCTTGGAAAAGGACTGAGGAATTACCACAACCTCATTATCATATCCATCGACAAACGCCAACGTATTCGTCTTCACTATAAAGTTCGTTCCGCTATAGTCTATTTTTAAAGTATATTTGGAAATCTTCTTGCCGTTCTCGCTAACGACAAACGGTACACGATCTACGGGTTTAAGCCCGTCTGGATAATCTTTTGAATTAGGCACCTTAACAGTATCTTTTGCAATGTCGCCATCGACCTCTACCGAATAATCAAACTGACTATGACTAGGATCTGTTCCATCTGCATTGCTCACGGCAATTTCCGAGATGACACAGAAAGACAATCCGATTGCAATGATTATTGCACATAATGTTATTTTCTTCATAAACCACCATCGCTGCAACCCGATGAAACGAATAATGTTGGTAGCACCGTCCCCTTGAAATCGCGACACTCGACAGGAAAACGGCTTGGAATCATACAAATAACTCCAATATAGAGGCTTCATTGAAACTATTATAGAATTGAATTCATAATAGGTATCTTCAATGATCTGAATCTATCGATCCAGGTCATTGAAGATACTGTGTTCATCCAACAAGCACTCTTTACCTTGAATCATGCAATATAGTGCACGATTCACTTACATTATTGAATCATGGAATCCGCTACAGATTCTGATTACTGTCTCCTTCAATCGAGTTGCAAGAAGGGGAATAGTCCCCTTCGTTTATTCAGGCCGTTCCTTCCGAATAGATGAGAGAATACAAATTCATCGTATTGGGCGCCCCGGAAACAGGACTATAATAGCCCAAGACGAAATCGCTCTTCACATCATTCGATGCGACACCATCGTCGGAGAACGATGTGTACTGGGTCCACCAACTGTAAATGTCGTTAGACCAGTCATCATCACCCTTGTTATCGAGGAGTGCGGTACCAAGACCGAACATGTTGTACATCCAACTGTAGTTGGACAGATAGGACCCGTTGTTGTATCCGGGAACATCCTCCACAGCTGAGATGTTGCTGTCTCCTATAGCATCCTTCAAAGCCAGGTAGAGATCCGAACCATAGCCCTGAATCGTTATGCCGTTGGAGAGAGTATCCTTCGTGACGCTGGGAAGGTTGTTCACAGAGAGCTCTCCTCCCTCGGCCTGAGAAACACGATCGAGAAGGTCGTCAACATCATCGCTCTCGATCTTGATGAAGAACGATGCGCGGAATGCAGAGTTGTTCTGGATTTCGGAGAGCGAAACGACAGAGGCGAGCCCCGTCACAGGAAGCGATGCAATGGCATCCTGAGCCTCGGCTTCGGTTCCATAATACAGCGCGATGTTCGCGGTCCTGTACGTCGCATTGTAGTCGGCATAGGGCTTGTACAGCCCGAGGGCGTCGTTCGGACCGAGTGTCCAAGCGCTGCCGGTTGCAGGGTAATAGATGACGTTCCACTTCGAGGTGCTGTCCTCGGTCTTCTCGCCGAGGGTCGTGATGTTTCCGTAGTTGACATTGATGTTCTTGTACCCGTATGACTCGGTGTAGGTCGCCGAATCGATGACCAGAGCCAGGTTGTTGGAGCTTGCATAGCTCGTGATCGCTATGCAGGCATCGTACGCGGCAACAGACTGAGCATTGCTCCAGCCGTCGCCGTCATTCACATACACATTGAACTGCCCCTGTACTCCGGCGGTCGACTCGACATCCGAAGCGAGGGGGATTATCCCTATCGCGGCGATCATCGCAATGACCGCGGCGAATACTATCGCTTTCTTACTCATTCGGTTTACCTCCTCTCCATTTCAGCTTTTCATACACGTTCGTTATGCTGCACATGGCCCGACACTTCTCCTTCTTCGGGTAATTGATACTCGGTTTGCAAAGTATATAAAACACGATGCACAATTATGCCCAACAATACATCCAACCAAAAATAGCGTGATTTCTCCATTGGATGAAACATCCAATAGTCGCATGGAATTGGCGACATCCCCTCCATGGACGACAGTATTAAATATTAATACGGAAGCGAACTATAATGAACGAAGAATGCCTCCGACGCCAATTGTAAGTACGGATTCTCCCGTCGGCCGACCATGGCAGAATACAGGATCGTCCTCGTAGGACCGAAATTCCCCGGAAACGTCGGAGCCGTGGCGCGCTCCATGGCCAACTTCGGCCTCCGCGACCTCGTCCTCGTCAACCCCTCCTGCGAGCTCGACGACGACGCCTACCGCAGATCGAAGCACGGCTCGTTCATCCTCGACTCGGCCAGGGCCGTCGGCACCCTCGAAGAGGCCCTGGACGGATGCTTCCTCGTCGCCGGAACCAGCGGAGTGACCACCAAGGGCGACAGCAACTACACCCGCATACCCGTTCCCGTGAGGGAGTTCGCCGAGAGTACCAGGGGATACGGCGACAGGATCGCCCTCGTCTTCGGCAGGGAGGACATAGGACTCCTACAGGAGGAGCTGGAGAAGTGCGACGTCCTCGTCTGGGTGCCGACCTCCGACGACTTCCCCATCCTCAACCTCTCTCATGCGGCCACCATAGCCATGTACGAGATGTACCAGGCCGACCACGTGCCGAGGCGCACCCTCCCCGCCAGCAGGGAGCAGAAGGAGAGGATGTTCTCCACGTTCGACGACCTCATGGAGGAGGTCGCCTATCCTGTGAACAGGCGCCACGGGACGAGGGTCATGTTCAGACGCATGATGGGCCGCTCCATCCCCTCGGAGTACGAGTTCCGCACGATCATGGGGGTCTTCGCCGATGCGGTGAAGATCATCCGCAACGGCAGACCCTGGGAGAAGAAGGAGCGATCGGGCGAGAGGAGCGAACACGACGACCCTGTTGGTGTCGGGGTCGTCCCTCCTGAACACGTCGGGCAGGATGCCCGTCCTGAACACGGCCGCCGCCCTGATCTGGTTGATCTCGGCTCCGGTGCATCCGGAGCCGACGGCGACCACCAGCTTCCCTATCGACGGCGCCATCGGGAACGCCACCTTCCTCAGAGCCGCGCCCACCGCGTCGGACATCATCATGGTGTTGACATAGGCGAAGGTGTACCTCGGACGCGAGAAGGTGGAGAAGAACGGCCCGTCCAGCAGCTGCAGCACGCAGTCCAATGCGAACGCGGTCGCGTGGGACAGGATCCTGAACACGGAATCGAACCTCGAATCGGGATCGCTCGTGTCCAGGGCGGACTGGACGTCCAATGCGACGACGCGATCGATTACCCCGTCCAGCTCCGCGAGCTGCTCCATGGCCGGAGGCCGGCGGATATCGAATTCGGGAGGTATCCCCACGACGGCCACGGTCCTGCATCCGTGGGACGATGCTGCGACCAGCACCTCGCGGAGATTCTCCGTGGATCCTCCGCCTAGGAAAGCGAAGACGACCGCGACGCGGACCCCTTCGAGAACGGATGGAATCCCATCGACGGAACGCATGGGATCCTCGCCCATGGGATCGCCGTCCGGATCGAACACGACCGTGCGGAGACGCGAGGTGGGATGATCGCGCATCAGCGATCTCGCCGCGCCGCCGCATACGAGGAGGACCGCATCGTCCAAGTCTCTCACCGGAGTTCGCCCTGTCGCGCAGATAGCGGTCGGCGGCCGCACGGACCATGTCGTCGAGTCCTCTGCCGTCGGGCGTCAGATCGGCGATGTCCACGACCTCCTCCACATCGTAGAGCGGAGCGACCCCGTCGGCGACCCTGCCCTCCGCATAGGAGTCCAGGACCTTCCGGACGGCTTCGGACAGGGATACGAACTCGCCCTCGGCCACGAGGGCGCGATAGACGGCCAGGGTATCCGCGGAGAGCCTCAGAACCATCTTCTCTTCGGTCATGCGGATGCCTCGTCAGAATATGAAAGGTAAAGGGTTTGGGGTGGGTTCCGAAGACGGAACCCGATCATCCGAACAGGGCGGAAAGACCAGCGGCGGCCTCTTCCTCGCTGACGGCCTCTTCCTCGGGCTCCTCCTGCTTGGCAGGGGCGGCCTCGGCGGCGGCAGCGGGAGCGGCGGCGGAGGCGGCAGGCGCGGCGACGACGGCTGCGCTCTTGATAGCCTCAGCGATGTCGACTCCCTCGAGGGAGGCGACAAGGGCCTTGATCTTGGCGGCGTCGGCCTCGACTCCGGCGGCGGTCAGGATGGCTTTGATAGCATCCTCGGTGATGTCCTTGCCAGCAGAGTAGAGCACCATAGCGCTGTAGATATACTCCATCTCAATCAACTCCTTATTTAACCGAATAGTGCGGAGAGTCCAGCGGCGGCTTCTTCCTCGCTGACCTCTTCCTCTTCTTCCTCGACGGGCTTCTCCGCGGGCGCGGCCTCCTGCGCGGCGACGGGCGCGGCGGCTGCGGCGTTGGCGCTGAGCCTGGCCGCGATCTCGTCGCTGGTGTAGCCGGAGGCGGAGGCGACGGCCAGCATCTGGGCGTCTGCCTTCGCGAGGAGTCTGTCGATGTTCTCTTTGGTCGGTATCGCGGCCTCGACAGAGAGGTTCATGGTCTCTCTGAACGCCTTCTGGATGAGCGGTACGATGGTCTCCTTGGTGGGATACGCGATCGAGACGCCCAGCGCGAGAGCGTTGTGCGCGGCCGTAGCGAACATGGTGGGATAGTAATCGTCAGGGATGTTCAGGACATCGTTCCTGTAGATGACGCCCTCCTCGTAGGTGAGCCTGAGCTCCATTCCGACGATCATGGGCAGGATTCCCAGCTTGGGGAGCATCGCTGCCACAGGTCCGGGGATGGGCTGACCCTCCTTGACCAGGGTGGTGTCCTTCTTGATTGCTATCTTGCCTGCATCAATAGCGGCAGGCAGGCCTATCTTCTGAAGTTCCCCGATGATGGGGCCGGGTCCGAAAGGCGTGGGTCCCTTGGGTACGACGATGTCGTAAGGCGCGAGCTGACCCTCCTTGGCGGGGGCCGGCGTCATCGTTCCCTCGAGCTTCTTGTAGAGCTTGAAGGGGTCGATGTCCGTCGTGACGATCGCGCACTGTCCGTGCACCGCTTCCTTGAGTCCCTCGAGACCGGGTCTCTCCTTCGCCGCCTCCTCGATGGCCAAGAGCATGAGCCTGTTCTTGGTCATCTTGAGTTTGGCGTGAGCCCTCAGTCCCGCCCTCATGGACTGGATCTGCTGTCCGGGAATCCCGTGCATGTCGACAACTGCGACGACGGGATACTCGCGCATATCCTGTACCAGCTCCTCGACGAGGTCCTTCTTCCAAGTTGCGACGTGTGCCATCTTCGTACCTCCTTACAGCACCCTCTCCGAGGGTCCCATGGTGGTCTTGACGTAGGCGGACGCGATGTTGTGCCTTCCCTTCTCGAGGTGGGACTCGACACGCTTCAGAATGAGGTCGACGTTCTCGGCGATCTCCTCTGCGCTCATGTCGGCGGATCCTACCGCGGCATGGAAGGTCTTCTTGTCCTTCGTCCTGATGGTCACAGACTTGCGGAGACCGTCGATCATCGCGGCCGGATCTGCTCCGGGGGCGATGGGCTTCGGCATCTTTCCGCGAGGACCGAGAACAGTACCCAGCTTCTTACCTACGACGGCCATGAGAGGCGCCTCGGCGATGAAGTAGGTGGTCTGGTTCGCGATCTTCTTAGCCTGTTTCTTGTCGTCCGCGATCGCTCCGAGCTCTTCGGGGGTGATCACGGCATCGGCCACGTCCTTGGCTTTCAAGGCTAGTTCGCCACCACCAATCACGCAGATGCGGATAGACTTCCCGCGGCCGTTGGGGAGGACGATGTCCTCCTGGATACGGTTCTTGGGGATGGTCAGATCGACATCCTTGAGATTGATGGCCAACTCAACCGTCTCGGTGAAATTGCGCTTCTTCGCACTCTCGAGTGCCTTCTGCACAGCCATCACGGTTGGTTTTTCTGCCAATACAATTCCTCCTCGTAGTACGTGCGAACCCCCTTGCGGGGACTCTCCTACAAGTGAGACGGGCTATCAGGAGGTAGTATTTAAAACATACAATAGGCCGGAAGCGGCCCCGATCCGTGATGGAAAATGGAAAAAAAGGGGGCGGGAACCGCCCCGTGATAGGGTTTCTCAGTCCGCGAGGGCTTCGTCGTACTCGCCGGCTTTGACGGCGGCCTGGAAGTCCTTGGGGTTCTTTCCGTCGATCGTGACGCCGATGGCTACGCAGCTGCCGGCGATCTCGAGCGACTTGGCCTTGAGGGTGGCGCCCAGGAGGTCGTCTCCCTTCATGGCGACGAGCTTCTTCATCTGGTCGATGGAGAGGTTGCCGACCTTCTCGGCCTTGGCGTTGTGGGCTCCGGACTCGACGCCCAGCTCTCCCTTGATGAGAGCGGAGATCGGAGGGGTTCCGACCTTGACATCGAAGGTCTTGTCGTCGTTGATGAGAATCTTGACCGGGACCTTCATTCCCTCGTACGCCTTCGTCTTCTCGTTGATCTTCGCGATAACCTGGCCGATGTTGACGCCCTTGGGTCCCAGTGCGGGACCGAGGGGCGGACCTGCGGAGGCCCTGCCCCCGTCAACCAATGCCTCAACAGTATCTACCATTG
>ERZ808258.153-NODE-153-length-33378-cov-3.486091_pt1 | contig 33378 bp, 33 predicted proteins | sample MGYA00521280_ERZ808258 | MGnify/ENA primary metagenome ERZ808258 (study PRJEB31516, sample SAMN03275585) | gut metagenome | biome: mammalia-associated habitat; material: feces | host: Papio cynocephalus | place: Kenya | collected 2012-07-19 ...
TTAATGCTGCCAATACTGCCTTATTTAAGTTTACAGTGGTAATAGGCCTCTTCGAGGCTCTTCCTGCGATATCGGCGTCCAACGCTCCGTAAATACTAAGATTGCCATCTACGTTAGACACCTCCAAACCATCACTTGAATCAGATTTAATCGAAATACCGCCGAGTTGACCGTTTGCAAACGTTTTGTCTGTTAAAAGTTTAGCTGCATTTAATACCCAAGATCTAGAAGAAACTGTAATTTCAATAGATTCTTGAAGGTCTCTATTATTAAGATAACCATTGTATACATATGTGTAAGAATCTTGAGTACTTCTATCAGAACTAAGATTATATTTCTTTCCTTCTTTAGTTATATATTCGTTTGGATTAGAAGTAAGTTTAATAAAGTCGTTTTCTGCAACTACCCCCGCGGTAGCTCCTGGAACATTAGTAATTTCTACTCCACTGGGAATGGCTGCACAGGCTTTATCTACATATTTCTTATTAGCCGCATCTTGCTCTTGGGTCGGGTCTTCAACCGCTAACGTACCCGCAGCAGACCTCTGCGCAATCGTGCCACCTTCAGCAGAATAAGTATATGAAATACCTTCGTTTCCGTTTTGAGTTTTAGCATAAACCTGATTTACCGCAGACTCTTCTAATACATTTAGCTTGCCTTCCAAATCAGTTGCAGTTGCAATCTTTACATCATTTAATTTAGCACCGTCTTTATCTAGGGTTAAATTAGTCGAAGAAGTCCCGTCTGCGGCATTTATATACATTGAAACAATATCGGAACTCATTGCCACAACAGCTGCATTAGTTCCTTCTTCAACATCCTCAGTAGCCTGAAGTCCAATATGGCTCTTAGAAATAGTCATACCTGTTTGCGAAATGGTATTTCGGTGATATATAGCAATATCTGCATCATCATCGGTTAGTCTCCAGCCATCTTCTTTCGTACCCAAAACACTTTCGGTAACAAACTCAGAATACTGAAAAGGAATATCACCACCAGCAACATCTGCCAAAGTCGCAATTGTGCCTGACTTTTGAGGTAATTCTAAATCATAAGCATTTCCATTTTCTTCTAAACGAATACCAGTAGCTTTATATTGTGCAACATGATCGTTTTGCGTACCGTCGCCATTTTCAGTGTTGCTCATTACTTTAAGAGCTGCATTAGTAATAACAATATTGTCATCACTTTCGAGCCCTTTATCAAACTGAGTAGCCTCCTTAAAAGTATTCAAATCAGTAAATGTATTCTGCTCAGACAGCATCGCGACGCCAGCTATTTTTTCATCAATAGTAGTTCCCAACGCATCTAATTGCCCTTTGTTTACCGCTTGTTTAGGCGCAACGCCATCAGCTACTTGAAATCTCCCACTTGCATCCCTTAAGGGGATAGTATTAGCGTTCGGAGTCTGAGTAGCAAAATAAGTGGTTTGATTTCCACTTTCATCTACCCCATAAATTCTTGGGTTTGCAGAAGAACCCTGAGCTTTGTCAACTTTCTTCTCTAAGTTACTATCAACATATTCTTTACTTACATCGCCGCCAGTACCACCACCTTGAAGCGCCTTGGCGGCCAAGCTTCTTGCAATAACGTCGGTGGCCATAAATCACACTCCTTTGGTGATTTTGCCAAACACGCTTGCCTTTCCACCAGTAACCGATAGCAAATTAACTTTAATTTTAGCAATACCTTCAATACCGAAAGTATACAAACCTTTTGAGGTAATCGAAGTAATCAAGTCATAATTACTCGTAAATCCAGTAAGAAGATGCCATTCATCCGATGCCATATCGGAAATACCAAAGACCTGCAATGATACGCTCGTTGCGGTGCCTTCAACCTGAAGTGTAAGAATTTCACCCTGGGTGTTTACTGTCATAGGGCTTTCCTGTGCTTCAGTAACATTTTTTAAAAAATAAAAATTATTATGTGTAACCATATCCTAATCCCCTTTATATATTTTTTATTATTATTTCTCTTCCTTATTTTTATTTAACGCTTTATCCAACGCGTCTTCTTCAAACGCTTCTTTAATGCCAACAAGACTATCATCATTAAGGCGCAAAATATCCGCCATATTTTTAAACTTCTGTGGATCTTCGTCTTTGAAACTCTTAAATGAATTAGTCAATTTTGCAATCTCTTTGGTATCAAGTTTGGATAACGTTTCGGTAAGGTCTTGTAAATTTTCATAAGAAACTGTACGCTCAAACATATGCACGAGCCTGTCATAATCCCTATGACAAAACTCAAGCATATAATCTGCAAGACCTGAACTATAAATTAAATCGTAATTTTCATACGTCTTAAAAGAATCATCAAAATCAATTCCAACATTCGTATATGCAAAAAGTGCATCGAACAAACAAACCACCTCTGCTCCAACCGTGAAAATTGAACTCGGAATATTTACTGGTTTATCTGCGTCAACGGACATCTTGAATAATATCATAACCTTTTCTGCAACTGGTATATATGATTTAATTACCAAATCTTTTTTCAATTCTGTAAAAAGTTTGCTATTGTTTTTGTCTATTGGATTTTCTAAATATTTAGAACAAACCTCAATAACTCTTTCTATATTTAAACTTTCCATATTTTCTCCTTTTTAACTCAAATTGCTTAGGCGGAATAGCCAAAATAAATGACCGCACAAGACTTTCCACCAGGACCTCCTTTTGCATTTATACTAGCAAATGCTCCGCCACCACCAGCGCCGTAACCTGGTTGAGAGGGTATAATATTACCTGCGGTTGCTCCATCGGCCCCATTTGAAAAAAAAGAAGCCGCTCCGCCGCCACCTTGTCCAGCTACGCTCGATCCAACTCCCCCATCAAAAGCTTTTGCCTGATAACTCCAATTTAATGAGTTATAAAAATATAAGCCTGGATGTAATATGCCAGTACCGTCAGAGCCAGCAACAGATGCAGGGGCCAATAATCCACCTTGCCCTCCCGAAACACCAAGCTGCCCACGACCTCCTTCATATGTTAATTCATACATATCTATCGTCCCACCAGAACCTTTTGAGGTATATTTTCCACCAGCACCTCCGCCACCAGCACTTATATACCTAAGAGTAGTAAAAGGATCTGCGAGGATTGCCGCTCCACCACCCGTTTCCTGTCCTCCAGGAGCAGCCAATCTTATGTGGAAATATCCCATTGTACAAACAAGCCAGATGGTAGCTCCACTTCCCCCTCCAGCACCACCAAATGTAGCATAAGAACCAGTTTGAGAAGAAGGGCCACCGCCACCACCACCAGCACCTTGTAATATAATTGCCACATGATGAGGTACAATCCCCTTATAAAAATTATTTTTAGCCCAAACAACTTCGCCATTAACAAGCCATCCCTCATCATCATTATATGTTACCTTGTATGTTATAGTGTTTCCACCAACTTCGGGCCCTTCTAAGATTTTATATGCAATTCCTGGATTGGATTTTGTTATATCAAACATAGATGGCACAGTTCCTATATATGGGATTTTTAGAGGTTGAGAACTATCTTTGTAATTTAATGAAACCAACTTCATTGCTGGAGCATCAGAGGCTTTTGGATAATTTGGAATAGAAATTTGATTGCCATTATACTTATAATTTAATAGTTGATATGGAAGCCCAGTTATTCTATTATATCCACTTGCCAAATCACTTTCGCACACTTCAGACAAGTCTCTTTTTTCCTCTTTGGCAGTAAAAGGATTAATAATTTTATCATAAAATTTATCAGAAGGAAAAGCCATAATGTTTAGCCCTCCTTCTTCAATTTTTCAACTTCTTTTTTTAATTTCTTAACTTCTTCTATAAGAAGATAAACCAACTTGGTTTCTTTAATGTAAAGCATGCCATCTCCACTCTCGCCGACAAGTTCGGGGTATACTTCTTGTAATTCTTGCGCTACAAAACCAATCGCATGCTCACCAGATTTCTTCCAATCATATTCTCTGACTGGAACGCCAAGAATTGAATCGTGATATTCAAAAGGTTCGATATTAGTTTTAAGTCGAGCATCAGAAGTTGCGTTAAAAGAGGCGGCGGTAATTTCGCCAGTCGCGGCAATTGTAGTAGCCGAAACACTACTATTATTTATAACAGTAGTACCTCCTCTAATATCTATTTTAGAACAAGTTATCTCCCCACAACTAAGTGCCTCCCATTTGGTGGAATCTCCAATAGCAAGATTTCCACTTAATATAACATTTCCCTTTTCCCCATCAATCTTAAGCATAGTCGTGGTTGTAGTAGCTGTGCCAAATGTAATTTCAAATTTATTATGTGTGAGATTAAAATTACTACTAGAAACAAGCATATCTGCACCAGCCGAAATACTTACATTATTGCCAGCCGCAGAAAGATTGAGGTCCCCATCAGCGCTTAGTGTTGCAGTGCCTAAGCCTGTAATATCTACGGATTGTCCCTCTAAATTTACTCCAGTAGTGCCATTTATATCAATGGTTTTAGTAGAAGTAATATTAACCTGGGATTCTGAAGTTGAATAATCAACTTTAAGCTTATCACTATTTATATTTATTGCACTAGCACCAGAAATTGTAGTTGCTGCATTAAGGGCATCAATAACATTCATAGCGTTGGTTTCACGTGAAACGTACTTCCCGCTACTATCGGCTTCGCCCACATATTTACCAGTGCCTACATATATATCATATTTATTTTGCAATAAATTCTTATTTTCCATTGAGCAACGAACATAAGAAGCCAGTTGTCCATCTTTTATGCAACCATGTTCATCGGTCGATGCCCTAACATTATCATTTATAGTCATAATTTACTCCTTATCTTCGTTTGACATTTTAGAAAAGAAGTCTCCGAGTTCCTCTTCGTCGGTAGTGTCATCATAAACAGAGACCATATCGGCTGTCGCCCAATTCTGTAATTTCTGAATAACACTCTGAGGATAACCTCTTTTCTTTAAATTAGTACACCACGCGTGTCTGCAAGCGTGATTATAAAAATCTATATTAAATTTTTCACTAATTCTTTTTGCCCAAGAATTAAATGTCGGGATTGTTGCAGGTACATATTCCCCACCGCGTTTAACGACAAAAAGATAATCGCATTCAATCCCAAGCTTTTCTCTTTCTTCCATCCACTTCTCAAAATATGGATCAAAAGTATAAGCAAAAATATACCTAGGAACCTGTTTTCCTCTCGAACCCTTTCCTTTTGTTCTAATTTTCGGTGTACGATACATAAGTCCGTCAAATATAAGATTATCTTTAGTAAAATATTCCACCTTCATTTGAGCAACTTCTGCCTTTCTCATACCTGAAGAAAATAAAACAGACATCCAGCAAGCCTCTTGATATTCGCCCTTTTCAGATAACTCTTTCATAATCTTTTCCACATCATCCGCATTAAGGACCGTTTTTTCTCTTATCGGTTCAACCGATATAGGTTCGAGAACTTTTACCAAGTTCTTGAAATTTGGATATTCGTCGTCGAGAATTCTTTCTATATAATTAGAAAGACTAGAAAGCACGTATCTAAAAGACGCCAGCCTGCTTGATGACCAACCCAATTCATTTCTACCATAGCCAAAGAAACTTACAAAATCCCTTTTTTTAAGTTGTATAAAAGAAACATTATAATTCTCTCTTAAATTCCAAACAAAAAAAACTTTTAATTGCTGTTCATACTGATTAAGCGTCGCAGGACTTCTGTCCATAGAGACACAATAATTAATAAAATCCCTTGTAAGTTTTTGGTTTCCTTTGTAGACCTCTTTCCATTCTGCGTCGTTAGTTAAGTTACTATTATATACAGTTTTTCTTTTTCCTGCCATAATTCCTCCTCGACCTACAACTTGAATGACAAAATGTTTGCAATTTCCTCCTGCCTTTCAGCTATGGTCCTTTCCGCTTTTAAACTCTTTATCTCTTTTTTTAATTCTTTTACTCTTGTGTCAATATCAGCATTCCACTTTTTATTGACTAACGTATATATTAAAGCAATTGAATCGCTTTGGTCATCGGTAAGACTTTCGCGTTTCAAATTGTAATATTCGCAAACTTTATTTTTAATATCCGTTTTACTTGGCTTCTGATTTTCTTCGGTTCGAAACATTGCCTTAACCGAAATTGAATGAATTCCCTTTTCGTCATAAAACATAAGCCCAGAATGGTCAACGCATAATTCTAAAACCGCGTGTGCTTTTGCTAACCCTTGTAATGTTGCCACGGTGGTAAACTTACCAGCCTGCTGCGGCATCGCCTCCTGAACAACCATTATCTTATTCCCATATTTTGTAATAATTTTGTTAAAATATTTTGTAAGTAAATTATAAAGTTCGATAACTGGGTGCTCTGCATTTTTAGAGACTTCTATTTTATCAACCCTAACTATTTTTTGATTTTTAATATCATAAAGGGAAACGCCCGTTTTATACAGAGCTAAATCAAAGGCAAATATATAATCTAAATTTGTCAAAGCACAATTATACTTTATATACATATTTTAACCTCCTTTATGATTTTCGATAATTTTATTTTTGAGTTTTCCTCCAAAAATTTCACATAATTTTCACAATATTTTTATAATAATTTCATTTTTCTGTGAATAAAAGTATTCTTTTATGAAAATAAATGAATAAAAAGAGACCGAGAACGTATCTCAAAACAAGTACAATCTCGGTCTCTTCTATTATTCAATTTTATTTGTTCTCTTTTTCTTGGAACCCTTTACAATTATCTTTCGTAGCAGTCGATTTATATACTAAATCGTTGTTACACCACCGTTGAAAAGGGCAAACGCAATTATAAAGAGAACATTTTATCTTATTTGCGCCGCGCTTAATTGTAAACTTACATTCCATAATTATTATTCAATTAGCCAAGTGAAACACTTGCGGTCTTTTTTGCGAGTACAGGAACATTATCTTTAACAGTAACCGTAATAGTTCCAGTTGCACCCTGCGCAATCTTACCATCCGCGACAGCGCTATCGGGATCGACAGTATATTCCGTAGCAGGCATAAGTTTAGGACGTTTCTTATTGCCAACAGCATAGACGGCAAAATCATCGCCCACTTTAATCTCGTCCGCGTTAAGAATTATAATGCCACTATATCCAGTATAATCAGCGGCGTTATACATAACTTCGGTAATTTTAGCATACCACATTTTGCCGTCGCAATCACAGCCAGAAGCAAGGGCAGAACCATTGAGCGCAAAAGTAGCAGGCGAAGCCATTGCCATCGCAAGATCGATGGCGCCATCAAGCTGGAACCTGGGGATTTCGACAACGATTTCACCAATTGCCTGACCCTTGGAGGGTTTGCAAGCGTCGCCAGAGAAAAGTTTCGCTCTAAGATAAACGCTAAATTCAGCGGGTTGATAATTTGCATTAACAATAATTTGTCTGCAATCATCAACGTTTTCAAAGTAATTTACGCAGATATCGGTTTGACCAGTAAGAACACCCTTAGGATCAACAAGCTCATTACTTTCGTTAATTTCAAACGTTTCGCAAGTGCCGTCATCAAATTTAACCCAAGCAATTTTCATGTCGCTGCCCTCAATAGGAGCAACTGGGGTTCCTTCAAGCGCGGTGTTGGGATTAGCGATAGTTTCGTGGGCCATCTTGGAGCCAGCAGCCGTGATAATATCAGAACCAACCTGCGCCGCAAGATACTTAAGATCAAAGAGCGCATCAGTCATACTAAGGTTAAACACAGAGGTATGGAAGAAGCGACCAAGAAGCTGAGCACCTTCGCCACCACGAATTTCTTCGCTGGATACAGAAATATTAATCGAGCTATCGGTCAAAGTTCTTGCATCAAAATAATGCACGGGATTACCGCTATTATCTTTTGTAAATGCAGAAACAAAACCAACGCCACCAATATAATAGTTAGCCATATTATTTATCTCCTTTATAAAATAATTTACAAAAATTAGTTTTAATATTTTTAAATAATCGTGGGATTACACAACTATTTTAACAAAAATTATGCGTTGCTAACGCTGTCCTTAAAGACTTGGGCGTCAACAGCAGCACCGTAAAGATCTTCATCTTCCGACTTATAAATCCAATGTTGCAAAGGTTCTTTTGTACTAACCATACCAGTCATCAAACCTATACGAGTTGTTTCATAAGTCATAGCATCGTCTACGGCGCTTAAAAGCATAAGAAATTTTCTTATGCTAAGTTCATACAATTCTTGAATTTTGTATGATGTTTTCGCGGAAACGCAAACAATCTTTCGTTCAAGCGTAGCATTTCCGCCTTTGTTTTTCTTTGCAAGCAATTCTTGTTTTGCTCTCTGGTCCTCTTTAACATCAGGATCGACCCAACTATCGTCCTTAAAGTCTGGAAGATTTTGATACATAACAATCTGCCTTAATCTATCAAAATCCTTAGATGTAATAGGAATTCCCATAACAATAATCTCGGGTTTTTTAGTCTCGGGATTATTTCGACATCGAATAACACCTTCAAAATCTTGACTGCCACAGTCGCAGTGGAAATCTTTGCGTTGCTCTTCAGTTAATGCCATTATCAAGCTATGAGAATGTACTTTTCCACATTTAGTACATCTAATTCCATTTGTTATATTAAAAACGAGCTCGCACAATCTTGAAAACTGCGCTGCCCATACCGCTCCTTGAATACCTTGCTCGGTCATCTTTTTAATAAGATAACCAATGTTGTTCAACATAATACCTTCCGAATCTTCAAGCCTATTAAGCGTTAAACACGCCGTACATGCCAAAAATTCATCATAATATTTTATATTAACGGGATATAAGGTTAGACCCTTTATAAAAGGAACGGGTTTGTCTAATTGAAAATAATCACGGTCAAGCATCATAAGCTCGTCCACGAGTTCTTTCTTTAAATCTGGATTATATATTTTCAATGCAATCACCACCCATAATCTGGGCTACTAGAAGTTTCGCCCATCAAAGTTGTCATTACAGTATAAAACCCATAATAATCTTTGTTATTAAACATTTGATAACGAGTGAGTGAATAAGAATTTATTTGCGTATTATGCTGCAGCGTTCCAACACCAGCAACATCTCTGCCGTTCAATTCGGCAAGCAACGCGGCAAGTAAACTTGTTGCCCTGCTTTTATATTTAATAACCAATTCATCATCATTATTAAATTCACCAGGGTTCGGATTGCTGATTTCATTTGCATTGTTTTTTATGTTATTTATTTTATTGTGAACAATAATTTCAAAACCAATATTTACTTGCGAATAGACTTGATTTACAGGTACAATTCTATCCACAAATACATCTAGCCTTGCCGATTGTGCGGTCCAACTGTCGTTGACATAAGGCATCATAAAAACGTTCTTATCATCAGATACCCCATCATCTTTATACACCATGGCTCTGCGTTCCTTTATGGGAACACTAGGCTGCGACAAACAATCTATGGTATTATATTTAAGCATTTTCCACAAACTTTCAGCGTGTTCGTCAGTAGAATTTATAAGAAAATCTATAATTCTCCATTCAACGCCGTCTAAATTTGTATATCTATTATAGTCTAAAAACTCATCCATTATCTCCAATCCTCCAACTTAAACACGGCTTCGACTTCATAAGTCTTTCCGTCATATTGCGCGGTAAATTTTACCGTTAACGGAGCGCTGGCATATCCTTTCGAGGCAATCTCAAAAGTGTTTGTACCAGTTTTAGTACAAGAGAAAAATTTTTCAGGATTATTCAAACTAAACTCACAGCTAACAGAAACGTCAGCCGCCACATTGTCACCATTACTATCTTGTAAATAAACTTCAAACTCAGTTGCCCCATCTTCTTCATATAACGAATTCGGAATAACGGACGGTTTCACGATCATGAGTTTATAATCACCAACGGGCGTTGGCTCTGGTTCAGGCTCTGGCTGTGGATCGACAACATATTCTTGGCTTTTATTATAGGCAAGTCTTGTTTCAAAATTATCTTTTTCAGAACTTTGTTCCTGATTAAGATATAAAATAACAAAATCGATATCGGCCTGATTATAGGTTGTCAAACTGTTATATTTACTTATTGCTGTTACTTTATACACTCTATCTAACCCAACAATAAAACGTTGGTTTATATAATATTTGTGCGTATATTTGTTAAATTGCGCTAAAATAACTATATCAGAATTTGCGACTAAAATAGTGTCATTATTTTTTAAGCCAGTGCTTTTAAGATCTGTGTCGGCATATATTTCTTCATAATGAATAAACGGCTGTTTCCCCTCTTCTTCATAAATTGAGGCAATAGTTCCGTTACATCTCGTAATAACAGCAGCGGCAGTTGCACTTGTCGTGTCTTTGTTTGTTGTTAACCAACAATTCTTCTCTTTAAGCGGAGCATTTGGATCAAATGAATATGCAAATCTAAATTTTGTTCCAAGTGGAACTTCGTCTCGGATGTTTCTAAAAACCAAACGTTTTAAATCATCGGAGACTTTCTCGCCCTTATCGCCTCTCACGCCCTGTATAACGGCTTCCATCCACTGATAATCACTTGCACCACGCGTTTGTTCCTTTTCAACATCGATTACATTATCTCTAAAATCCCAGTCGGCATCTACTTTATCTTGATAAGTAGAAAACCAATAATTTTCCATAGAAAAATTTTTAGGAGTTTGAGAAATTAAATTATATGGATTAAGTACATTAGCACTTTTTACAACTCTGCCCACTTCTCACCCTCCTTATAATATTATTCTCCAGTCAAAGATTTAATTAAATAGTTAATTCTGTTTTTAATTTCAAAAATTTGTTTCTTTATTTTGCCAAATTCAACTTTGTTATAATCACGGTAAACAACATTTAGTTTAACTATAATATCCACTAATTCGTTATCAAATAATTGATTAGCCGAATTCATTTCAACCAACTGACCATATATAAAATCCGAAGGTGAATTTCCCGTATCTTTCTCTTCTTCAATTAAATGGAGGATTTTAATCATCTTTCCTATGAGTTTTTCAAGGTATTTTATTTTACTTTCTTTTGAGAGAATAAGTTTATTCTCATTAACAGTTTCTTCAATAACCATACCTACTCCTTGCCTGATTTCTAAAATCCCAATCCATCTTCGTCTGTAATGTCATAATCTCAAATCTCAATCCGTCAACCCATTCAACCTTACTCTTTAATGAATTTGCTGGTGAGTGAAGTTTAAAATCAGTATCGTTGAGCAAATTACGAATGTCAAGTAGGAAATTCTTCTCTTTGTCTGCCCACGAAATTACAAGAGCCCTCGCAAGCATATCAATAACTTTAGATGTTACGCTGGCCACTGGCACCTTTGCACTTACACCCTGTAAATCGGCAAACCCACCACAGGTGTACCACTCAATAGAAGCAGTTTCTCCTTCCGTAACAACTTTGGAAAACTTTACTTTATTATTTTCATACACCGCTTCGTAATCTATAGTATCCCCGATACGGCATACGATATCTGCGTCTTCAGGAACTTCCATGGTTACATCATAGGTATCATTACCATCGCCGTCAAAAAATTCCGTGCTTCCGTCAGGCACCGTAGCGTTTGCCAAAGATTGAGAAACTCTTACAGGCGAAGTTATAATAGAAACCCCATTCTCCAAAAATTTATACATCATTTTTTGGAATTCAATGGGGTTTCTAATCTGCGCTCTGTTTAATACGGGATCGTCAATTAAGTTGATAGCCCTATCATATATATCTTTATTTGAGATCATCGACAATCCCTCCTATTATTATTTCTTTGTTTTAAGTTCCAAAATTACTTGATCGAGTGCTCCGTCGGAAAGACGATTAAGTGTCTCAATCTTTCTAATGTCTCTAAATTTAGGATCGCCCTCAATTACTTTTCTATTCCAAAGACCGAGAATAAAATCCTTACCAGATTCAGGAAGTCTAGGATAAACCTCTTCAATTTTACTCATTGGAATATCACCAAGCTCACGAACGAAATCACTATCTATAGGATAATCTTTTGCAGTTCTGAGCCCATATCTTTCAGCAATCTTTTCATAACCAGCGCCAACAGAAATCATACCGCTGTTGAACCAGCTTCTATATTTAGAAACCATTTCCTCAAACTGCTGGATTGTAACAATTCTTTCTTCGCCGAAATTTGCCATAGCAATATCAATGCTCGAAAGTTTTATAAATGTCACAAGACCAGGGGCCCTCTGTACAAGATGAACAACTTTGACCGTATCATTAAGCGAATCGCCAGAAGTTTTTTGTGCAGCCATTCCACCAGCAGCCATCATACCAAGAAGCATTTGAATTTGATCATTCTGTTTTGCAAATGCTGCCTGCATTTCTTCGAGCTGCTTATTAAGCTCCGCTACTTTTGCATCATTATTACTAGATGCCGCCTTTGGACCACGCTTCGCGGGGGTAACTTCGGTTTCTACATTCTTTTCTTCATTAAGTTCTGCCATTTTAATATTCTCCTTTTAATCACTTTTAATCATTACAATCATTTAGTTTTAACCAGCTCAACCACGTGGAGGTAGATTGCTTTTTGAGCCATAATAAAAATCCCTGCTTTCGCAAGGACTTTTAGAGTTTTGTTTTTATTGTTTGCTATCGGAGGCAGTCCATAAATATTTTTTACTGCCAGCACCCCAAATTTTAGCAATAGATTTTTCTTTATATTCTTTGTGTTTAGATGGTGAACGTCTTGCAACCCTATCTTCTAACAACCAATTAAGATCTGGACCAGTATATCCAATACATTTCATCCCAATGGCCTCGTAGCCTTTCCCATCAAATTTATTAAAGTCACAATAACTAAAAACTTTTTGAGGATTATTTTCACGAACAAAATGCTTAAATAATTTTGATACGCCACCAATAACTATATTATTGCTACCAGGACAGCCGCGAATTATTTCCCACCAATCTTTCTTCTCATCGTAAGTAAAACTCATAAGTTGAACTAAATTATTTTTATAAAACAACCCATAAGTTAACTGCGCGTTTCTATGTCCCTGTAAATGGTTTAAATTATTGAACCAATAGGCTTCAGAATTAGTAATTTTTTTAATCTCGCAATTACGAGCATAAATTTTTTCTTGAACTTTACCAAAACTAATTCTCAATAGAGATTCTATTATAGGTCTAACCCGAGAATCATTCCATTGATGTTCGTATATTTGAATCAATCTTATTCCTTTTTGTTCAGCCATTAAAGACTTTTTATAATGATAAGATTTATCAAGAAATAAACTGCTGTGCCAATAATCACCATTAAACTCAATACCTATATTAAATTCAGGGCAATATAAATCTATTTCATAGGGCGGAATGATAGTTTTAGTTTTTTCATGCTTTACGCCCAAACTATCAAGAAAAGCACTTAATTCTATTTCTCCATAAGACGAAGAATTTTTTATTAAATCCCAACTATCATATTTGTGCAAATATTTAATAATTGTGGTTTGTGAAACTCCCAAAGATTTAGCAATACTAATAACTTTATTAAAATTATTCTCAATAATATAATTTCTTAAATTCTCTCTATTGCCAATTATTCTCAACGTTTCGTCGCTAATAGAAACTTGTGAAAAATTTAATCTCTTATATTTTAATGCTATTGCAAACTGCGCCTTCTTTTGAAAAATCTTGCTTTGTCCGACGTTTTTAATCCCATACCTTTTCATAAAAGTATTTTGACGTTTTGTTGCTATAACGTCCGAGCTTCCAACATTTTTAACGCCATACTTTTCCAAGCACGTTTTATCTTTTTTATCTCGAATATCTTGAGAACACATCGGAGAATTTCCACCAAAAACATCATTAAAATATTTTAAGGTTTTATTTAAAATATCTTTGTTTTGCATTGGATTTTCCGCACCATATCTTTCAAGATTTGTTTGCTTAATTTTTGATTGGATTTCACTATTACCAAAAGGATTTTCGCATCCATATCTTTCAAGGTTAGTTCTTTTGATTTTATCTTGAATTTCGTCAAGATTAATCACATACTCTACGCCATATTTTTCAAGATTTGTTCTTTTGATTTTGTCTTGAATGGCAGATGAGCTAGAAGCATTCGCACAACCATACTTATTAAGATTGGTCTGGATTCTTTTTTCTCTCGCCTCATCCGACCATGCTTTTACAGCAATCTCTTTTCGTTTTTCAGAAGTAGTGAATTCTTGAAAAGTGTGTCCGTATTTTTCAATAAAAACTTTTTCTCTATTTTCCTGTTTTTTATCGTTTGATTTTTTTATACCAAACGATTTAAGATTTCTCACAATTGTGGCTTCACTAGCGCCAAAATGTTTTGCCACATCAATAAGAGGCATATTCTCTTCGATATAAAGCTTATAAAGTTCATCTTTAGATATGTTCTTTTTGACTGGCATCTTAAATCTCCTTATAAATATAATATGTCGTAAACGCGGTAATCCACAGAGGAAACCATACGGCTGTCCCGCATTTACGCATACATTATAACATATTATATTTTAGTCGTCAAGTGTTTTAACGCTATTTTTTAAAAAAAATTAGTCGCCAATGGTGATAGTACCAAACTTGCTACCAACAACAGCAGCAACACCGATCTTCATCTGGACACCAATCCAGTAAGTCTTATCGGTGGTTCTCTCAGCGATTTCCTCAACAACAACGCTATCGCCCTCGAATACAACCTTAACAGGTTTATAAGCCTCGGAAGCAACAAGATAAATCTTGTCGTCGGGGATCATAAGGGTAGCAGTTGAGTTAACAGTGCCAGGAACCATAGCCTGATCGATAGGAGCAAGGGTAACACCAAGATACTTATCGAGGAAGCCCTTCTTAGCAACTTCTTCACCAAGACCATACTGGAGGCCAACCTGATTGGGGATAACGTTGCCAAGAGCAGCAAGCGTACCAACAGCATAAACCTGAGCACCACCGTTAGCAGCAGAAACTCTCTGTGCAAGAGTGGTCCACTGTGCATTGCTGAAACCAGCCGCACTGTAAGCCGCACCCTGAGCTGCGGTAGCCGAGGTCATAGCCGCGATTGCCTTGCCCATAATGTAGCCTTCGAAGGATCTACCAGCACGAGCACCAAAATTTCCCCAATCGAATACACCAGCAGCAACTGGATACCAATCAATTGAGGTTGCAATCTCAATAGTGCCGCAGTTAACGGTTACTTCGTTGTTGTAGATGGGCTGGAGGATGCCTCTGTGGATACCTTCTGCGACTTCGTTAACCTTGAAAAGGTCATTCGAAGAAATAAGGAAACGAGCGGTGTCGCCCCATCCAATCTGGTGAATATCCATAAAGGTTTCGCCATACTTATTGGAAGTGGTCATAGGAAGTGCCGCATTGATAACCTGCGCGATAACCGCGTCAAAATTCTCTTTAACGGTCTTGTTGCGAATAACGTTGGGGTTATTGAAAACCATACCACCGTCTTTCTCGAATGCAGCCTCATAACGAGTGCCGCTTACGCAATATTTAGCAACATTTGCATTGAGATTCGCCTGAAGCTCTTCATAAGCCTTACGATCGGCGATACCCACGCTATACTGACGAACGGACTCTACCGCGCCGTCAATGATATCATTGAAAAGTTCTTCATCAGACTTCTTATAATTAAACATCGTAATCATTGTATATATCCTCCCTTAATTAGAGTACCATGCAAAGATACATGTTATCAAAAGCCTGATTACCAACGGTGAAATCACGCGAGTCAAGAATCTTCACACAGAAGCCAGCAGCTGCTTTTTCTTCAGCGGGGGTGAACTTCGTGTCGTTAGCAGTAGGAGTTGCATACTGTCCAACAACAGGAGTACCTACGAAGCAGTCAGCGCTGACATAAAATTTGTCGTGTTTCATAGGAACGCGATAACGAACCGCCTCGCCTTCCATACCTCTAAGACCAACAAGCTTAATGCCTTCTTTGTAGTAGTTGCCAGCAATCTTGCCGCCAGAAACACTCGAAATATCTACGATAACAACATCGTCGGTCGTTGCGGTAGGAGCAGCGGAAAGGAATACGTTGTCATCTTTTGCATTTTCGCCATAAACAGTTGAGGGTGCAAGTTCACCAAGAACTACGAGTGCACCATCATGGATTTCGGCATCCTTGCCGTCCTTCTGGAATTTGGTCGAACCAACATAGGACATGACATTTTCGGAAGCCATAAGACCCTTATAAAAAGTTTCCATGTTTGCCATTTTTATAATTCTCCTTTAATTATTTTTCAAGTTATTTTTAAGTCTTTCGTTAACGGTCATTCTTTCTTTTTTTTCCGTCTTTCCAGGCTTAACAATAGGCTCTTCAACAATTGGCGCTTCAAATTTAGCAGAAGCTTCAACGTTAGCCTGAGCCATATTTTTTCTATAAATTATATAAGCAATATCTTTATCGATATCTTCCGTAGCCGCAAACTGGTGCTCCTCGCACTTTTTAACAACAGGGGCCATATCCTCTTCCATAAGTTTCATTTTGCAAGCAACTTCTTTTATATAACACTTTTGTTCATTAACTCTAATCTCGTCTAATTTAGCATTAGCCTCAGCAAGAGCTAGTTTTGTTGCATCATAGTCTTCATACTTACAAAGCTGTTCTTTGAGAGCACAAATTTCTTCCTCGTATTTGCAACATTTTTCTTCGAACTCGCAGCATTTCGTTTCGAGTTCACTATTTTTTGCACAAAGTTCATCGCACTTCATTTTGAGGTCATCGCATTCAGCGCGTAACTTTTTATCCTCACAATCACACTCTGGTTCACCATCGCCTTCATCGGACGGTTCTTCCTCTGGGTGCTCTTCGGGATGTTCATCGAGCATTTCATTGGGCAGGTTTTCAGCAGCCATTTTTTCTTCCTCCTCTGGATCTTTATGCTCTTCTTCAGGTTCGCATTCATAATCCTCGCAGAAAGTTTCGGCAGAATATCCTTCTTCTGCCTCAAATTCAAGGTCGAGATGCTCATAAATAGCCTTAAGTTTTTTCAAAACTTCGTCTTCACCGTTTTTCTCGGCGTAAGCTTTTGCGGAACCAAGAGCTCCTCTATTGTAAACGAGCTCGTCTTCACCCTTAATTTCCATTACTGGATATTTAAGCTTACTAACCTCACCGTTCTCCCAGCCTTCTCTTAAGTCAAGGAAAACATCTTTGGCGATTTCCTTAAAATTCTCAGCCTCTACAACACGGTTTCTTAGAGCGGTTTTATCAACGTCGCCCCACGCGGTATCAGACATGGCTTCTTTAGATTTGTTTACTTTTAGAGACTTCTTAGTCTTTTCATCTGTATCAGCCAAATCCTTCTCCTCCTCTTTTTCATCGTTTAATTCAGAATATGCAAAAACAAGTGCCTGACGCTGATTGTTATAACGGGCTTCATCAATCAAATCGAGCACTGAAAGATGCGCTCCCTCAATACCTTCTTTAATTGGAATTCCATTTTTACTGCCAAGGATAGTTATTCCAGTGAGTTCAAAATCATTGATATACTCAATCCCATTTCTCATTTCACTATCTTTAATCCTCACCTCGACAGAAACCTTTTTTCTTTTGTCCTTAAGAAGTCTTTTAACTTGTTTATAATTATACTGCGTATAAATCATAGCAGTACACTTAATCCACATAAGACCGTCTTTTTCGACAATTTCTCTAGAATCGGAATTGCGAATAAAACCAAGGATTTGTTCGCCATGCGAATTATCCCAATATTCTTGTTCCAACTCTTTATCATAGCCCATTTTACCATTATGAGATTCAAAATCATTGGAAGAGTTAAAGAAACCAAGAATAGGCTTATCTATAAATGTTTCAACTCCACGTTTCATTGAATCAATGGTAAAACTGCTACCATTTCTGTTTGGTTCAGCATTTGAAATTGCATAAATTTCGATTTCGAGGAAGTTTTTGTTAAGAATGTCCCTAACTCTTACTTGGCTAGCGTCAAGTTCAAAGAAACTCGTCATTCTTGATTGCCTCCTCTATCATTATTTGGTGATAATTCGGAATTTGTTTCCAAGGCTCCACCAACCCTTATTACTGTGGAAAGAAGATGTGTTTTTAAGTACTCTTCGTCCTCACATCTGTTTGTGCTATATTCCACGCTAACAAAACCAATAACGGTTTTATTAACATCATATATTGACATTATATATGCCGACTTAGTTCCTCTCGCTATCATAGACTGATAAGTTAAAGCATCTTCGTGCTCAATATCGGCGATATCTTTGATGTAGTAGCATCCAGCGTCACCCAATTTTTCAACCAAAATTGGATACATCATTCGAGGAACATTTTGAAAACTATTCATAACAGGAGTAGTATTACTGTCAACTTGTTCGAATAGTATTGACATCTTCGAAAAACTTCTACCGTTTACCGAATAACCACCATTATGATATAAGAAGCAACAAATTCTATTTGCATTTGTCGCCTCTAATAATTTTGACAACTGTTTATTAATCGTCAAGTTTGTTTTCTTATTATTTTCTTCCTCTTCGTGACTATGAGTATGCTTGGTATTTTGAGATATAACTTCAATAACATCAGAAAGCGTATCTAATCTTTTGTCTTGTTCAGCTATTGCCGAGGCGTGATCTTCGTGATCTTTTTTTGCCCGTAAATGGTCTAAAACAACAAAATATATTATAACACCAAGACATACTGGAACAGCGCCTACATCTGCTATCAACTTTATTAGATCAACAACAGACATCGGTTGCCTCCTATTCTTTGACTATTGGTATTAACGTTGTCAGTTCTTCAAAGTGGACATCGAATTGCTGAGGTGAATCTTTATACTGTTTTGCCTTGTTAAACCATATTTCGGTTTGTTTAACATAGGGCAAAAAATCCAACAAAAAATTCTCCATTGCAATTCTTACTTCATAATCATCATTCATATCGGCGATATCTATCGTCTTTTTAATCGCAAGCCTATAATCTTCAGCCAGCTTTCTATTATCCTCAAATACTTCAACTAGATTTAAGTATTCGCTAGTATAACCATTTAATGGTTTCCTAACTGGTCTTGCTTCTAATTTTAACATAAGATCGGATATCTCATCTGCTAGAGCAGGAAATTTATGTGCGAACGAATGATGATATATGTCAGCAATGTTAGGATAATAAGCATAATCAATATTGTATGCCAAATTATCCGCCATAGCATTACAATCAAAACTCTTAAACAAAAGTTCATTAAGCTGATCGTAAGTAGATTCAGATATCTTCATACCCTTATTCCTCCTTTGATGGCTGTTTTATAATCCATTTGCCATCCTCGCACTTTTCGTATTGTAACGAGGCAAAACAAACAGAACAAACGCCAATCTTCATTTCGGGAGAAACCATGAATGTTCTATTATTCAAATACACCGTATGATCATCTCTATTGATATCATGTTGGCATTTTTTCGAACTCATAAATTCCCTCCTACTCGGTATCTAACCCGAAATCACTCTCGCAAGACTCACAAAAAATATGACCTTCTTCAACGTGCTCACCACAAACAGGGCAAACCCCAACCTCGATAGCAGCGGCATAATCTTCCTTTAATTCGGAAATATTTGCCCCCGTTTCTTTTGAAGCAGCAGTATTGTCATTTTCTATTTCCTCATCAGAAACAGATTTTCTACCAGCCCCAGTTTGTTCAACGGTTAATTTTTCAGAAGCATCTTGAGCGTTTTGCTGGGTTTGCGCCCAACCTAACGTCTTAAACTTGTCATAAATTTTATGCGCCTCAATATAGTCAGACACGCCTCTTATTTGACGCATATTCAAGTCATAAGCGGATGCCAATCTGGGGAGCAAGAAAGTTGCGCCACCAGCCACCATCTCCTTCATAATTTTGACCTGATTCTCGAAAGTATAAATACCACCCCATAATTGGATGTGCCATTCATATTTCAATCCGCACCATTTATTCAAAACTCTGTTTATAGCATTTTCAAATTGTCTTGTAACAAAATCATATTGTGATTCTGCAAGCAACTGTGCACCCTTTATCATCGCGACAGAAGGTTTATCGGTTGCAACAATCAAGCCACCCTCCCCAGCGGCAGAAATAAAGTTTTGAATCGCTTTAGTCTTAATGTCGCTAGAATTAGGTTGATTTGGCAATGATTGCAGCTTCATATCTTTCAATGGGGCAAAGAAACCCTGTACGTTTCCAGACACCATATCATCGAAACTATTCTGCAATGCCATAAGAGTGTGCGGCGAAATTTCAGTCTGATCTTGACCAGGTTGGGTATTTGTAACGGTTTCAGCCTGTCCAGTCAATACTGCAGTTAAAGGCGTGCTTGCGACCAACCCTGCCAATGTGGAGTAATCCGTCAGCTCTTGCAAGGAACCGAACAAACCCATTGTATCGGGAGCCGCCCAAGCCGTTGACATATCGCTTGCAAAAGTAAAGCATAAGTCCTGTGGTAGTTGGACCCAGTACATATACGACCTTTTAGCCATGCTTTTAACTTGGAGCGTACCTTTTAATATTTCACCACTCTCCGTGCTATAAGAGAATTTTTGCAAATTTTTTATATCGACATACTTTCCTTTATCATCCTCTCGGATAATATCATTGCCGATAATTTGATCCCAAATATTTTGTATATATTCAGGATATTGTTTTGGCGAAAATGCTGGTTGCAAAAATAATAACATATTAAAACTTGCAATAAAACCATCTTCACCAATTGCAGTTAACTTCACATAACTGCTTGGAAGCTTTTGAAAAGTAACATAGCCAGTCTTTTTCTTCCCATCAACAGTATCAATACATTGACGGAAAATATAAGTAGGCTTGCCCTCTCTCTTAACTTCCATGCCCATCTTCTTTAACAAAGTGGGTATTTTTAATTTATTCTTCCAATCTTCAACAAACTCCTCTTCATCCATAAAATCTTTTTTAAGATAATCAGATTGGTTCGCTAAAACTGGTGGAACAACTACTTGTTTATATAAAGGAATATCACAGGCTTCTCTTAATATTTTATAATACAAATATTGAGTAGCCGATAAACTTGCCGAAGCAGACCGCAGACCTATTTCGCTATTCTGAGGATCTTGCTGCATCTTTTGGATTTCATCAGGAGCGTAACTAGAGGGGTACGCATTAATCATCTGTAAACGCGCATTTTGTAAAAATGGATTATATTCATTAAGATCCATTAAATTACTCCACAATCCACCATTTGAATATAGTTGTCTATACAAACCAGATAGAGAATTTTTAACGTCTTCAATAGTTACACCTTTAGTTTTGTCTTCCATTTGCAGAACCTCAGAAGTGTCAGTTAGCACCTTTGGTTCTTCTTTGCGCGGCCTTCCGCGTTTTTTTATATTATCAGCCATTCACAACCGCGCCTCCATTTTTTTTAATTTTATCTTTTAATTCATTGGAGGCTTTTTCGATGTTATCAAGCATTTGCCTTAACTTTGCTTGATTTTCTGCCTCTATTTTCAATCTCTCATCTTCTTCAAGTTTTTCAATTTGCCAACTTACAATAAAATCTTGTGGATTAGCAACTGGTTTATCCTTGATTTCTTTGATGAAAAAATTGTTTTTTATCTTCTCTTCCAATAGTATAGAAAATTGTCGTGTCTGTTGTATTTTGCTTGAATACACAAAAATACAGTCGTCCGATAAACAAGTTTCACAATTATATTTATCAAACTTTTCCAACAATTTATCCAAATCAATATTGGAAAAATCTACATTAATTTTACACAACATCTTTTACCACCTTTTACCCAAAATCCGTCTACTGTCGCTTAAACGGATTAGATTTACCCTGAAACGGGTTTTTAGCGTTAAATCCATTTTGCTCGCTACGCTTTTTTGACATCGCTTCCAAATAAGTACCAAAATCTTGCTGAAAGCTGCCTTTAGCCCTTCTGTCCGCACGGTCAAGGTCAGCAATATAATTGCACAACATTGCCAATGTATATACGCGGTCATCGTGGTCACGAGCCTTAGGCATACTATATTTAATATCACCAGCGGCGGTATTTATTTTTTGCATTTTAAGAACTTCCTCTTTCATAACATCAATTTCAAGAAGAGCTCTTTTTTCCTCGAAAGTTAATACCTTAACGGACCCATCTTCCAACTGCAATTCTCCGTTAGGAGGACACGAAATAGGAAAGTCAAGCATATCTCGAGTAACAACCGACACCAAATCATCAAACATTGTTGTTCTCAACTTGCGCGGTTCCAGCGAATGCAATATATCAACTGCCTCTGGGTGTTTTATCATTCGAGTATTTTGATAAGACTCATTCTCAATTTTAGAATCATAAATGCCGAAATGCTCAAAGCCATCGTCGTCTCTAAACGGCAACATCAAAAAGTCGGGTATTTCCTTACCGCCACCACCAGTACCAGCATCAATACGAAGAATAACATTAGTATAATCATTATTCATTCTGTTGTTATAAGTAACTAATAAACGGTCCACCCATTCGACCTGTTCTGGAATCCTCAATGGTTTTTTATTTATACCCATTTTTTCAATTAAATTGACACCGTTAACTATTCTGCCCCGCCAACCTTTTTTTGGGTCTTTATATATTTCTGCAATTAAAACAAAGCTATTATCCATTTCAACTGCAGGGTCATAACATAAAACATATTTTTTTGCAGGATCGGTACTCATCGATTCTGGCAAATACGGTTTTTCATTTCTTAAAATAACCGCTCTTTGAAGAAGCGAGTTAGGAGAATCTGCATCATCGAATACGTTCATATATTCTCTTAAATACTTCGCCTCGTTGGTCTGTTTCGTCATTTCAACCTCTTTCGGGTTTGCAATCGGGGGCTTTTCTTCGCCATTAATAAATGGTTTCAAAGTCATATCACAGTTTATATCTACCACATAATATCCTGGATTACCAATAATATTATTAATCATACACTCTTTATAAGCTTTATAAAACTGTGAATTTACACTTCCCGCAGAACTTGCGAGAATAATTTGGTTTTGGAATGTTTTAGGATACACCCTATAATCAAAGTTAGTACCAGTCTTAAAGTCCGCGTTCTGGTTAATAAACGGCTGGGCGGCTTCATAAATATCTTTAGGCACAAACGCCGCCTCGTCAAAAATAACACAATTCGCTCTTCGACCTCTGATTGTATCTGGGTTAGCAGGCAATGTGCTAATGGTAGAATCATTGTACAGTCTTAACGAAAAGAATCCTGGGTCGTGATTAAACCCATCCATATTTCCGCTGGTTCTTACCATTTCCCCATAAAACATCGACTTACCACTGCTTGCCAACGAAGCAACCGTGCCTTTTGTAATTTTTTCTATTTTCTCAAAAGTTTCTTGACTCTGTTTACCTGAGTTTGAAAGAATGTATATTTCGTGATGAGGCAAAAGTATTGCTCTCGTCATAGCATATATCGCTATAAGAAACGATTTACCGCTGTTACGAGAAGCCAACCAACAAGATTGGTTGGTTGTCCAAGATCCAAGAATAATATTTTTCTGAAAATCAATAAGTTGAATTCCAAGAACTTCTTCTATAAATCTCGTAGGGTTTGCTCTTCCCCATTGAATAAGTGGTAAATATTTATCTATACTTTCTTTTTTACGCATATTCAGAGAAGAAATCGGTTGTTTATCATAAACACTAATCATTCTTCTCCTCCTTCTTTTTCTCTCTGCGCTCTTTTAATAACTCTACTTCTTCATCACTATAATGAATTTCAGATAATACGAGGTCTTGAACTTCTCTTTCGCCAAGTTTCTTTTCCTCAAGCTTTTTTGCTAATTCCTTAAGAAGTTCTTGTTTAGTAATTTGTTCATATATCAAACGACATTCTTCATTGAGTCTTAAGTTTTCTGCATTTAAATCTTGAATAATAATATGCTGGCGTTTCACGATATCTGCGTATTCAGAATCTCCCAATGATATTTGTTTTAAAATGGACGCATTGCTAATATCGGCAGCGAGACGCATACTCTTTTCGGTTTTAACATCATAAATATTTACCTTTCCAGCATCATAACCATTATCCTCTACTTCTTTTACAATAGAAGACAGGCTACCGCTTCCCCTTGTGCGAGCAGTTGCATATTTTTCTGAAAAACCGTGGTCTTTTGTTGCTTGAGTAATCATTGCACTTTCTTTTTGCGCCATTTCAGTAAGAGTTTTAATATCTTTTGCATTTCTTACTGTTTTATCAGGGCTGTCGGAAAGAGTTTGTATTGCCTCGGTTATTTTATCCAATCGCAAATAACTACGCACAAGCGAAATTGCCGCACGCTGTTTCGGAAGGTCTTCTGCCATATCCTCTGAAATCATAGAACAAGCATCACGAAGTAATTGCTTTTGATCTGCAATACTTTCATTTTCGAAAGGATTGTGGTGCTGAACTCTTTATCAATTAAAATAAAGTTCTCGGGAACTTCGTGCTAACACACGAATATTTATCGAGCTATCTCCGCAGTTCCTGCGGTTCTTATACATTTTAAACTATTAACAATTTAAGATTCTCAAACCTTCATTTAAGATATTCTTTGCCGCATTTATATCTCTATCATGAACAGCACCACATTCTGGACAAATCCATTCACGAACAGAAAGGTCTTTCGTTTCCTTATTAATATAACCACAGCAACCACAAGTTTGACTACTTGGATAAAACTTATTAATTATAACAACTTGTTTACCATACCATTTAGCCTTATATTCAAGTTGTCTTCTAAATCCAAACCAAGATACATCGCTTATAGATCTTGCGAGTTTATGATTTTTCATCATATTCTCTACTTGCAAGTCTTCCATTGCAATAATATCATTTTCTTGGATAAGTTTAGTTGATAATTTATTCAAGAAATCACGACGACGATTACTAACCCTTTCATATTGTTTTGCGACTTTTATCCTTGCTTTATTATAACGATTACTTCCGTTTGTTTTTCGCGAAAGCTCTCTTTGTAATTTGGCAAGTTTTACCAAAGACTTATTTAAATATTTTGGATCTTTAATCTTATCGCCGTTACTCGTAATTAAAAAATCTTTTAAACCTAAATCCAAACCAATCACAGAATTTGTTTTAATCATTTTACTAACAAACACGTCTGTACAACAAATATAAACATAATACTTACCGCTTGAGACCTGAGAAATAGTTGCATTTAATATTCTTCCCTGCGGAATTTGTCTATCTCGAAATTTCACCATACCAAGCTTAGGCAACTTTATATAATTATTCTTAATTTCAATGTTATTATGATTAAATTTAGTAGTATATGAATTTTTATTGCTCTTTTTAGACTTAAACTTTGGGAATTTTGCAATTTTTTTAAATAAGTTTTGATAAGCAAAGTCTAATCTTTTTAAAGAACTTTGTAGAGCACTAGAATCAACCTCTTTTAACCAAGGGAATTCCTTTTTCAAAAGGGTTAAATCTGCACTACAAGCATAAAAATTCATAACAGTTTTGTTTTCTTCGTATAATTTTATTCTTTTATCAAGATAATAATTATACACAAATCTCGTACAGCCAAATGTTTTTGTAATTAATTCGCGCTGTTTTATATTCGGATATATTCTAAGTTTAAAAGTTTTTTCCATGCTTAATAATTCCTCTTTAAATTATTATAACATATAAATAAGAAATTGTCAAGCGTTTTATTATTAATATTTTAAAAAATATAAAAATATTTTAATTGTTTAGAGTCTCGTTCGCGCAGGCTCGCTAATTCCTGCGCATCCTTATCCACTTTAGTGGTAGGTATCTCACACTTTCATATGAGCACAGACTATATCTTCTCCATGCGGATTGCTCCGTTTAGGCTTACTCACTTCGGCTCGCTTGAGCCTACTCCCCTCAAGAGGGATAGTCGTTGGGGTTTCCCTTTCGGGCTTACCTGCTGATTGTCCATTTGTATAATGTTTAGGGTTTAACCGTGCACCATTTAATCTATTTTTTATACTTTCGTCACCGTCACACTTATACCTAATCGGTATTATGTTGTGGTCAGATTAACTTTAGGAGTTTCCAGCATTCCAAGTAATTTGTTGGGTGTGTAAGAAAACACCGCTACATACAAGTTTCCCTATATGCTTACTATTCTTCACATATTTAATTCAAATAAATATGTTCCTTAATAAAATTGTAAGACCTCACGTCTATTTGCTAAATCTATTTCATCAAAAACCTCTTCTTTTACGATTTCTTCGGGTTCACCTATATTCTTTTTTATCGTATCGGAATCTGTAAATGACCGCGCCTTAAATTTGACATCCTTTAACACTATCGTAAAGTATGTATCAATAAATTCCGCCATATCTTGTTTTTCTATTTTTCGAGCTGCACCTTCATCAAAAAAGGTGTCGGTCATTGCGCAAAAATAATAAAGCGCTTTTTCTGGCGTTTTATATGCTTTGCACAAATATAAAAACAATTGCTGGGCACAATCTTTACAAATTATCATTCTGTTTATTCCACGGTTATCAAGTCTCATCATTGAATTTCTTGAAGCCGAGGGGTAGAAACTATTGGGAGGCAATTCTTGGTTGCAATAAGTACAAAATAACTTATCATGCTCCTTTCTCATTGCCTCCTCTATATTTATTTTAGATTTGGCCATTCCTTTTTTCTCCTTTTAATCAAAAAGACGGGTTTAACCCGTCTTTAAACCAATATTATAAAACTATTCTATATAAACACTCCATTACGTGTTCGTCGGTAACAATTATAAAATTTTGAGAAGGCTTACTACTAAGTCTTAAATTTTTCGCATACGTATCCGTTCCCATCAACGAACCATTACTTACAACAAGCGTTTCTTGTTGTTCATCAGCACTAAAATGATGAAGATGGGCGGTCAATACAAGATCGTAATGTCTATGTGTCATAAGCGATAAATTGCTAATAACTTTGCCTGGTGCATCATGATCTCCGTGAACCGCAATAATATCATAATTCTTACACCTAAAAGAGATTATTTCTTCGTCATATACGTTATCGTGAATTGAAATTACATCGCCGATGCGTTCTTTCAGATACCAAGGAATAATGCGTGCAAGACTTTCAAGGTCCATTGCATCTTTTTTATTTGGTTCAAGACGAGAGTGATTGTCCAAACAATCATAATAATGGACCTTAAAATATTTTGCCAACTCAATAAGAAATTCGGCAAGTATCTCTGAAATTTCCATTGTTTGTGTGATTACATCAAATCTACTCTCCAATCTCAAGTTTAGGTGGATGCGTCCACAAATCATATCAGAAAGATTTACTACATGGAGCTCTTCTACCCCGTTAGCCAACCCCTTAGCAATTACTTCGTCTCTAAGTTTAGCGATTCTTTGTTTCGCGATTTCGGGATTGTACTTATTCCAAAAATTATTTATTTGAATTCCATAATGCCAGTCACTTATACATAAAATACCAGAATTACCATCATCAATATATTCTTTTCCACTTGGTTTATCAAGTATCTTTTTACCATTCATCTCTTTTGCAAATTGTGAAGCAATTTCCTTGATAGTCTCTTCTCTTGCAAGCTGACGAATATATGCGTTGGCTTGAATTCTTTCATCTGAAAGCTTGACCTTTTCCTTCTGAAGTTCAATTCTTTTTTGAATCAATTCATTGACTTCTTCGTTGGGTTCGTTTTCAATGGCATCTACAATGCCTTTCTTATAGGCTGCATATATTTTACGATATCTGCTCTCGGTGTAATTATAATCAAGAGCCTTGTTTAAGATATTGGCAATCTCGTCCCAATAGAGACCTTTCTTTTCCTTGAGTCCACATATCCTAATTACATACTCGTCCTCTGTTTCATTGTCCTTAATTGCAAGATCTAAATCGTCAAGATTAAACATATCTTTTTAACCACCTTTTACTCAAAATTTTTAAAGAATAAAATTTACATTTTATCTTCTCTTCCAATAGTATAAAAAATTGTCACGTCTGTTGTATTTTATACGAATTGGCTCTTCTATTTCTTTCTTTTTTATAACATTGTGGGCACAGAAAATTATTTATGCCCTTGGATGTGTATTCATAAACCGTACCACAACGGCTACACACGTGTTCGCAAGTTAATAGCCCAAGCAACTTGTCATCGATATATCTGGGATTGGGCAACTCTGCGATAACCTTTCCGTTATTCATAGGCATAGTAAACTTGATTGATGTTATTGTTTTATCATTTTTACCTGTTCTAGTATTAATATCGTAAAGATTATATTTAACCCTATCGTTCGCTATCAAAGGAGAATGTCTTTCTCTTTCGTGTTTAGCGTCACTTACACTAAAACAAAACCTTCTTATTCTTTCATTTGTTTCCACCCAAGTTTTTCCATAATATTTATAAACACATAAAAGCGCAAGAAAATATTGCTTTTCCCACTTTGGAATATTCATAGAGTTAAAATAAGCAATTTCAGTATCATATATTTTTATAATATTATGCTTTAAAAACTTTATGTCTTTCCCTTTTCTTACAAACTTTCTGAAAATAGCACTAACAACACTCGGTTCTACACCATCAAGCTCTTCAAACCTTGTTGAATACCAAATATCTTTAACATCGGTCTCAGACAACCCTTTGTCTAACAAGTATTTAATCAAAACGGTTTGTTCGAAATTCGCACCCTTGGTTGTTATATATTCTCTCCCGCCAAGTATTTGTTCGCAGTTTTCAGCAAGATCGAAAATCATATCATTCATAGGTTAATCTCCAAATAGTTCAAAATATGTTTTCTTTAAATCCTTAAACGTAGGAATTTTAACAAATAAATTATTATCTATATCTCTAAACTTTACCTTAAAACAAATAATAGGATTTTTACTTCCTACCACACTGAGTTCAATCCCATCTTCACAGCACTGGTTGAGCAACTCCGTTTTTTGCCTGTTTGATAATTTTAATCCCCATAATTCAAATATGAAATCCTTTTCATATTTAATCCATCCGCTCGGATGATCATTATATTTTGAAAGAACGAGCAAAGTATAAAGAATTTTTCTTTCAGAAGTGTTAACTATGTCTTTTAGAAATAAATATTCGCTTTCATAAATACCTATTTCGGAAAAATCCTTTATCTCATCAACATCGTCCTTATACTTACAATAGATAAGGCTGATAATCTGATTAAGGGGTATCCCTTTGAGATTAAAAAGAACTTCGTAATCGGAATTAATTATTCGTGTAGTATCATCAATACCAAGCCTATCTCTTATACAACAAATAACCAAATTTCTTAAATCCTCAAGGGATTGAATCTTTTTTGTTTCCATTATATTCAATCCCTTTTGTATATCTAAAAGATATTTCATAATAACTCATCCTCCGCGTCTCCGAGGCTCCAATCAAAATCCCAGTCTATCTCGTCTTCGGGGTTTGCTTCGCTAATTTTTCTACCCTTTGAAATAGATTTTAAAACATATGTCTGACCAAGATATTCTTCACCGCCCTCGGTTCTTACGGGAGCAATTGTTTGACCCTGCGGAATACAATAAATTATTATATCGTCCATTATATCCCAGACAAAACCCCAATTAAACTTGGCATATTCTTTTGATAGCTGCCCTGCGTAAAAAAGCATCTCTTCTGGTTTGAGCATCAATGAAAAAAGCATTTCTTTTATTTCAGCTCTCTCTACGTCTTTAACGTTAAAATATAACCTTTCGATATCATCATCGCACTTATCGCCAAAAACAGAACAAAGTGTTTTTACTGATTTTTTATTATTGTATTTTCGATAAGCATCTCTAAATATGGACAGTATTTTTACGTCGCACTCATATTTATATTCAAAGAGCGGGAGCATATTGCATACACCGCTTTTGTCATATTTAATGTCAAAATCTATATTTTCAAATTCTTTACACAAAACGTTCATTGTGCAATCAGACACAATAAGGGGCGAATATTTTTGATATCTTCTTACCAACATCTTCTCAGCTTCAGTTTTGTTTGTTTTGGCAAGTAGTTTTTTAAACTTAATACCAAACATATCTTTTGACAAAACGTTGTATGAGTTTTCATAAAGTTTATATTTTTTGTTAAGTTCGGGGTAAAGATATCTAAAGAAATATGGCTTTTTTGAAACAACTAATGAATTGTGTCTGTATTTATCGGCCTTAACAGCATCAGTGTCATCTTGGTTAATCTTTTCAAATTTTTTCCATGCTGCAGGAAGCTGAGGTTTTTTAATTCCAAGTTTTGCCCTATCTATTTCCTGCCCTACGTACTCACGAAGAAGTTTTATGCGTTGACGAAGTTCTTGACGCTGCGGTTCTTGCTCTGGTTTATTGAATATACCAATCATTGAATAAAGAACAGTGGCAGTGTTGCTAAAACTTCCAACGGCAGTTCCAAATCCAAGAAGGTCTTTTTTAATAAAATTTGAGACACTAATGCGCTCCTTCTTGGCAATACCCTTTTCATATGTTATTATATTTTGATTTTTGCAAACACCCTTCAAAAAATACTCGTTATCTGTTGAAAGGGCTATATCACCCAGTTTATACCCTCGGTTTCCCGATATTTATTAGGGGCTTAGACTATATCATCTATGAATGGCACTTCGATTTAAGGGGTTTTCTCCCACCGTTTCGCAACGGCCCTACTCCTATTGCTTCAAAGCCAAGGGATAGTCGTTTGAGCTTACTCATCTGAGTCTTGCCACAGGATTACCATCGTCTTTACGTTAAGGTTTTCCCTGTTAGCCGAAACACTAACAATCATTTCCTATTGCTCCTATCGTTGTTTCGACACCCAACTCTGTTGGTTCACCATTTTTTACTTCGACAATTGTTTATCGAAGTCACTATCAGAATGTTTGAATGTCGCAGTATCATAAATACTGTATACCAAACCACTCTTTATATATTTATACCACTTTTCAGTGGTTTCGCTTTTATATAACTTCGACGGGTTATGCTCAGAGATATCAATCATAGGAGACCGACAGCAATCAACATAACCCTCAATTCGTCGTTCGTTCCAAAAGTTCGACCAAACGCAATCCTTAGGTAGCTCCCCATAAACATCTAACCCTAAAGCCGAACGACATTGGGCTATTGGATCTGATATCATAAATTGGTAATTTCCCCTAACCCATATCTTTCCAATTTTTGCACGATTTAAACACTCGACGATGTTTTTGTATATTTTCTTTTGGACGTAGCTGTCTTTAAGAAAATCTTTATTTTTAATAATTGCTTTCATAAAATTAGATTGCGCAGACGAATACATTCTTTCATAATCAACATCATCACGCTTCGCACCAAACATAAAAAGCATACTATACAAATCATCGCCAGAACAGATTTTTTGAAACCATTCAACCGTAGGCTTTATAAGTTCTTTGACTTCATCTTTGGTTAAATCGAGTGCCTGTATATATTGATAATTTGCTAAAACATACTCGTCGTCATATTTTTTATTATATCTTGCAACACCCCAACGAAGCCCGTATTTGTTAAAGTATTCAAGATACTCTTGCCAGTTTTCATATTCTTTGTGCATCTTAAATTGGCTTTCAGACAAAAGTACGTCTATGTCCTCAATATTATACTCTACGCCCCATTTATCTTTTATGGTCGAAATACCATTTTCTCTTGCATATTCCTTAAAATCGAATGGAACAAAATTTCCTTTTACGAAACAACTTCTCGCTACAAATGATGACGGTACATAATCAAGGTGCATATCTTGTGCCCACAGTTCGGAAAAGGCTGGGTCTATAAGTCCCTGTCCATCTGCGCAGTTCAAAGTCAAATCCATTACTCTTTCTTCGATATAATGTCTTTCACCATCGCGACAAATGAAGTCAACTTTTTGCTGCGGGACAACATTTTCAAAATCTTTTATAACACAAACGCGGGGAGTACGAACCCAAAGAACCGATGAAAAAGAAAGCGCGAAATATGCGCCAAGCTTTGAAAGGACTGCCTCTTTCATTCTATCTTTAAGCCCGCACATAAAAACTTCAAAAAGATAATCCCAAAGCTCTTCATTAACATAGATAGCACAGTTTCGTCTAAGATTTCCAGCACCAGCAAGAAGGCGTTTGAATTTGATGCCATTTACAACAAATCCATTTGCAAGCGGTTTATAATCCTTTTTCTTCTCACAGGTGATTACGATAACGTCTTTAACAAATAAAATATCCGAAATCTGTTGCTCGACAACTTTAGCTCCGTCATATTCCCCGTTCAATTTGCAAAGTCTCGATGTCTTTCTCAATTCTTGAACTTTATAAAAAATTTCTTCATGACTTCTTTTGTCTCCGTAATAATCTCTTATTTTATAAAATAGAAGATTATCGCCTATGCTTACAAGATTTCCATCACGCATCGCTTGTTTTTTGGTATATTGATTAAGCTCAAAATTATTTTCAACAAGCGTTGTGGAGCTAATTTTATAAACTTGATACAAATTCTGTAATACTGGCATTATTTCCTCTTCTAACGAATTAATTTCTTCACTACTTTATCCACTTCTGCTTCTATTGCATCGTCATAATTGTTTTCTAAGATAAAATCAAATATGTAATTATCCAAATCTGTTTCACTACTATGACGGCGCTGTTCTTGAGTTAAATTATTTTGTTTCGAGCTGTGCACTCTAATGGTCGTGCAATCAAAATATTTTTTAGGTTTGCTGATCTCGTTTTTAAATCTTGCGTCAGGAATGATTACATAGTCATAAACCGATTGGAAACCACGAAGCAAAGCAATAACAATATCTACCCATGTGTCTTTATAGTTATTTCTCGCAATCTCGGTCCCGACATTCTGTAACATCTCTCTTCCCTCGGGAGTGGATTTATCTCCATCCCAATTAAGATGATCTTTGCAAAATGTTTTAAGGGCATCGGCATAATGAATAATCAAAACTCTTTTACCAACTTTCTCGAGTCTTATTTTTGTAAGAATTGCTACATAATCTTTGCCACTCCTGGCTTTTCCCGATATCAAAATTACTTTCATGCTTAATCCTCAAATAGCGAAATGTAACATCTCTCTGCCAAGTCACAAGTTGTTAAAACATTAACCGCAACGGCTTTAAGTTGTTCATAATCAAATACGTAATACATATTATCGTAATCGTCATGTTTAACTCGCTCGGTAGCATATCGATTGATTTGATTAAAAATTTTCAAACCAGTTTTGAAATTTTCGAAGTCATCCATATTATCAGAAAGCACAATATATTTTTCGTCTTTTTCTTCAATCTGCTTTGCCAATTCTCGGTTTGATGTGTTCACAAAATATAATACAAAATATTTTTCTAAACCATTAAAAACATTTGTTATTTGTTTTACATCATTCCCTCCACTTTTTGCGTAAACATTAATTCTTTCTTGCATATATCTTTCCTCATTACGTCTAGTTTTGCTTTACACGTTTAGTATATCATATCACACAACAATTGTCAAGCA
>ERZ808258.154-NODE-154-length-33361-cov-7.020837_pt1 | contig 33361 bp, 23 predicted proteins | sample MGYA00521280_ERZ808258 | MGnify/ENA primary metagenome ERZ808258 (study PRJEB31516, sample SAMN03275585) | gut metagenome | biome: mammalia-associated habitat; material: feces | host: Papio cynocephalus | place: Kenya | collected 2012-07-19 ...
ATACGCTCGGCCAGCTTATTCTTACTCCCCATATAGGGCATCCCGTATCTCATAGCCTTTCACTTTTCTCTGTTCATTAATTCTTCCACTCTCTGACGTGTCGACGGCGTGTACTCGCGCTTGGGCGCTGCCTTCGCCGGGGCGTCTATCTCCTCTAACGGTATCAACATCTGCGGCGTTACGCGCTTACTCGTGTGCGGCTGTATCAGTATCGCGCACGCCGTACGCAGTCTGTTCCACCGCTCAAGGTCGGCCTGCCGACGCTGTCGCGCATCCTCCTCCATACAAAGCTCGAACGCCCTCGGGCTTAGCCGCCTGAACGTGTCGAGCGGCATCCCGAGGGCGGTCAGCGCGTATGCCTGCAGTCGCAGTATGTCTACTTTTTCGCCGTCATCTTTTTTTTTGACCCTTTGGCATTCTCGGCATTGACGGCATCGCCCCAGCGCTGTATGTCCTCGGGCGTTACGCGTAGGGCAAACGTCCGGAAGTCCATATCGAACTCGCGCCCGTCTGCCTCGGCCGTAGCGCGTACCTGGTAGTACAGCATGCGGCACGCATCGGACAGCCCCGTAATTTGGCCAATTGGGCGATATTTAGTACTTTTGCCACTGTTTTGAAAAATATAAGTACATATAAAAGGCGAATAATGGCAGTCGTTCTGCTGGCGTTTAACGCGTGTGTGGCCTCGGCGGCATCTGATACAAGCATCAGCGAATCGAGTGATACCACTGTTGTGGTGACTGCGGTCACGGACTCTGCCTTGGTCAAGAAACCGGGATTGATACAGCGTGTAATCAGCTATTTCACAGATGCGAACAAGGAGCATCCTGATAAGGCTTTTGATATCAGCTTTATAGGCGGCCCGCATTACTCTTCGGAAACAGGATTCGGCATAGGCATCATTGGCTCCGGTCTATATACTGCCGGCAAGCAGTGGCGTACGGATACTGTAACCCCCAAGTCCAATATTTCGCTGAAGTTTGACGTTGCCACTCACCAATATTATAATATCGGTGCCGAAGGCATACATATCTTTCCCAAGGATCGGATGCGTCTGATATATGACGCATATTTCTATTCCTTTAAGGACAAGATGTGGGGCATCGGATACGATATGGGACGTGAAGATGCCAATGAAAGCGTGTTCAAGCGTCTGGAAGCTCGATTGAAACTGGATTATGTAGTGCGTCTGGGCCCCAATGTCTTTTTAGGCCCTTCGGGAATTTTTACTTATGCCAATGCCCGACGCGTGGACAATCCCGAGTTGTTGTGCGGACAGGACGACAAGACTTACACCACAGGTCTGGGCTTGACTTTGATGTTAGATTCGCGTGACTTCGCACCAAATGCGTATAGCGGGGTATATGTCAAGGTTGACCAGATTTTCAACCCATCATTCATGGGCAATAAGTACGCATTTTCATACACCGAAGCCATAGCGGCAGTATACTGCCGGGCATGGCGCGGAGCAGTGATAGCGCCTATGGTGCATGCACGATTTACGTATGGAGATACGCCATGGAGCATGATGTCCACTTTTGGCGGTTCGCATTACATGCGAGGATATTACGAGGGCCGTTATCGTGACAAATGTGTCATGGATGCGACTGTCGAATTGCGTCAGCACGTGTGGCGTCGCAACGGCATCGTGGTATGGATAGGAGCCGGCACGGTATTCCCTCATTTCTCGGCGTTACGACTTAATAAGGTCTTGCCCAATGGTGGTATCGGATACCGTTGGGAGTTCAAGAAGAGGGTGAACGTACGTCTTGATGTGGGCTTCGGCCGTGGCGAAAAAGGCATAAATTTCAGTATCAACGAAGCATTCTGAGCGCTTAACGCCGAAGATAATGTGTCGCAAGCACTACGAGCGTAAACAATGAAGGCCGAGTTGTAAGAAATAATAAGTAGTAGTGGCGTGAATTGCGCTTCCGAGTTAAACTGAATGTAAGTACAACAGCAAGTACAACATATAATGGCAATGATTTCGAAGATTACCACGTATTTCAAAGATAAGGCTCGAGCGTTATGGCAGTTGGTTCTTTCGCCCGGATTTTGGGCGGTAGCACTTCCCATAGTGTTGATAGTCCCTAATATCGGACTTGTAATCACCGAGAGTGACAGCCTTGGATCCAAGATTACCAATATTTTACTGCCTTTGGGTGTGTACTATATATTGGTCGGTCTATCGATACGTATAGGACGTACGATTTTACTGATGCTGCTGCTTATGATTCTCGGCGCATTCCAAGTTGTATTGCTGTATCTTTACGGAGAGAGCATTATTGCTGTGGATATGTTCCTCAATCTGGTGACTACCAACGTGAGCGAGGCTACCGAGTTGCTATCAAATCTGAAGATGGCCATCTTCACGGTGTGCATCATATACTTGCCTTGCATTATGGCAGGGATATACTTGGCGGTCAAGCACCACTATGCACCGGTACAGATCCTACTGCGTTGCCGTCGTGCCGGCATCAGTCTGGTCGTACTTGGAGTGCTTTCTTTAATAGGGACTTGGTTGATAGATAACGACTATCATCCTCGTCGCCAGATATTTCCGTATAATGTTTGCGAGAATATGGTAACGGCTGTACAACGTACACACGAATCCCTAAAGTATTACACTACCTCAAATATGTTCAGCTATCATCCGGCATCGACACGTCCCAAAGAAATGCGCGAGGTGTATGTGCTGGTGTTGGGCGAAACCTCTCGTGCCGACAATTGGCAGATCATGGGCTATACTCGTCCAACCAATCCGAGATTGAGCCGGCGTACCGACATCTACACTTTTGACCGGGTGCTCAGCGAAATCAACACTACACACAAGAGTGTACCTATGCTCTTGAGCTATCTGACGCCCGAAACTTTCGGCGATTCGGTGGCGCATACGCGTAGTGCCTTGGCGGCCTTCAACGATTTGGGCTACCATACGGCATTTTTGTCAAACCAACATCGTAATCACTCATACATAGAATATTATGGTGCCGAAGCACGTACGGTGCATTACATCTCTGATGATGGAGGTCCGCAATTGGACTGCAACTTGCTGGCGCCTATGCAGCGTATACTCGAGACTTCGCCATCTAATAAAGTGTTTGTTGTGCTGCATACATACGGATCGCATTTTGAGTATAACAAGCGCTATCCGCGCGAGGATGCCGTATTCCTTGACGACCGCGCTTCCGGAGCTTCGGTGCATAATCGTCCCGACTTGGTCAACGCCTATGACAATACCATAGTCTATACGGACAAATTGTTGGATAAGGTTATTTTGGCACTTGATTCCTTGAATGTACCTGCCGTGATGGTCTATACTTCGGACCACGGCGAGGATATTTTTGACGATGCTCGCGGACGCTTTTTGCATGCTTCCCCGACGCCTACATATTACCAGTTGCATGTGCCTATGCTGTTGTGGACTTCCGGCGAGTACGCCGCGTTGTTCCCCGAAAAGATTAAGGCTATGCAACGCAATGCCCATCGCTATATATCATCCACGCGTAGCCTTTTCCATACTATTCTTGATATGGCAGGCATAGATAGTCCTTTGTATGACCCATCGTTGTCGGTGATGTCAGGGATGTATCGCTCACCAGAGGCTCGCTATCTCAACGATTACAACGAATCAATAATGATGAGCCGTTCGGGCTTGCGCACTCCCGACTTTGAGCAAATGCGACGTCATGGGTTTCCGGTTGTTCCGGAGGATTGACCGTATCTTGGTTGATACAAGGATAAGGAATGGACAATTGTCCCATCATGGCTCCAAAGTGCACCTTAATGGTGTTTGATGATGAAACCTTGTCTCACAAGTAGATGCAGTAACGAATAAGACATACTGAGAATGAAAACGATACTAATGGCAGTTGGTACTATGGCTGATGCGTCACTGCGTGCGGTCACCGAAAAGATGGTGGAACGCATAGGTCATTTTATGCCTTTCGAGTACCGCGAATTGGCTGATGTCAAGACTACACGTTCAATGAGCGAGGAAAAGCAGAAGGGAATTGAGGGACAGCGTATACTTGCGGCTATAGCTCCCGGCGACTGCGTAATACTTTTGGACGAACGCGGAAAGATGCTTACATCGCGAGAATTTGCTGACGATGTTCAGCGCAAGATGCTGACGTTACAGCGCAATTTAGTTTTTGTCATAGGGGGGCCGTACGGCTTTTCGTCGGCAGTGTATGCTCGTGCCGATGGGCGTCTGGCGCTGTCGCCAATGACTCTGACTCACGAGATGGCGCGAATGTTTTTTGCCGAGCAATTGTATCGAGCCGTGACCATAATCAAGGGTCTGCCGTATCATCACGACTGAACAACGTTTTACGGCCCGACTTATAATGTCAAATGGTGCGATGTGGTGTTGGTATTGAGTAGAACACAACGCAGCTCCAAGTGCTGATGGGCATCGCTCAATGAGGAGTGGATGTGTCCAAAAACGGCTATTGTCCGACAAGTAGATCGCGTATTATAGCATCGCTCACCAGCCATTTGTTTTGTGGAATGCGTACGGTTGCCTCATCGTGTATCAAGTCGCAGCAATGTGCGGCCAGACTTTCGAACTCGTGGCGAAAAGGCTCGGGCAGACGTTGGATGTCCAAACCTTTGTCAGTACGCAGCGCGGTGAATATCATATCGTTGACACGGTCGGCATCACTTTCGGCTTCGGTGTCGTATGCGGTGTGTCTCGCGGCGAGATTTATGAGATACTGTGTAAGGTCGGGGGCGTTGACGCGCCTTGTGCGTCCGTCCCAGCTATGAGCTCCCGGCCCGAGACCGATATAAGGTGTCATATCCCAGTAGTGCGAATTGTGTATTGCGGAGTGTCCCGGAAGTGCAAAATTGGAGATTTCGTAATGTGTGTATCCGGCGTGGGCAGTGTCTTCGCATAATATGTCGTACATTCGGGCGTAGGTCTCGTCGTCGGCAGGAATCCATTTGCCAGCAGTGGCAGCTGAGTATAGGCGTGTACCCGGTTCGACAGATAAAGCATAGGCCGATAGGTGTTGCGGGCGTCGCTTGATGAGCGTGTCCAACGTCGTACGCCACGAATCAAGGTCCTGTCCGGGAAGTCCATAGATTACATCAAGGCTTATTTCGGTAATTCCGGCATCTTGCAGGGTTTCCACCGCACGCAGTGCCGTGACACTGTCGTGACGTCGCCCGATACGCTTCAGACATTCATCATCAAGACTTTGTATGCCCATACTGATACGGTTGATGCCCATATCACGCCAGGCCATGACTTTGTCAAGTGTGACGTCTTCAGGATTGGCTTCGAGTGTGAATTCGCGCAATCCTTGAGTCGGAAGCACCTCAATAATACGTTGCAATTGCGCCGGTGCAAGTATCGAAGGTGTACCACCGCCGATATATACCGTTTCAAATGGCCCGGACACTTCGTAACGACGTATTTGCCATTCGACAATCAGCGCCTGTACGTATTCCTCGTCATAGCGAGTGTTCGGCATCGAGTAGAAGTCGCAGTAGGCGCATTTGCTGTGACAGAATGGTATATGTATGTATATTCCTGCCATTTACCACTGAGATTTGACCTTACGATCGCATAATTTCAAGAATGCACAGTAGGTACAGTTGCTCTGATTCTCGGTTTGAGTAAAAGGTGTATGGTCATCAAAAATTCTGCAGATAATTTCCTCGAACTTTTCCATAAACGCTGCAACTTCGTCTTGTTGATGCGATTGTAGCGGATTTGCTTTTCTGCCACCCACCTTAATTTGATCCACATCCGGGTCAAGGTCATCGGTGAAAGACTTTCGTATGAGGTATATTTCGGGCTTGATGCCGCGTTCTGACGGTTCTGCTCGACGAATCCAGTCGAATTCGGCGTTGTCTGCAAAGTGTACATTTTTATTGACCAAAGCATCTGATGGATTATCTCTTACCATACACTCAAAGGCGTGAGCGTATGTCAGCAGTTGGAATATGGCATCGTTGCGTTTTTGTGGGTCGCTGTCGAAGAGATGTGCAACACTTGTCGCATTGCGTTTATCATTACCGGTTTTGTAGTCAATGAAACGGAGTTTGTCGTAGCGTTCTATGCAGTCATCCGGGCGCTCGTCGCCAGGTTCGTTTATTAGGTCTATGCGGTCGATGATACCCTTGAAATTCAACGCGGTGTCGTTACTGATATTCCATCGGTATTGGAATTCGAATTCGGCGGCCTTGAACACGAAGGGTGTCTTGGTGCGTTCCTTTTCGAGCTGCCGTTTGATAAGCATAGTGATGAAATCGGACATAAGTTGTCCCTCGCCGGGCATAGCGTCGTATCCGCCTTTTTCGTAACGATTGTTGTAGTATATTTGATTTATTTTGATGGATACAATCAGCTTGATGTCGTCATGGGTCTTCTCTTTAAGTATATCATCGATAACAGCCTTGGTGATGATGATATCTTTGCGCGCTTCAAAGATGTCTTGCAGCACGGCGTGTACGATGGTGCCGTAAGTCGAAGCCGAGATATAAGGCGTCACCTCGTCGTCGTCTTTATAGCCGCAGATGCTACCCAAGAAGAACATCAAAGGACAAGCAAGATAGTGCTTGAGCGCTGAGGGAGATAAATACTTACCTCCGTGTGCCGGATCGCTGTTGAATACCTTCAGCCGCGAGCGCACAAAGTCGTCTTTTGGCATTTCGACCTTACGGGGCTGAGTCATTTGCAGTTCCGGGCGCAGTTGTTTATGGCGTACTTTGTCCTTGGGTAGGACGTGACATAGTTGCAGTAAGTATCTGGTGATTTCGCCCGAACCGGCTTGTCCTACACGAGAGTCGTATACGAAGTAGGCGCGACGAGTGCAGTTGAGTAGGCGGAAAAGAAAGTACCCGTATTGACTTTCGATATCGGCCGCCGTGGGTAATCCGTATCCGGCTCTAAGGTTGGGCGGAATGATGGAGCGCAGCAGATGGCGACGCGGGAATACGCGCTCGTTGGCGGACATAACAATAACGTTGTCGAAATCGAGGTCACGGGTTTCAAGTACGCCCATAATTTGAATGCCGCTTAGAGGTGTCCCGCTGAAATTGAGATTGAGTACACCGAAGATGCGTTCCACCATGATAAAGTAGTTCCTTTCGCCCGGCTCAATGTTGTATCGGCGAGCCATCTTGAATACGGAATGCATAGCATCGCGGTATGCTTGAAGTATACGCAACTCATACGAAGATACGCCGATACCGTCTCGCTGATCGTCCTCAGCATCGTCCATGCCAATTTGAGCCGAAACGTTTGCTGCGACATCGTTCGGCATAGGGGTGGTATCGTCAGTCTGGGCGGCCTCTGCTGTGACTTGTGCTGCGCGAGCGCGTGCCAGTTGTAGTGTAATGGTGTCGAGGACGTTAGTGAAATATCGTTCGACTTGCGATATATCGCGGTCATCGTCCACTTCCTCGAATATAGGCGCAAGTTGCGGCGTTGTGCTCTTTAGCTTTTCAGATGTATATGTGAACTGACAATCTTTGAGCATATCGCGCAGAGCTATGCAGTCCTTGGGCGAAATGAGCTGTGCATAGTAGTTGTAAGTCAGTGCTTCGATGTCGCCGCGGTAGAAGGTCCAGGTGTTGTTGCGCCTGCGAGCGTTGAGGTGCATGGATACGATGCGGCGTATCAGCGAGGCGAAAGGCGTCAGTCGGCACGGAAGTCCCATAGTGACATTCAGCGGTTGTATTTCGGGATTGATGGAATACATCAACGGGGTGAGCAGGGTGCTGTCGGGCATGACCACGGCTGTATTGTCGGCGCGACGGTTGAGCACACGACGGCGCCCATCGCGCTGTTTGGACAGGTCTTCCAAGACGTTGCCCACGTATTTGGCCTGCATTGTCTTGGATGGCACGCCGAGGATATGGATTTCGGGTATCTTCCATTCTCTGATGCGCTCGAAGCCCTCAGGCATAGGATATTCGGACACGAGAGTACGCAGACGTCGCAGTGTGGTATTGTCCGCATCACGTGCTTGCTCCGGTAGACATTCTACAGTGTCCCAGAAGAATATCGCTTCTCGGCGGTCGCGTAGGATCTCGAAAATCTTTTGTATGGCGACTGTGGAGCCATCAATGCCGACAAAACATACTTGGTCGTAAGGAGTACTCTCAGGGTCTTGAGCACGTATCTTGTCAGCGGTTACGCGCTGTATCTGACCCTTGAGTCCGCAGCCTTCGTCAGCAAGTCGGGTGGTATAATGTCGGTACAATTCGAGCATAATAGACCATAGCCGAACAAAGCGGAATTGGATACTCTCGGTATTTTTGCCCTTTTCGTCCGCCTCTCCGTCAGCGCCATTTTCTCCGTAGTTTATATGACGCCAAAAGTGGTCGTCATCGCCTTCGGGAATACAGCCCAGAATACTTTGTACCGCTTGCTTTTGCTCGGGAGTGAGGAAATTGCTCTTGATTTCCTTGTAACGCTTGAGGTTGATAAACAGTTGCTCCGGATTGATGAGATATGCGTCTACATCACTGAAATCGTTGAGTATCATCTTACCCGGATGCGCAAAAGCATCAAAGCCGAGCACCTTGTCGGGGCTGCCCCCGGCTTGACGGAAGACGTGGCGGTAAGAGTCGTATAGTTCGAATAAAGCCTCAATAGACATGACTTCGGTGAGCCCGGAAGTTTTCTCCATAAATGCTGTAAGGGTCATCATTTTGGGCATAACCGTAGGGCCTGTCAATGCGTCTTTTAGGTATGTACGGGCAAATATGATGCTGCGTTTGTTTGGAAATATCATCCAGGTGCGGCTCATATCGCGAATACCGCCGCTAGTCTCGCCGGTGGTGGCGATGTAACGTGCCACGCGACGCAGAAACCTATTGTCTTTAGTCATATCTGTTTGGATGGAATGTCAGTGATGAGGTGTTTGGAGTATCCGATGCGCTGCTGTCTATTTTTGCAGCCATGTTGTCCGGCAGCGTCTTGTTGTATATGTATTATTTCTTGATAAGCAGTAGAATTACTGTGATGGTGATGTCGAAAAGGACAATCTTGGCGTTGGCATTGGCTGCGATGTCAGCGGCGGCATTATTGATGGTTTGGAAGAGACCTACGGCGTTTTTCTCGTTGATGAACGGCGAGAATCGTATGCTGAACTCGCTTTCACGATCTGTCATAACATTGAGGCGTGAGTCGTGTAAGTTGTTGATAAAATTTTCGCGTACCATTCGGCTGCAATATGCGAGGAAGCGCAGTATGCCTTCGCGTTTTTCGGCAGCGACTTCGATGGACCAGGCCTTGAGCGCACGCACGTCTCTTTTGTAAGCATTGCGCATCAGGCTCTTGAACCATTCAAGATATTTGTCGGTGTCATCGTGCATTGCGCTCAGTGCAAGTGCGCGATTCATACTGCCTTGCGCCAATACCGCTACACGCATTGCCGCCGCCGGATCCAGTGAAGTGACGCCGGTGATGTACTCGGCCACTTCGGTATCGCTATAGCGGTGGACCTTTATGCGCTGTACACGTGAGTATATTGTAGGCAGTATCTCGCGAGGATTGTCCGAGGTCATAATGAACAAAGTGTCGGGGTAGGGTTCCTCGACTATTTTCAGCATCTTATTGGCTGTATCCTCGTTCATACGCTCGGGCAGCCACATCAGTACGGTCTTGTAGCGCGACGAGTGGGCGGTGTAGGACAGTCGGCGTATGAGTTCGTTGCCTTCCTCGACATAGAATTTGGGCTGGGCGTTAGTGTTGTCCAGCATTGCCGGCCATCGGTCGAAGTCCATAAACGGATTCTGATCCATAAAGGTGCTGAATTCCTGTCGGAAGTCATCGCTAATGGTGGGCTTGCTGTTTTTCTTGGCTACGGGGAAAGAGTAGAGCGTGTCTATAAATTGGTGCGCCTGATGCTGACGACATGCCGGACATATTCCGCAGCTGTCGCCATCGTGTCGGTTGTCGCATTGGATATACTGAGCCAATGCACGAGCTAAGGCAAATTTGCCGCAGCCTTCGGGTCCTTCGAGCAGCAGTGCATGCGGCAGCCGCCCGCTATCGGCCATTTGTACGAGATCGTGCTTGATATCACTATGTCCCGGAATATCGGCAAATCTCATGGTTATCAGCGTTTTTGGAGGTCCATACTATGGCGTCTGGCGGCACCTACGGCGTTAAGGCCATATTTGACAATGTATTCTTTGACTTCTTGGAAGAGGTCGGTGGCAAAGACAAAGTCGTTAAGCGCCTGATTGTCGGACGAAAATATAAGGTCTTTATTGCCGGTCCATTCGCAGTATCCCTTATTGATGAATATGATATTTTCGCCGATGCCGAGCACCGAGTTCATATCGTGGGTGTTGATGACGGTGGTAATATTATATTCGTGCGTGATGTCGCTGAGCAGTTCATCGATAAGTATGGATGTCTTGGGGTCGAGACCGCTGTTGGGCTCATCGCAAAACAGATAGCGCGGGTTTAAGGCTATGGCGCGTGCTATGGCAACGCGTTTTTGCATACCGCCGGATATTTCGCTGGGATATTTGTTTTCGGCGCCCAGTAGATTGACTCGCTCAAGGCAGAACATAGCGCGTTCGCGTATCTCGGCTTGGCTTTTAGAAGAAAACATTACCAAAGGGAACATAACATTACCCAATACGGTCTCGCTATCGAAGAGTGCCGAGCCTTGGAAGAGCATGCCGATTTCCTGTCGCAGGTCCTTGCGCTGCTGACGATCCATAGATATGACATCTCGGCCGTCAAAGAGGATTTCACCGCTCTCGGGTGTGAGCAAGCCCACCAGAGACTTCATGAGCACGGTTTTGCCAGAGCCACTTTGACCGATGATAAGATTGGTCTTACCGGTGGCGAAGGTGGCGCTGACTTCGTGCAGCACTGTGCGCCCGTCAAAGGATTTAGTTAGGTCTTTTACCTCAATCATTGCAGTAAGAGTTTGGTCAACAGAACGTCGAACATTAAGATCAATATGCTACTGGATACAACACCATTGGTGCTGGCTTTGCCTACTTCGAGGGCGCCTCCCTTGACATAGTAGCCGTAGAAGGACGATACCGAGGTGATAATGAATGAGAACACCAAGCACTTGATGAGACCGTACCATACATACCACTCGTTGAAGAGCGCCTGTAGTCCGTAGACATAACGTGATACGGTAATGATGTCCGTGAACACGGCCACCAAGTATCCGCCGATGAAGGCCGTGCCTATGGAGAATATTACCAGAACCGGTATAAACAGCAGAAATCCCAATACTTTTGGCAATACCAAAAAACTGGCCGAATTGACGCCCATAATCTCGAGAGCATCAATTTGTTCGGTCACGCGCATGGTGCCAATCTCGGAGGCGATATTGGATCCGACTTTGCCTGCAAGTATCAAGCATAATATTGAGTTGGAGAATTCAAGAAGCACGATGTCACGTGTGGCCAAGCCAACGGTGTAGCTCGGAATGAGTGGTGATGCTATGTTCAACTGCATTTGAATAGCGATGACAGCGCCTATAAACACCGAAATAATCATTACCAACGGTATCGAATCAATGCCCAGTTTCATGATTTCGGCTACAGTGCGCTTGAAAAACACCCTCCACTTCTCAGGTATTGAGAACACGCGTCGCATAAAGATGCAGTAGTGTCCGAAGGTGGCTAAGGAATTGGCTAAAAGCATATTGGAGTGTAGTATTGTTTCGTTTTTGTGCTATTTGGCGTTGATGTACGGTCGGCTAAAACTCGCCTTGGAGAATTGAATGCAGAGTGGTATGCCGCACGGGACTATGCTCGGCCAAACAATGTACAAAAATACGGTTTTTTGGCGAATGAACCAAGCTTTTCCTACGACATTGTGCGCTATTGGAAAGTATTATCGTCGTTTGGACAAACTTTGATATGGTGGCATTGAAACTTATGGCGATGAAGTCTGATGCAACTTAATATGGTATAATACCTGTGGCTGCAAAGAACCGTCGGTAATATGAGGCCTTGGCATCGAGGGAAATAGGGTAGGCGCGTGAGGTAGATGGCAGTCTCCATATTTCCAGATCGCCGAAATCGGTATATGTGCCGATGGATGGTACGGGGGTGCAGGTCTGTGCGGCCACAATTTCGGCGGCTTTCTTCCCCGTCGTTGCTATAGCACAAAGATTATGTATTCCGGCGGCCAATGCAGGGATGTCGCGCATACGCACCACTTCAAGGTCTTTGTCCGAGGCTGTACCGCGTGTGCGTCGTGCATCCAATACGGTGTCGCTCAGGGCGATGCCATGCATGTCAAGCAGCGTTTTGATGCGGTCAAGCCTGAAAGTGCGCGATGTTTTGTCGTAGAGAGCCGTTGCATCTCCATCAAATATCAAGCCCATTATTCGCCAAAAGTCATTTGTGGCGTTGGGGTAATAAAAGTCCATACTCCAGCGGTGCGGCCCGGGCGGGAAAGTGCCGAGCAACAGTACACGTGCACTTTCGGGGACGTATGGCGCCCATGGGTGATGTTCGATGAGTATAGACGTATTTTCTTGCATATATGCGCCTTAGTGCTATTCAACCGATGGACGGAAATGTAATCCTAGTTAGTCTCGTGGCGGGTGTACGTCAAAGGGGTTATCGCTGAATATCGGTTGCTTTTTTGCATCGCGAGCGTCATAAATTTTTTCGGAGATATTCATAAGAACCTCCAAGCAACGATAAAACAGCAATGTCCAATGTGGACTACTGTCCTTGATGCCCGGCCAAAATCTGCTGTTGTAGACAATCCCGGTATGGCACATTTCGAGAGCGGTGTTATATTCACCGGCCTTGGCATAAGCGCAAACTACCAGAGTATACAATACCATATCGCATCGGTGCAAGAATGTCGGGTCGGCTTCGATCGCATCTACGACGTATTTGTATTTGCATCTCTCGAATGCGTTGATTATTAATGTGGATGTCCACCATTCGGGTAGTGTGTCATCATCGTATTCCTCCAAAATCCATAACATCATTGCGTATCCGGCTATGGCAGCCTTGGTCGTGTCTAAAGTCGTCTTGATGGCTTCGTACCATTCGCTTGGCGAAACCTTGGCTTTGGCTTCCGGAGTCATAAATGCTTGCTTGATAGCCTTGAGACAAGCCCTGTGACCTACCACGAAGAAATTGGAGACAAGAGCCTCATAGTCTAATGGATTGGCTTGGAGACGTTCGTCGATATAGGCGGCCGCTTTGTCCTTACGGTCGTGCGCAACGAGTGAACGGATATATAGGCGCGAGATTTCAGCATCGTCCGGCATAATCCTGATTATTTCGGACAGCACGTCCGGGTCGCCGTTGTTGTGGTATATTTTCAGGAACTTGTGCTTCAATGCCTGTGCGTTTTCCGGATCCATTGCCAGTATAGTCTCTACTGTGTCGTCTATTTCGGCATCCGCGGCTTGACTGTTGACCTGGGCATCCAGAAGTAATTCCCAGTAAGACAGAATAAAAGGCTTCTCGCTTACCAATTCTTCGATTATAGGCACTGCTCGAGCATATTCCATCCGGTTGAGCAAAGACATAGCCAATTCGTAGAGGATACAAGCACGATTTGACGAATAAGCGGCCACGCGTTCCAAGTTTTGTTCCAACCATTCGAGACAATTGCAATCGTCAACGGTGGTTACAAAACGGATGGTCTCCTCGTCATTCATCTTTGGCTTGTCGGTGAGAATACGCTCCAATGCAGCGATGGCATTGTCGTTGTCGCCATCGTCTGTATAGTCTTCTTTAATGGCGATAAGACGTTGAAGCAAAGGTCGGTCTTGTGTGTCACCGCCGTGGTCTTGGATGAATTCTTTTGCGGCCTGAGGATACGTATCACTATAAAAGATCAATCGCCGCTGTTCCATTTCCTTGCTGTCGGGGAAATAGCGGGCAGCGTACATTAGGGCCTCTATGCGTACGTACTCATCGTCCATATCCCCGGCATAGTCAAAGATTTCTACGATGTCATCGTGGTCAAAGAATGCCTTATGCTCGGGGTCGCGAAGATATTGGCGAAATCGAGCTATGAGTTCGTTGCGTTCGTAGTCTGTTCCTTCATCCATCATGTTGTACGGTCGTTTAGTTAAATTTGGAATTTTGCCTATAGTTTATCTACGACATTAGGTGCGTTGCTTGGTTAAAGTAGAGGCCGCATATGCCGAGTGTGGGCATATGCGGTTCTTGGATTATGTTGTATTATTTTTTTGAAACTTTTTCCCAGCTATCCTTGAGTGCAATTGTACGATTGAATACCAAATGTCCGGGAGTACTGTCGTAGTCGGGCGTGAAATATCCCACGCGTTGGAACTGCAACTTGGTGCCACGTTCGGCGTTTTCGGCCACAAAAGGTTCGACCTTGGCATGTTCGATGACTTTGAGCGAGTCGGGGTTGAGCATCTCTCGGAAATCGCGTTCGGTTTCTGCTGCGGGATTCTCAACGTTGAACAGACGGTCGTAGAGGCGTACTTCGGCGTCTACAGCGTGTTGCGCCGAAACCCAGTGGAGCGTACCTTTAACCTTGCGTGCAGCACCGGGAGCACCGCTATGGGTGTCGGGATCATATGTACAATGTATCTCTACGATATTGCCCTCGGCATCCTTGACTACGTCCTGACATTGTACGATGTATGCGCCTTTGAGACGTACCTCGCCGCCCGGGCACATGCGGAAGTACTTCTTGGGCGGATTTTCCATAAAGTCCTCGCGTTCGATGAGTATCTCACGGCTGAAGGGCATAGAGTGCGTCCCGGCGCCTTCTTGTTCGGGATTATTGTCCATCTGTACCATTTCGACCTTGCCTTCGGGGTAATTGGTGATGACTACCTTGACGGGATTCAGCACGGCCATGACACGTGTGGCTATACGGTTGAGGTCCTCGCGCACTGCAAATTCGAGCAAGCTGACGGAGTTGAGCGCTTCGTACTTGGTGTATCCTATGGTGTCAATGAAATTGCGTATGGATGTGGGGGTAAATCCACGGCGGCGCATACCGGAGATGGTTGGCATACGCGGGTCATCCCATCCGGCTACAAGCCCTTCCATAACCAGTTGACGCAGTTTGCGCTTGCTCATAACCGTGTATGTCAGATTGAGCCGGTTGAACTCGATTTGTCGCGGGCAATAGTTGCCGTCCTTGGCCAGCTCCTTGACAAAGTATTCGTACAGCGGACGATGGGGGACAAATTCGAGCGTACATATCGAGTGTGTGACGCCCTCGAAGAAATCGCTCTGTCCATGGGCGAAGTCGTACATTGGGTACACCTTCCACTGTGTGCCTGTGCGGTGGTGGGGCGTCTTGATGATGCGGTACATGATGGGGTCGCGGAAGTGCATATTATCCGAGGCCATATCTATCTTGGCACGCAGTACGCGCGAACCTTCCTCGAATTCGCCGGCGTTCATACGGTGGAATAGGTCAAGGTTCTCTTCGGGTGTGCGGTCGCGGTAGGGGCTGTTGATACCCGGGACGGTGGGCGAGCCTTTTTGAGCGGCTATCTCTTCGCTGCTCTGGTCATCGACGTAGGCTTTGCCTTCGCGTATCAGGCGCTCGGCCAAGGCGTACAGCTGCGGAAAGTAGTCTGAGGCGTAGTATTCGCGGTCGGCCCAATCGAAACCCAGCCAATGAATGTCTTCGCGTATCGAGTCTACGTATTCGACGTCCTCCTTGACGGGATTGGTGTCGTCAAAACGCAGGTTGCATGTGCCTCCGAATTTCTCGGCGATGCCGAAGTCCATACAGATAGCTTTGGCATGACCTATGTGCAGGTAGCCGTTGGGCTCGGGTGGAAATCGCGTGTTCAGACGTCCTCCGTTCTTGCCGGCTTGTAAGTCGTCATATACTATCTGTTCGACAAAATTCATTCCTTTTTTCTCGTTGATGTCGTTGGTTTCGGTATTATCTGCCATGATGTATATGTTTATTGTTTTTGTGTATATACCTGTCTGTTATCTTGTACTTAATATTAGGCTTGTATTGATTACTTATGTCGGTTATGCTTTTACTTGCTTAGGCATTTGTTTATTATGGTCGCCCGAAGGCTCAGTCCACTTTATGCAAATCGTGTCCCATAAGCTGCTTCTTGGTGTGCATATAGAAGCGGTTGTAGTTGTTCGGCTCGATTTCGATGGGCACGTTCTCTACTATTTCGAGGCCGTAGCCTTGGAGGCCTATGCGCTTGACGGGATTGTTGGTGAGCAGGCGCATCTTGCGCACACCTATCATATTGAGGATCTGTGCACCCACGCCGTAATCGCGCTCGTCGGCGCGGTGGCCCAGGTGTATATTTGCTTCGACGGTGTCCATGCCTTGTTCCTGTAGCTTGTATGCGCGTATTTTGTCCATCAGTCCGATGCCGCGACCTTCCTGGCTTAGGTAGATGACTGCGCCGCGACCCTCTTTTTCGATGGCGCGAAGAGCTTGGTGCAGCTGCTCGCCGCAGTCGCAGCGCTTCGAGCCGAAGATGTCGCCTGTTGCACAAGACGAGTGTACGCGTACCAGTACCGGTGTCTCCGGGTCGGAGGCTATATCGCCCTTGATAATGGCAATATGCTCAAGCCCGTTATCCTTTTGACGGAATGGTATGAGGCGGAAGTGTCCGTATACCGTAGGCATATCCACTTCCGGACCCATCTCGACGAGACGTTCGTGCTCCAGCCGATATTGAATCAAGTCGCGTATCGACACCAACGGCATACCCCATTTTTGTGCCATAGCATATAATTGGGGCAGGCGGGCCATAGTGCCGTCTTCGTTCATCACCTCCATGAGTACTCCGACGGGCTGCAACCCGGCCAAGCGAGCCAAGTCCACAGCCGCCTCGGTGTGTCCTGCGCGGCGGAGTACACCTTGCTCTTGGGCATACAGCGGATTGATATGTCCCGGGCGGCCGAAGTCTTCGGGCTTTGCTTCCGGGTCGGCCAGTGCATTGAGCGTTGCGCAGCGGTCGTGCGCACTCACGCCCGTGGTGCAGCCTTCCAGCAAGTCAACGGTGACGGTGAAAGGCGTGCCCAGCATCGAGGTATTATCTTCGACTTGACGGTCAAGCTTTAGTTGGCGGCAGCGCGAAAGTGACATCGGTGCGCACAGCACGCCGCGTGCGTTGTGCAGCATGAAATTGACCTGCTCGGGCGTGATTTTTTCTGCGGCAACGATGATATCGCCTTCGTTCTCGCGGTCTTCGTCGTCCACCACAATAATCATCTCGCCTCGGCCGAAGGCGGCGATGGCTTCATCTATTGTGCTCAGTCGTATGTTGTCTTGCTCGCTCATATTGTTTAGTGATAGTCTATTGTAGTGTTGGGGTGTCGGAGTTCTCGGACGTCTCGACATTTTCAACGTCCTCCGGGTTCTCGGAGGCCTCGGTGTTCTCTGTACTTATGGGTGTCTTCTCGCTCTCGGTGTCTTCGCCGTTTAGTCGTGAGATAAGGCTTTTGAGTGTCTTAATCACGGAGGGAATGTCGCGACGGCGTACGCGCAACGGTATTTCGTTGAGTAGATGTATGATATAAATGTCCTTGGAATTGTGCAGATACTCGACTACGGACTCCAATTCGGGCGCGATTGGCGCTGTCGTATTACGCAATACCTTAGGTGAATACCACGGCACTTTCGTCCCCGAAATGTTGCGGTAGGCTGTGATAAGTGCCTGCAATCGGGGCACTATTTCCGAGGGAACAACATCATCGAATGTGTATTCCTTGGTCTCGAGATTACGGCTATCGCGTGCAAACAGGCGCATAAGCTGCGAAGGTCGCTTGATTTTCTCATTGAGCTTGCGCAGCCAGTCAAAGTCAAGCATCGATGTATCGCCTACGGCCTTATAGGTGAAGAATATACCCAGAGGAGTCATTACCATGGTACTCAGCCAGATGCCGAACCATACGGCGGTCTTGCCGTCACGAGCCATCTTGTAGCCCGAGTTGTCAAAAATAAAGTATACGATAAATAGCAATACGCTAAGTACCAACGGGGTGCCTATGCCGCCTTTCTTGACTATAGCACCCAACGGGGCACCAATAAAGAAGAATATAATGCATGCTATGGACAGTGTGAACTTCTTCTGCATCTCAATATCGTGTTTGCGCATGGACTTCTCCTGATCCAATAGTACCGTGCTCTTGAATTCGTACTCGTTGCGCACACGCTGTACTTTGGTCAAGGCCTGTGATATGTACGACCGAGCCATCGAGGCGTTGGGGCGAGCGAAGACACTATCCACGTTTATCGGGCGGCGCGGATGCACTGACGGCCGTGGCACTCGCACCAGTTTGTTATGCTCATAACGATTGGTGTAATACGGCAACCCGAGGTAGGGAGTCTCCTTAAGCTCGGTGCCGAAGACTTGTCCGATACTGTCTACTTTGGCTTGTATCGAGTCTATGGCGTGCGACAGCTCGGAAATGTTCATGCCCACGTACTGCGAGCGTATGCCTTGCTCGTTGAGCCGGTTGAAGTTGGCGTCAAATGGGAAGTACACTTGCTTGTCGTCAAAACTTTCGCGACGGAAGGGCATAAATCCGCGGTTGTTGCCGCCCAGCGAATTGTCGGTGAAATTCTCGAAAAGCTCGCCGTGATACAGGTGCAGGAACAATTGTGTTTTGTCCTGCGTAAACATCATCTTGGCGCTGTCGGCAAGGATGATACGCGAATTATCTATGCCACGGCTCACATCGTATATGATAATGTCGTGCAGCATTCCGGTGTTGCGATCCTTGTGCTCGACGTAGATGTTCATATCCGGGATGTCACTGTAAAAAGACTTTTCCGGGATTTCCAACTCGGGGCTCTTCTGACGCATTGAGAACAGCAGCGTCCACATCTTGGTCTGAGCCACGGGCAATACATTATTCTGAAAAAAGAAGGCGCCTATGGAGATAAACACCATCAGCACTATCAGCGGACGCATAATGCGGAACAACGATATGCCGGCCGCCTTCATCGCCGTGAGCTCGAGTTTCTCGCCGAGGTTGCCGAAGGTCATCAGCGAAGCCAGCAGCACCGCCAGCGGTAGCGCCATAGGCACCATCGTCAGTGCAGCGTAGAAAAACAACTCGCAGATTACCGAGAAATCCAGGCCTTTGCCGACAAGATCCTCAATGTACTTCCACAGGAATTGCATCATCAGGATAAACAAACTGATGAAGAACGTCATAGCCAGCAGCGGTACAAACCGTTGCAACATAAATGAATGTAGACGTTTCATTATCATAACGATGCAATAAGTGTTGTGTGGTATCGGCCGCTGCAACCGCAGCATATATACCTATCAAAATGCAAAGTTAACGATTTTCGGCCGCATAGACACCACTCACGTCCCTAAATATGCACGAAAAAAATCCGTGGTGCTCGAAAAAAACTCCGCAGAGCCTTCGGTTATTTTCCGAAAGCCCTGCGGACATAATAAGGACATAGGTTATATGCGATAAGAATGAAGGCCCTTATCGGAGGAGAATTTTCTTGGTGTAATTGCCTTTGCGGAGGATGTAGAATCCGCTTGTGGGATTGGATACGCGGACGCCTTGCAGGTTATAGACTTCGGCATCGCTCCAGTCTTGCGGTTCCTCAACGGCATCCACGCGGATGTCCTCGACGGCGGAGTATTGTCCCAACAGTCGCTGAATAAAGTTGGTGGCTGTCGTTTTGAGTGCCGGGAACTGGTCGCCGAGAGACTTGGAGGCGTCAAGGGCAAACATTATTGCCGCAGAGGTTTTGATGTCTTCGACTTTGATAACGCCCTCGCGCATCATTTCGACATTGTGCTGCCAGTCATCGCGTGACGGAATATATATCCATTCATCGATGTCTTCGTCTTTGATGTCCAAAATATTGCCGGTCTCATCGCGGCAATCGTCAAAGGTAAAGGTGAGGTACAATCCGTTGAGCTTGCCTTTGACCTTGGTGCCGGAGGCGCTGCTGACGCCGTAGTATGTAATATTGTTTAGAGTATAGTCGTCAATGCTGAATGTGCCTTGAATCCAGCGTTTGGAGTCTTTGGCCGAGGATGAGGCATCGGTGCCGTCAAGCGTCAGTCGGTATTTGTCTCCGTCCGACATCATAGGAACGGTTATGGATATGGTGCGCTTGGAGGTCTGCTTGTTCAGTTCTTCATAAATATTGGTGAGTTCGTCTTCGACTTCTGCTATATTTGTCACCGAATGCGCTTTGCTGTCGTCAGAGGCAAGTTGCGTGAGGTTGAACATAAATTGCTCGTCATCGAGTACATCGGCACTTTTCAATCCTATGGTATAGGCTTTTAGGGGCAGTCCCTGAATCTTTGTGCTGCCAATTTTGGTGTGGAGCTGTGTGGCATAATTGCGCCAGCTCTTGGGAGTGGGATTCATAGCCAGCGAACCCTGGTCAAGGCCGTCGGTGAAGGTAATGAGGATGGCGTTGCTGAGGTTGTCGGGATAGGTAGGACTGCCAAGTGCGTCAATGCTTTTTTCGACAGCATAGTACAATAGTGTCGCATTGTCCATCTGCAAGCCGTTGATAAAGTCGAAGAATGTGTTCTTTGATGAGTCGGACAGTCGCTGTATCGGCAGTGTCTTCAGCGTGGTGTTGAATGAAGTTATACCCATATAGATGCCGCTGTCATCTTCCGGGTCGGGCTCGACGAAGTTGAAAACATCATCGTTGAGGATGTCGTAGGGGAACACTAATTTGAACTGCTCGGTTGTATATGTAGTTTTACCGGAAAATCCTCCGCTTGTTTCGAAAGCACCGACCGGAAAGATGATGGTCATGCCGTCATCGCTCAGCTTGCCGTAGTATTTGCTTGAGTAGCCATTCTCTGGGCATCGTTGCTTGACTGTTAGAGTGTATTTATTGCTTGTATAGTGGTTGTTACCATAGTAAAACCAAGTGTATGGTTCTAAGTATATTTTATCCTTCGCTTTGGCGTGCAGATATACATAGACGTTGTCGTCGTTGTAGGGGTTCTTATAGTTGCCAAAATACTCGGCTGTTCCCAGCGTCTCGGAAGCACGGGCGTAGGGTTGGAAACGGAATACATTGGGCTTTGTGCTTGACTGCTCAAATGGATATATTTTTATGCCTTTGTCTTTCACGGGATAGGCCGTGCTGACAAGGTTGGTTTTTGTGATTACATCATACCAGAAGATGTAATCCATCTTCCCAACCCATATATCGGAATATTCTGTCGGATCCTTGTCGTAGATATTTTCGCTCAAGATTCCTTTTGGAATACTTAACATTACAATACCGCAGTTGTATCGTGTTCCCTTTGTTACCGAGGTGCTAATTTGTCTTGTCTCCTCAAAGAAGCCTTGAGTGAAACAAATGTCATCATATTTTTCATTATTGTCCCATTTTATATATCCATAATGTGCGCAATCAAAGCCATTTTCGGGACAACGTTGTTTGACTGTTAGATAGTATTTACTACTGGTGTAGCTATTGCTCCCGTAGTACATATACTTGAATTCTTCGATGTAAACGCGGTTTTCCCCAACAACATGTATGTATATATAGACGTTGTCGTCGTTGTAGGGATTCTTATAATTGCCAAAATACTCGGCTGTTCCCAGCGTCTCGGAAGCACGTGCGTATGGTTGGACACGGAAGACGTTTGGGCGTTCATCTGATTGCTCAATTTGAACGTTCCACGACATGAAGCTGACTGAGTAGTTATCGCTGATGCGCCACGTTTCAACGATGCTGTCGTACCATATCCCTGTGCCGACATTGGTCCACGTCTCGGCCATGAGGATGATTGTGCTCCACAAGAGAGCGAAGAGTGTAAGGTATCTTTTCATTTTATTAAAGATGTGCGTCCTGACCCTCGCGGCCGCTGTTAAGGGATAAAGAAAAGGTGTGAGGATCTATTTGTCCCATTGGCTGTTCAGGTCTTGGCGTACCCTCTAAATTCAATGGAACAATAACCCCACACCGATTATGCATATACGCTCCGGCGCAATATACGCCGGATGTCTTATGCAAACGATGCAGGTGTCATTGTAGCTCCATCTTCAACTTAGAATTCGAACCGCCAAGTTTGAACAGCGAAGAATGTGCCGAATAACACCTTGTGTTTACTGATAAGTCTCGGCCTGTTAAGGCCTACGACACGCCTCTGCGTGTCACGATGCAAAAGTAGCGAAAAAATTTGATAAGCAGGCAATCGCCACGAAAAAAAAGCCCGAGACTTTTGAGCATATACCTCAAAAGTCTCGGACGTATTATGCGGGGAGTGGTGCGGTGTGTGTCAGCGGAGGCGGTCGGCACTACGGAGTAGGCGGTAGTCGCGGCGCATCAGACGTAGTGCGGCATAGGTGGATACGAGCGCCAGTACCGGCATAACGATGCCGCCTGTGACGGCGATAGCTGCGTCCTCGAGTGCGGCGCAGGTGTACGCTGCAATGGTTGCTCCCAGCACTACGATGAGGCCCAAAGCAAGGCGGGTGACCTTCATTTGGTAGCGCAGATTGCGGAATAAGAAAATGTCTATCAGCAGCAGTAAGGCCACGAGAATATCTACACACAGCAGTACGGGGGTCTGCACGGCGCACACGTCGGCGCCTTCGGCCGTGACGGCGTAGGGTAGGATGCCCGCGAGGGCTACGAAAATTGCGGAGATAAGCAGCAGTACGGACTGCCAACGTTGGATTACCATAGTCGTTTTGTTTTTAGGTGTATGTATTAATATTCAATTGTGTAATGAATGGCGTGTAATTAACAATACCACAGGTCGTCGAGATTTATTGACCGCTGCGGAGTGCCTCTTCGATAAGGGTCATTTTTACCGGGGTAATGCCGGCGCTGCGCAGTATGTCTCCATCGGCTTCCAAGCGCCTTATCAGCGCTTCCGTATTGTCGTCAGGCTGTGCAAGGCGGTAATGGGTTAGGGCCTCCCGTATGTTGCTCGTGGCCGCCTCGAGATGCCCTATATTTAGATGGTCTTCGGTCGTAAGGTCCTCGGTGTTTATTCGTTGCCAATACTTGCGGGCCGACTCGTAATCACCAAGAGCAAAGAGTACCCAAGCCATAGGGCGCCACAGTCGGGTGTCTTCTGCATCGGTAAACTCGACCTTACGCAATAGGTTGAGCGCCTTGCTCCAACGCGATAGACGAATATATGCGTAGGCTAATGCAAGGATTGCGTTTGCATCCTCGGGCGCGGCTTCGGACAGCCGTTTGTAGTATTTCAGGGCTTGCCCATGGCGACCGAGACGGCGGTTGGTATATGCCAAGCGCCGTAGCAGCCATCGGCTGTTGTCGTTCAATAGTTCGGCATGCTCGTAGGCGGCCAGTGCAGCGGATATATCGCCCGATTGTTCGTGGCAATAGCCTATCTTCTGGTACAAAGTGGCTTCGGGGGCGGCATCCGCTTCCTCGATGTTGCGGAAAGCAGTCAATGCGTCTTCCCAGTATTCGTATTTGAAATAATACTCGCCAAGAAGCGACACCATCGATTCATCGTGCATATAAGGCGTCAGTGCCGGGACGGTGAGCAAGTTGAGGCCTTCGCGATAAGGGTCGGTAAATTCTCCCTTGCGACGGTAGAGCTTGACAAAGCGGTAGTAGTTTTGCAGGAAAGTGCGAGTGGCGCGGCGTACTGCCACATCTCGTGTCGACATATTGGCCTCATTCGGGTCAATAGCTTCGGCAATTTGCTCGGAGTTCTGATTCAGTTGGTTGATAATGAATTCTCTCTGCGCTTTCGGGACCATATACGCGGACAGCACCATAGAGTATTTATCATTATCGCACAGGTAGGCCAAACGTTTCGCCAGTTGTGCCATACCGCATACTCCACCCTCGGTAGATACAATCTGCGAGTGCTCTGGGTTATAAGGTATAAACCAGTTGATTACATCGTTGAAGAATGCGTAATTCTTCATGTGCGAGAAGGTGCTCATAAAAATGTCCGCACCATCCTGCTGCAACTCACCCATACGGCATAGTCCATCGGCGATGCCGCTGTGTTCGAGCATTTTCTCCCATTCGGGATTGGCTTCCAATTTTTCAAGGTCCTCGGCCTTAATGCCTTCTGCCGGGATGTTGCCATCCTTGATTTGGTCCATTAAGCTGTCGCGGATCTTGCTGACGCCGGGGATGATTACATCACGCATAGCGCGATCTACATTCTCGGTGTTGCGTACACGCACCATCTCCAATGTAACCGTCTTGAAATCGCGGTTCCATGTCGCCGTTTCGGTTACGGAAGCAAGAATATCCTTCAATTGCGGATCTATGGGACGGCGGCGGTGGCGGAAAAGCATGATAGAGAGTGCGCACAACGCTGTGGCCGCTATGCGCGGTCGGCTGTCGGCATAAGTCATATACAAACGAGCTATTGCGACTTGTCGACCCGTATCGGCGTACTGCAAATCGCCGAGCATCAAGGCCGCAATCATACAAGTGGCATATGTTTCGATATCGAGCTCCTCGCCCTTGACGGCCACGGTTTCTATTCCTTGTAACAGATGCTCCAGTTGCTCCTCCTTGAGTGGATGCGACGTCCAGATATATTCGAATAAAGCTTTAAGAGCTTCCTCCTTGGGCTGCTGGCCGCGATAAGTCGTGCCTTCGAATTCAGCAGACGCCAATGTCGACACAAGGTCTGTATCGGCCTCTATTGCTGTGTAATAAGTCGTCAAAAGTGTCTCAAGACTTTCGCTTCTAAGCTTCCGTAGCCGCACAATATCAAAGTACAGCGAGCTATATCCCGGGATGTCTATGGCACGACGCAGTCGGTCAAAAAGCGCCCAGGCTTCCAACTGCATACGCCCGAAGACCTTGTCGAGGTCAGGATCGACAACACCCTTGGCGAAATAGGACAGCATATAGCCATAATTGGTGATTGCGGTTTTGATGTCCGCGCCCACCTCCCATTGCATCTTTTGCTCGGCCAAGGCTTGCATCTGTTCCAGCGCTGCGTTCAAATGTCCGGCTGATATGTCGTCGTTAATGCTGCGCAGGCGGTTTATCGTTTCGTTTCTGCTCATTGAAAAGAGGTCTTATTTTTCGTGTCTTTTGAATTAGGGCTGTGTCTGTATGGTGGAGAATACCCTCGGAATTGATGTGTCGCGAGCCATATATGTCCACATTATTAAATAATGTGCGCTATATGATAGAAAACACGTCATCTGCCCGGCACTTATATTAATGTATTTATGCAAAGTCTATGCCAAGCACAGTCAGACGTTCCTTAAGCCATTCGGCCTTTTCTTGCTCCAGCGGCCACCCCAAGGGAATAATATCGTAAGGGCCGGAGGACAAGTAGGCCGAGACCGAGAGACCGGAGAAGGCTACACGTCTCACCTTGCTCCACGATATGTGGCAGTCCTTGGAGGCAAAGCTGTAGTCTCCGGCGTCATAGCGTATCCAAAGTCCCTCATCATCCATGATTACGCGCCGTGGATAGGTCCACTGCACGGCTCGCTGTGATGTGGCATAGCTCAGATATACCATTAATAATATCGAAGGGTATAGCAGTAGGGCCACCATCAGTGCTACAAAAATACATACCGGCCACCATACGGCCGCTATGGCCAAGCCTCCCGGCACTATAAGTAGCCACCAATGCCGTCCGAGCCATATGGGATAGGCACGGCGTACATACGCCGCCGCTCCGGGTGCAAAGAGGCCATCGTTGTCCTCGCTCGGTTTCTGCAATCCGGGGCCTGCAATTTCGGATTCTTTTGAAGTTTTGTTCATCGTAAGGCAAAATTACGCTATTTGGGCTTAATGACCAAATCTCGAGAGATGTCCGGAAGATGATAAACCGAGTGTCCGGAGCGTTTTTTCAGGGGGAGTAGGGCGTTGGCGCGGTGTAATCGATACGCTCGGGCTGAATAAGCCCTCTGCTGTGTGGTGTGTCCGAGAGCGAAGCGGCCGCGGCACCTTGATAGGATGTCGCGGCCGCCTTTGTTCGGTTGGGGGGGGGGAGGACGTAATTACTTGACGCGTTCTACGTAGCTGCCATCGCTGGTGTTGATGCGTACCTTATCGCCAACGTTGCAGAACAAGGGCACACGTACCTCGGCGCCGGTTTCCACAGTGGCTGGTTTCAGCGTGTTGGTAGCTGTATCGCCCTTGATGCCGGGCTCGGTATATGTAATCTCCAGGACTACAGACTGAGGCATTTCGCAGGTGAGGATGGTGTCCGAAGCGGCGTGTACCATAGCCTCGCAGATGTCGCCTTCTTTGAGGAACTGTACGCCCTCGATGCTCTCGCCGGGGATGGCTACCTGCTCAAAGGTCTCGGTGTGCATAAAGTTGTAACCCATATCATCCTTGTACAGATACTGGTAGGGGCGGCGTTCGATGCGTACTTCGTCCACCTTGACACCCGAGTTCCAAGTCTTATCAATGATGCGTCCGGTCTTGACGTTTCTCAATTTGGTGCGGACAAAAGCCGGACCTTTGCCGGGCTTTACGTGCAGAAATTCAACGATGAAGAAGTAGTTGCCGTCAATTTCGAGGCACATACCATTCTTAAAATCAGCTGTTGTTGCCATGTCGTATTATGCTTTGTTGTTTCGTATTGTATAAGTCTTGTTTGTCGCTTTTCGGAGGACTATCTATGCGATATCCGCTATGCCAGCAATACTCGGAGTTGCCGAAAAGGCTTGCAAATTTACGATTTTTTTTGCAAAGCCGAATGCTCTAAGTCGGATAAAGTCAAAATAAATTTGTACGTGTGGATATTAATGGCTAATTTTGCGTGCATTTTTGTGGGGAAGTTATATCCGCCGCAAATACATAAGTAAGGACAATAAAATAAGATATAACACTACCAATAACAACGCCAAATGAACGTAACGATAGAAAAAAACTCGGCGGTTTACGGTATCATCAACGTAAACGTTGTAGAGGCTGATTACGCAGACAAGGTAAAGAAAGAACTTCGGAACATCGGTGCCAAACGTGTCATTCCCGGATTCCGTCAGGGACATGCACCTCTGACAACTCTCAACCGAATGTTTGGGAAGCAAGTCAAGAGCGAAGTCCTCAATGATGTGGTATATGATGCAGTCATCCGCCATATTCGCGACAACAAACTTCACGTGCTAGGCGAGCCCCTGCCTTTGGAAAAGAAAGAAATAAACATCGAAGACAAAGACTATGATTTCAAATATGAGATCGGTTTTGCTCCCGAACTTAATATAACCGTAGATAAGAACGTCAAGCTGACTCGATATGCAATAGAAGTATCCGAGCAGATGTACAAAGACGAAGACGAAGCACTGCGCAAGCGCTTCGGCCGACAGGAACCCGGTGAAGTTACGGATGATCGCAGCCTTATCAAAGGTTCGTTGCAACAGCTCAACGCCGACGGCACCGTCAACGAAAACGAAGGCGCCATTCAGGTGACCGATGCCATAGTTGCTCCCTTCACCTTCAAGGATGACAAACAGAAGGCGCTCTTCGTTGACAAGCATGTAAATGACAAGGTTGTATTCAACCCCTATGACAGTTGCAACGGCAACGCCGCCGAGCTATCATCTATGCTCAATATTGACAAGAGCATAGCCGTTGATGTTCATAGTGACTTCGTACTCGCTATCAGTGAAATCATCGTGATGAAAGAGGCTGAGCATGACCAGGCATTCTTTGACTCCGTATTCGGTAAAGACAAGGTACAAGACGAAGCCGCATACGAAGCTGCCGTCAAGGAAGGTTTGGCCGCACAACTGGCTCGCAACTCGGAAGAACTTTTTGATGTAACCGCACGCAACTACTTCATAGAAAAGTATGGCGATATGGAACTTCCCACCGAATTCCTCAAGAAGTGGCTCGTAGCTCGTGACGAAGAACTCACCGTTGAAAATATCGACAAAGAATACGAGCAGATGCTTCCCTCGCTCAAATGGCAGCTTATCGAAGAACGCATCGCCAATGTTCTCAACATCGAACTCAAAGAAGACGATGTCCTGGAATATGCTAAGGCTGTGGCAAATCGTCAGTTCTTGCAGTACGGCATCACCAATATGGACGATGCAACCATCACCGAATACGCCAAGCGTTTGCTCAAGGACAACAATACACGCTCGCGTATCGTAGAGTCTGCAAGTGAAACGAAGCTCTTCGCCACTCTTCGCAACTGCGTAACCATCGAAGAAAAGAAAGTACCATTCGACGAATTCAAGAAAATCGCCGAAGGAACCAAAGCACTGTAAAATATAGACAGTCTGTCGCATGTTAAAAAACCGTTAAATTTTGATCGGTTATTAAACTATCTTCTGTTGTCGCCGTCATATATATAAAGACTTCAAAAACACCCCGACATCATAGATACTATATATAGCAATCAAATGCGATAGTAATGTAATAGACTGGCTTTAAGATTAATATCGCGCCCCGGGTCGAGACGATCCGGGGCGCGTAGTGCTTTTATGTTCAGTTGAGGTTCGGACGGCTTCCTTTTGCCGCACAGTTTTGTTCGCTTAGAAGTTAGAAACGTGCTATACAGGGTTTGGAATGTTCGATGTATCCCTTTGAGATGTATGGTATAAGGCTTTTAGATATAGCGAATTATGAAATTGCGTAAAAATATTTAGAAAAAAATGTTTGAATGTTTGTGTGACTGAAAAAAAGTGTGTACCTTTGCAGTGCTTTTGCAAGACATGGTGAGCATAGCTCAGTTGGTTAGAGCGTCGGATTGTGGTTCCGAAGGTCGTGGGTTCGACCCCCACTGTTCACCCTAACAAGACGCCGGTAGACTTCTGCCGGCGTCTTGTGCTATTAAGCAGTGAATGCGGCAGATACCGATGATTTTGGCAGACGGTGTTACATCCTATTTGTCATCTCGTACAGCAATAGGCGCCATTATTTTATATTCTCCATTTCATCCTCGATAATTCACTCATATATAATGACTTCCCTCATCATGGCTTTATTATAATATGACTCACGATACAGCGATTCTCAATCAAGCAGACAGATGCCAATTACGCGAAAGGCTTGATCAGGCCTTAGAGCGCATAAATGTGCCCTCCTTTGCCGATGCTGACCCCGTGCAATTTCCGCGTTTATTTACAGATAGCCGCGATATAGAGATTTCGGCACTGCTATGCTCCACTATAGCATGGGGCAATCGCAAGATGATTGTACGCAATTGTCAACGGATGCTTGAGATTATGGGCAATACCCCCTACGAATACGTAAAGTCGCAGTCCTACGAAGACTTGGACGATGACCTTAATATACACCGAACATTCTTCGGACGCAATTTCAAGTACTACTTGCGCGGCCTACATTCTCTCTATGCAAGGTATGGGAGTCTTGAGGCGCTTGTCGCCGTATCCGGGGCTTATTGCTCCGAGAGTCCGGCATGGACTTTTGCCGAGGCATTGGCATTGTCGTTGGCCGAGGCTAATGACGGTTGTAAGGACACGCGTTGCATCTCGATGAGCGCTACAACGCCGCTTAAGCGTCTCAATATGGCTCTGCGATGGCTGGTGCGTGATGACGGAATTGTAGACATCGGCCTATGGAAGGTTCTCAAGCCTTCGCAATTGTTTATTCCGTTGGATGTACACGTGGCCGAAGTTTCTCGTAATCTCGGACTTATTCAGCGGCGTTCAAATGATCGAAAAGCCGTGTTTGAACTGACGGAAGAGTTGCGTCGCTGGCGTCCCGACGACCCCGTGGCATACGACTTTGCTCTTTTCGGTATCGGGATGGAACAGTCCACAGAATCGCGCTTACAGTGATAGATCGCAATACCGAGGCGCATAATAACTACGGCTCTTAAGCACCCTCCTAAAAAATAATACCGGGGACTTCGGCTGAAGCCCCCGGGTGTGTATAGGTTTAGACTTGACTAAGATAAAGATGCCGGGAAAAAGTGTTGTATAGAAGGAAGGTTTCGTTTTATTGTGTCGTATTGGGCTTATAGACCCGTATTTTATATAGAGGGTGAGCGCCGGGATTTAATAGTTGTCGGCACGTAGTTCGAAGTAGCTCTGCGGGTGGGCACATACAGGACAAGCGGCAGGGGCTTTAGGACCGATGACGATGTGTCCGCAATTGCGGCATACCCATACGCGGTCGCCGTCACGCGAAAACACTATGCCTTCTTCGATGTTCTGCAGTAGGCGGCGATAGCGCTCCTCATGATGACGTTCGATGGCAGCCACAGCGCGGAATTTCTGGGCTATGGCGGTGAATCCTTCCTCTTCGGCTTCTATGGCCATACGTTCGTACATGTCGGTCCACTCGTAGTTTTCTCCTTCGGCTGCATCGTGCAGGTTGGCCTTAGTGTCGGACACCTCTCCACCATGCAGCAACTTGAACCACAACTTGGCATGCTCCTTCTCGTTGTTGGCTGTTTCCTCAAAGATGGCGGCAATTTGCTCATAGCCGTCTTTGCGCGCCTTGGAAGCGTAATACGAATACTTGTTGCGTGCTTGAGACTCGCCGGCGAAGGCGTCCATCAGGTTCTTTTCTGTTTTGGTTCCTTTGAGATCTTTCATATATGTGTAATCTATTGAGAGTTTATATGCGTGATTAAGCATGCGTCATTCCTGCTGAGAAGCGTGACAATCCGGGCACAATCCGGTGAATACCAGTATTGTATGTTCGATATCGAAACCTTCGGGACGGCTTATGGTGTCCAAATCGAAGGGGATGTCGTACACCTTACGGCATTGTCGACACTGGAAATGCGCGTGCGGCTTATGGAAAAAATCGTAGCGGCACTCGCTGTTGTCTCCCGCTACTGTTTCTATAACGCCTTTGTCGACAAAAAGTTTGACCGTATTGTATACTGTCGAACGAGAAAGCGTGGGTTGCATAGCGTGTACATCCTCGTATATGCGGTCGGCCGAAGGATGACACGTCGTCCCGGTCATGTATTCCAGGACGGAAAGTCGCTGTGCCGACGGGCGTATACCGGCCTTGGACAATATATCAATGAGTTGTGCAGTTGAAAGTTGCATATATTCTGCTTTTGGAATAATTCTAATTTTAGACTTATGCAAAGTTATACATTCTATTGTTTACGACCAAACTTTTATGGAAAAAGATTGCGCAAATCTCACGATGAAACTTGCGCAATCTTTTTATGTTATAATGCCGAACAGGTAAGGCAGTTGAGCCCTGACGGGTCAGGCTTCGGACGTTTTCTTACTGCCGAATGTCTCTTTGACATTCCAGACGGCAAGAGAACCTAGTAGAAGCAGTATACCCGAGCTGACAAGCATTAGCACAGTATTGGGCGTACCGGTTTCGGTCGGGGCGAAACAACCGAGCAACATTCCGCCGAAAATGGCAGCCACAATTTGCGGGACACATATCGTGCAGTTGAACAGACCTAAGTAAGTGCCGATATGGTCGCCGCCGAGAGCATTGGTAAGTATTGTGAAAGGCATAGCTAACATTGCGGCCCAAGCGCAGCCCATCAGGGCATAGCATACTCCCAATACATACTGATCGGTGACAAAGTATACGGAGACAAAACCTATTGCGCCGATTAATAAGCTAAGAGAATAGCCCAGACGGCGGTTGCGGAACTGGGACAGCACGGCAGCCCACAGTAGTGCCGCAATGGCCTGTATGGCCAGGAGTACGCCGTTCCAGTCGCCGGCGTCTTGGTATTCCTTGGAGGCTGCGTTAAGAACCGTTGATTCGACAGTGGTGATTTCGCCGCCGTCATACGGGATGTCTTCGGTCTGTTCGGTTACATACGAATTTGTAGTTTTGTCATATTTATAGATGTGTGCCAGTTGCAGGTGCTTGCCGGCTTTGACTTGCGACAATGCCGAGAATGTGGTTGCAGCCTGATTGACGACGATATCCTTGCCGTCCACCACGATATTATCGCCGGCTTCAGCAATACATCCGTCCTGAGGCGCGATCTTTGCAACGCCGGCAACATACACCACTTCGCCCTTAGCCACGATAGTGTCGCCGGAGGCATTGATGACAGTGGTAGGTGACATTTGTGTCCCATCTACGGTGATTCCGCCAAGTGCCAGCTTGCCATCAGCCACGATGGGTTTGCCATCAGCGAGGACGTATTTTTCGGTGTAATCCTTGCCGTCAATAGATATGCCGTCGACCTTGATGACCGAGGGCGCATGGAATACGTGGTTGGCGATAGCGTCAGTTGAGTATGACCACATAAACAAGAATGCAGCCCAGCAGAAGAATTGTACAAGGCCCACAGTCCAGAACACTTTGGGCGCACGAGCCAGCAGGCGTAGCATCCCGGGGCCTTTTTTCTTATCGGCTTGAGCCTTTACCGGGTCTATGCCATGGTAGGCCGCGTACTGGGCCGGCGGCATTTCCTTGACCTTGGCAAAAGTATATACCACGCATAGCAGCAGCACTGCGGCGCCTATGTAGAATGACCATGTAACTGTAGCCGGCACCTCGCCGTCCGCAGCCGTGTTGGACATAAACATTGCCAGCACTATGGGGCATATATAGCCTACGACGCTGCCGGCGTTGCAGAGGAAGGATTGTATCGAATAAGCCAAGCCTTTTTGTTTTTCGTTGACAAAATCGCCCACGAGCATTTTGAAAGGCTGCATAGCCATATTTATGGACGTATCCAGGAACATCAGCATCACCAAGCCGAATATTATAGCTGTGCTTACCGATAGGCCAAGCGATCCGGCGTTGGGCAAGAAGCACATCACAATAATTGCGGCTGCGGCGCCAACGAGCAGATAGGGTAGGCGACGGCCAAAACGATTCCAAGTCCTGTCACTGGCGCTGCCGACTATAGGTTGCACTATAAGTCCCATCAGCGGCGGCAAAATCCAAAAATAACTGAGGTCATGCGGATCGGCGCCTATGGTCGAGAATATTCGGCTGACCTGCGCACTCTGGAGTGCGTAGGCAATTTGGACGCCGAAAAATCCGAAACTAAGATTCCATAGCTTCCAGAATCCCAAATCAGGTTTGTTCATAGTGGGTAATATGTAGTTGATTTTATAATATGTTCGTTCACTTGGGCTTCGAGAGGCTGAACGCACGATGATGGTATCAGTGGTGTGGGTTCTGCATCTCGGCAACGTTATGGCGTTGCCATGTGCCGTTGTGGCAAATAAAAATGATACAATCTCAAAAAACGCAGCAGGTAGGCATTTGTGTCGCCCTGCATACAAAGCCTTAAGGCTTTTCGATTGACAAAGTTAGCGATTTTTTGCCAAACACGAATACATTATTTAAAGAAAATACGCGGTTAAATATTGGCTTATTCCGAAAAAAATAGTAATTTTGTATGCGTTGCAGAGAAGTGTCCCAATATTCTCTCCGTGATTGTTTTATGTTTTAACAAAAGTACACTATAAACAAATGTCAAGCCTATAAAGTCTACGAAGCCGATGCGCTGGATGCGCTTGATGCCTACAACGTCAACAACTGCCGTGACTGCTTCTGCAATTATGAGGATGAGGACGATTTCCTCAAGGTGTGGGT
>ERZ808258.157-NODE-157-length-33007-cov-6.120812_pt1 | contig 33007 bp, 43 predicted proteins | sample MGYA00521280_ERZ808258 | MGnify/ENA primary metagenome ERZ808258 (study PRJEB31516, sample SAMN03275585) | gut metagenome | biome: mammalia-associated habitat; material: feces | host: Papio cynocephalus | place: Kenya | collected 2012-07-19 ...
AACTCCCCATTGGTACAAACAACCCGTTGCCTGTTGTCATACGCATAATACCTCTCAGACACAACGGTTATGTAAAAAGACGCATTCTGACTGACCACTATCCGGCACTTTATCAGCGGGGTTGTAACGTAGTTCTTGTGAACGGACTTGCTCGGCTTCCAATCTATGTGGTTTGCAGGCGTTTCTAAGCCAAAAGTGAGACGTCCGTTCTGCCACAGACTGTTATTCCCGCTGTCACACAGCAGCACTTTGTGCGTAGCGTAGTTGTCCCGTGTCTCTTGCAGTCCGAATGTCGGTGTGTGTATCTTGCACAACTGCGGGTATTCATACAAATTCTCGTCTTTTACTATTTGGGCTATCTTCTCATAATAAGCCGCCTTGTCGGATATGACCGTTCCGTCCTCGAAATGCACCTCTACCTGTGCGGCTTTGATAGACCAACTGTTGATACCGTCATTGACCCATTTTTTTGAATACTTTTGTTGCCTGTTGATAGAGGCATTGACTTTGACGACACCGTCCGTTTCCAATGCCAAATCGCCTGTGGTGGTATCAAAAGTATAGCCGGTGAGGTCATAGTCGCCTGTCGATTTCCATAGTTGGTATTGTTTAATCGCACGCGTAAAGCCGTCTATGCCTCCAATTTTCTCTGTGAAAACCTTGTTGCTATAACACCAAAGCGTACTTAACTTGGGGATACTGCTTACATCAAGCGAGGATAGTTGGTTGTTGTAGCAGTTCAGCGTAACCAGTGCATGGTTGTTGCTTACATTAAGTGTGGATAGTTGGTTACTGGAGCAGTCCAGCGTAACCAGTGCAGGGTTGTTGCTTACATCAAGTGTGGACAGTTGGTTTCTGTAGCAGTTCAGCGTAACCAGCGCAGGGTTGTTGTTTACATTAAGTGTGGATAGTTGGTTACTGGAGCAAGACAGCGTAACCAGTGCAGGGTTGTTGCTTACGTCAAGCGAGGACAGTTGGCAACTTTCACTTATTAAGGATGCCAGTTTTGGATTACGACTGCAATCCAATGAGGTTAAAAGGTTTCTGCCACAATTCAAATGGGTTAACGTATGGCATTTGCTGACATCCAAAGAGGTTAGTTTATTGGCTGTACATACCAATGTAGCCAGTTTAGTACACCGACTGACATCTAAGATGCCAAGATTATTGTCGTGGCATCTTAAATCATTCAACTCGGATTGCTCAGAAACATCCAATGAGGTCATTCCTATATAGGTACAACCTAAGTACGACAATAATCCTGTAATAGTCACGGTTATCTCACGTACCGTACTTGCCGCGAGATATGTGTGTTTTGTTGTAGCACCACTTGGTCTCATATCAAAATTGCCATCTCCCCAATCAATCAAATGCGTCTTCCAACCATTTGCCATTATTGCACCAACACTTATTGTTTTTTCCGTATCGGCGGGAATGGCAAACTTGAATGTGGTAGTCGGTCTGTTTGCACTCATCATCGCTCTCCGGCGCAGCAGCAACTCATTCATACCCGCCTCCTTTCCTGTTGAAATTCGGCAAGTTAAGCGATGTTAATCTATTTTTACCCCCCCCGTTAAGGGTTGTAAAATTTAATAATCCATCATCTGTCATCATAATACTTTCGTCTATATCTTTTTCTTATTACTCCGTTTTACAAAATACACCCCCTCGCTTGCCCTCAGTGCCGCGCTCTGCTTGAGCAGCCACACCCCGCCCTCCAGCATGTCCGGACCGTCCATACGTTTCTGTTTCGGGCTGACGTTCCGCATCTGCGCTTTCATACGCTGCATATCGGGGTCGCCCGACTCGTCCGCATTGAAAACAAGCAACCCCGCACGGTTCAGGGGCTCCAGCGTACCCTCGATACGGGTGTATTTGTCTTTCTTGTCCCGTGTGTCCGGCACCACCGGCAGCAACGCCCCGCGACGGTGCGACTCCGCGAAGATGGCGGGCTGAAGCACCTGCTCATAGAACGGCGCTTGCAGACTGTTGTTCTCTATCCATACCCGCACATTCTCCCCGCCGTGCTGCACCGACCAGTCGTACAGGTCGAACAACGCGCCCACGAAATGCGCCGTGGACATCGTATCCACACGCACCTTGCATACGTAGAATGTCAGTCCGCTCATCGCTATCACACCCACCGCCTTGCAACTCCCCTGCGATACATCCCTGTTGCTCGTCGCAGGGTCGGCATATACCAGCACCTTGCAGCGTTTGAGCGGAGGCACCTTTCCCTCGTGCAACTCCTTGAATACCACGCCGCCGTCCATCGGATTGTTGAAATACTCTTTCTGCGCCGACTCGTAACTGATGGTCTGCAGAACGCGGTCGATGTCCTCTTCCGTGTTCTTTTCCGGCCACGATGACCTGCCTTGCTTGTCGCGTATGTTCACGATGTCGAACTTGTCGCAGAATGTCGAGTCGCCAAGGTATTTCACCATACAGTTGTCCGAGATGATATTCCCGTTCACCAGTATGCGCGTCGGTGTCGATATGGAGCGCGTTGGTATCAGGGCCTGCTCCATCCACTTGATTTTCTTGCGCATCGTGTCCTCGTTCAGGCACTCTTCATCCGTGTCGAAATCGTCTATCAGGATAAAGTCCGGACGCTTCTCGTTGTTGCGGGTTCCACGCGGCGACTCGCCCCAACCGAGGGCACGGAACGAACAGCCGGAACGGAGGACAAATTTGTCTTCTTTCCACTGCCCAAGGTTTTTCTGTATGCCGTAGTCCTGTTCCACGCGGTTGTTGGCTTCAAAGAACGCTTTGAACGGAGCCAGAAGCAGCGTGGCATTGTCGTGGCTGTTGGAAACAAGAAGCACGTTGTGGATTTTACCTGTCAAGGCTAATTTGGAAACTTCCATCATCGAGCGGGCGGACTTTGCCAACTCGCGCGACCAGGCACGCACCTCAAACCATTCCGCGTGGGCGAACAGACGGCGCGTGGCAGCCTTATGAAAGGCAGCGGGTTCGGCGGTGCAGAAATTCGGGAAATAGTATTTGAACCACGCCTCATTGTCTTTCTCCAACTTGCTTTTCCTTACCACCCGCTCGCCTTGGCTCTCACGCGTGTTGATGGGCGTGGCATTGCGGAAGTTGTCGCAATAGCGTTGAAAGGCTTCCAGATACTCGCGGTCGGTGGCTTTGCCTAATTTTGTTGCCATTTCTGTTTGTCGATGAGTTCGTTGATGAATGCCTGAAACAGGTCAACCACTTTCTGCGCCAACTCTATGTCTATCGGCTTGAGGAAATCGCAAAAATCAATGGCTATCTGCGTGGTCTGGGCGATGGAGTATTTCGATTCCAACTCCTTGATGTCGGTGATAAGTTTGCGCCGGGCATCGGCTTCTTTGGAAGAGGCTACTTTGTACCCCTCTTTTTCTTTAATCATACGGTTGAACTCCGCCAACTCGTCGTACAACTCCGACAGGCGCTGTTTCTTGCCGGTGAGGAGGTTCTTTTTCAGCGTGTCCCATTTATCCTCGGCAGCCCATTTTGTGATGGTCTGTGCCGACACACCGACCTTGTCGGCTATGTCTTTTTTCGGGAGATTGCCTTGCAGGTATAAAATCTGTGCAATCTCACGTCTGTTGTCCTGTTTTTTAGGCATATCGATATACTTTTTCAGGCTGCAAAATTACCGCGTTTTTACCGCGGACTCAAATAGTTGTGCCAGAATGGCAGTACTTTTTGGATAGGGGCTCAAACCGCAGTAATTTTGCCGCCGAAATTGATTTACGCCCTATGATAAGCGGACTTCCATACAATAAAAAAGACGGCATCCAACTCTCACTCGGAGGGGGTGCCTGGTACCTGTTTTATGACAATAGTGATGACTTCCGGAAGAAACACCGTTGGTACGAGATACGTATGATAAACGGCATATTGTATTGGCGTAACATCGGACGACTGGTATTCCTCAAAGATGTCCCCATCAAGTATCGCACCCTGTGGGACAATCCCAAGCGCGAGGTGCACCGTGACGGAAACGGTCGTCTGAAACAACTCATCATCAAACACGTTTAACAACCACTTAAATACTACTTAAACATCAGATGAAAAAGATAGACAGGGAGTTTCTACTGACAGACGACAGTGTCAATTGCTACGGGTATCGTCTATTGACTTCGGGCTTGCAGTTAGACCGGTTTGACCCGCCCATCGGTTTCTTTATGCACGAGCGCGAACAGGGCGTGGCTGTGCGTTGGGAAGACCTTGTGGTGCGCGACAATGCACTCTATGGCAAACCTGTAGTGGACGATTCCCGTTTTCCCGATTTGGTCAAGCAGATAGAGGACGGTTTCTACAGTGCTGCCAGTGTAGGACATATTGTTGCATTGGAGATGAGCGAGGAACCGTCGTTGAAAATGGAAGGTCAGACCGGTCCGACTGTGACAAAGTGGTTCCCCCGTGAGTGTTCTATCGTGGACATACCGGGCAACTACAATGCCGTGGCGCAAAGCAAACTATTCGATGAGGACAACAATGTTCTTATGGATTTATCAGATAAACAAACCAATTCATTTATGGAAAAAAGAACCATCACCATTGAAGCCCTGTTGGCGATAGGGCTTCCTAACCTTGTGGCTGAGAGCACCTCAGAACAAGCCGTGCAGATTATCAAGGATTTGGTGGACAAGGCAACGCGTACAGACCAAGCCGAAGCCGACCTGCACAGTCTCCAAGCCGAGATGACATCCTTGAAAGAGCAAGTCACCACCGAGAAAGTCTCCGCTATCGTAGAAAAAGCACTGGCAGACCACAAAGTCAATGCGGCTATGGCGGACAAACTGAAAAAGGACTATGCAACCAATCCGGCAGGGTTGGAAGCATTGGTGGCTGCCATACCCGCACAGGCTACTATCAGTGCGCAACTGAAAGCCGAGGAACTGCCCGAAAAGTACAAAGGCAAAACATGGCACGACCTCTATATGCAGGAAGGCGCATTGGAGGACATCAAGAAGAACTACCCGTCCTACTACGAAAAGTTGGTCGCAAACCGTTAAACCATTTACAAACAACAAACATTTATGGCTTCTATTTCAAAAATTCCCGTTGAAGTATTCGCAAGTTACATTGTCGAGAAACTTCGCAAGGTGAACCCGTTTCTGGCGTTCGCCGTTATTGAAACTGCATTCGTTTTGGGCGGTGCAGTCGTTCATATTCCACAGGCAGGCAGCAGCCCCGAGGTGGTAAAGAACCGTTCCACGTTCCCTGCCACGGCAGTACAACGGGAGGACTCATTCGTTACGTATGCGCTCAATGTGTTCTCAACCACGCCGACGCATATCACATGGCATGAGGAAAACGAAATTTCCTACGACAAAACGGACTCGGTACTGAATGACCATGTGCTGACTCTGATGGAAGCGGTCGGTGATGATATGCTGTATCAGTGGGTAACAGGTATCAAGGCTGATGGCAAAGCCGATGTTATTCCGGCTTCGCACATCATCCGCACCACCGGCGCAGACGTGGCAGTTACCGAGGAGGGACAGACCGGCACACGCAAGGCATTCACGTACAAAGACCTTGCCAATGCACAGGCTCTGATGAACAAGCACAACGTACCCAAGACGGAGCGTTATGCCCTGTTGGAAAGTTACCAGTTGCAGCAACTCATTGAGTCGTTGTCTGCCAACCAGATGGCTGCCTATCAGCAATCGGCAGACCTTGCCAATGGCGTCGTAGGTCGTCTGTGCGGGTTCAACATTCTGGAACGTTCCACCGTCTTGGCGTTCAATGACGACACGCCTGTTGCTCCGGGTATCGCCCTCACGGCTACCAGTTGCATAGGTGCACTCTGTTGGCAGAAAGATAGCGTGGCGATTGCCTTGGGCGACATCAAACCGTTCCAGGACACTGACAACCCGCAGTATTATGGCGACATCTTCAGTGCCGCTGTGAAAGCCGGTGGCCGTTGCCGTCGCAAAGACTGGGCTGGTGTCATCGTGATTGCACAAGGCACAACGCCTGTTGTATCTACTCCTGATTCTTCAGGGACACAGCAGAACAACGCCTAACCCATGCGCAAGATTGACGGTATCATCATCCACTGCTCCGCCACACCCGAGGGATGCGACTGCACGGCTGCCGACATCGACCGCTGGCACCGCCAACGCGGCTTCCACGGCATCGGCTACCACTATGTCATCCGTCTCGACGGCACGGTGGAGCAAGGGAGACCGGTAAACCGGATTGGGGCGCACTGCAAAGGGCATAATGCCACTACTATCGGCATCTGCTATATCGGTGGACTTGCCGCTGACGACAAGACACCCAAAGATACGCGCACACCGGCGCAGAAAGCCGCAATGCTTACCCTCGTGCACTCGCTCCAATCTGCCTACCATATACCGTCATCCGCTATCCACGGACACCACGAGTTCGCCAACAAGGCGTGTCCTTGTTTCGATGTACAACAATGGAAAAAGGAGGTAGGAATATGACCGAACAGACCAAACGGGACAACCGCAGAGAGGTGCGCTTTTATGTCTGCCTCTTGTTAGGTTTTACGCTTATGATGTGCGGCTTTTTCGCCCCGCCTATGGGCGAAATACACAACTCCGTACTCGTCGGCGCGGGACTGCTGCTCTCCATCGGCGCACTCGCCGTTGGTATCGACCTCGTCGGCTGTATTCACGAACTCCGCCTCCTCCGTTCCGGCACTACTGATGACCTCAAACAGCAACAACAATGAAACGCTTTTTGTTTTTAGTTCCGCTTCTGTTAGTAGCCTGTCGTACCCCACAACCGTTGCAGACCGACACCATCCGCGAAGTCCGTATCGTTGAGCGTGATACCCTTATCACCATCACCCCTGACTCCGCCGCCGTCCGTGCCTTGTTGGATTGCGACAGCACCAACCAGGTCATTCTCAGCCAACTCGAAACCCGCAACGGCACCCGCATTACAGCAACGGCCACGTTGCTTCCAACCTCCACAAAAGAAATGGATAAAGGAAGTTTCCTCTTGGTGGACTGCCACGAGGACAGCCTTTCCCGCGAAATATGCCTCCGCGACAGTATCATCACCACTCTCCGCACCGAGCAGCACACCATCGAGGTACCCGCCCCGCTCACCCGCTGGCAGTCTTTCTGCCTCGTGTTGGGACAAATCACCTTTGCCCTCCTCGCCACCGCATTACTCACCCTCATAATTCTTTTTATATGCAAGTTTCTCATCAAGCACTGATTGACCATTTCCAACGCTACAAGAGCACGGACGTGGTCTATGTATCGGGCGACCAGTTCTTTCTCACCCATGCCGCCGCACTCTCCTACGGCAACGGCGAAGTCAAGACCGTCCGCCGTTCCGACCTCGCGCAGCCCGCACCTGCCGAACCCGCAAACACCGTTATTCCAGACACGCTCACCGCAGAGCAAATCGAGGCGATGACCTATGAGCAACTCAAAGCCGCCTCCGCTGCCCTCAACCTCACCACAGAGGATAACAAGAAAACAACCATCAAGCAAGCCCTCCTTGCTTTTATCAATCAATAGCCCTATGTCATTTCCACAAGTCAAAGTCAATGTCGCCAATGGCAACCTTATGCAGTCTGTAGCCGTCCTTGACGCGGTGCCTGCTCTGATGCTCACGGTCTCTACCGAGAGCCTCGTGGCGAAGACCCAAGAGGTCTATTCCCTTGCCGATGCCGAGTCCAAAGGCTACACCGCCGAGGCGGAACCTTTCGCACACCGCCTCATTGAGGAGTATTACAACGAACTCGGCGGAAGCCAGCGCCTGTTCCTTTTCGGCACAGCCGCTTCTATGACCATGGCGGAAGCACTCACATCCGCCGAAGCCAACGGCGTCAGCAAATTGCTGCGCGACGGACGCGGCGACATCAACCTCGTCGCCATCGCACGCAAACCGCAGTCGGACTACCAACCGGGCACGGCGTTCTTGGACTCCGATGTACCCGCTGCCGTTACTGCCTGCAAAACCGTCGGCGAAGCCATGCAGACCGCCAACACCCCTGTCCGTTTCATTATCGAAGGACGGGTGGCGAATGCCGGCAAAACCAACGACTACAAACCTCAAGACGCCACCAATGGTTATGCCTGTGTCCTGCTCGGCGGCACATCACCCGACGGCTCCGCGGCTGTCAGCGTACTCATGGCACGTGCCTGCAAATACGGCTCGCATATCAAGGTCGGCAACGGGCAGAACGGTGTCCTCTCCGTGCAACAAATCTATGTCGGTGCCGACAAATACGAAGACCGTGTCGATATGGAGACGCTACACGATGCCGGCTTCCTCACGTTTATGCACCGACCTGGTTCGGCAGGCTACTATTTCGGGCGCGACAATATGTGTTCCAAAGACGACTTCCGTATCCTCGTTCACGGGCGCATCATCGACAAGGCACAGCGCATTGCAGCCGCCACCTACGCCCCCTATATCGAGACGGGCATCACTATGAACTCCGACGGCACTATCAACGCCACCGAAGCCACTGACATCGAGAACACCCTCGAACAGGCTATCCTTTCCTCTATGGGCGACCAAATCTCACAAGTCAGTGTTTATGTCGATTTGAACCAGGACATCATCAACACCTCCACCATCAATATCCAACTGCGTATCATGCCGCTCGGCTATCTCACATGGATAACCGTCTCGCTCGGACTGGCGGCTACGCTCTAAACATCGTACATTATGCCTAATATGCACATCAAGTCAAGCGAGTACGCTTGGCATCACACCGAGGTCAAAATCGCCGACCGTATCATCGTCGGCATCACCGCATGGGAACTCAAGAAAACCGTTGAGAAAGAGGAACAGTACGGCGCAGGACAGCACCCCATTGACATCCAGGCCGGCAACATCAAGTGCTCGGGCAGTATCACTCTTTGGGGCTACGAGGCTGACCGTCTCGAACAGGCGGCACAGGCCGCAGGCTACGACAGCATTCTCGACGTTCCCCACGAACTGCTCTCCGTCACCGTTACGGCACGCAAACTCGCCAAAGACCCCATCACCAAATGGGTAGCACGCGGCGTGGCTTTCACCGAGACCACCGACACCCTCAAGCAGAACGACAAAAGACGCGAGTGCTCTATGCCGTTCATCTGCATGGACATCAACAAAACAACCATCAGTCTCTGACCGTTATGAACCAAACAACACAACAACTGGCACCCGATGCCGTACAACTTGCCGAACAGCGGTTCGGCAAAGACAAACTCGACCTGCTCGCCAAAGAGTTCAACGGACGCAAACTTTGTATCATCGCTGTCGAAGATAAAATCGCAGTCCTCAAACCGCTCAACGCCAAAGAACTCAGCGACTACACCCGCACCATGATGAGTGCCGGACTGGACGTGGCTGCACGCCAACTGCTCGATGCACTGTGGCTCGGCGGCGATGAGTGTATCCGCGAAGACGAGGACTATTTCATGTCCGCTATGGTCGAACTCCAAAACGTCATCGAACTAAAAAAAAGCACTTTTGGCAGGTATTAGAGCAAGGCAGACAGGATGAGGGTTCACTGGAACTCCATCTCTGTTTCGCGCTCTTCTACTATGGCGCACAAGCCGAGACGTGGGATATTGAAACCCTCGCTTACCGGACGGGAGTGGCATACCGCTTATACAAACAAGGTACTATCAAACAACTCTATGGGCTACGTAGTTGATTATGTAATGAAGATGCAGGACTTGATGTCCGGACCGTTGGGACGGATTGCCAATGCCTACGACAATGTGAGCAACCATGCAAAAAAAGCAGGGGAGTCCTCTTCGTTATTCTCCAAATTGGCTATGGGCTCATTCGGGTTGAACAATATCCTGGGTGCCGCTTCCACGGTTATCAGTGCCGCCTCCAAAATAGGTTCTGCCATTGGCAATACCATGCAGGCGGCATTGGACAGGCAACAGTTGCAAGTCTCGTTCGATGTGCTTACCGGCAGCAAAGCCGCCGGTGGAAAACTTACCAAAGAACTGGTTGACCTGCAACAGAACACCATTCTCGGTGCGGAGGTATTCAAGAACGCGCAAACTATGCTCGGCTTCGGGTTCAAGGACACCGAAGTGGTGGATAACCTGCGTATGCTGGGTGATGTGTCAATGGGCGATGCCGAGAAACTTAACTCGCTCACCTTGGCTTTCTCTCAGATACGTTCTGCGGGCAAACTGCAAGGGCAAGACCTGCTGCAACTCATCAATGCGGGCTTCAACCCGCTTGAAGAGATGTCCAAACGGACAGGCAAGAGTATCGGCACGTTGAAAGACGAGATGTCCAGCGGCAACATCACTTTCGAGATGGTGCAACAGGCATTCCGTGATGCCACCGGTGAGGGAGGCAAATTCAACAATATGCTCGGTACCATCGCCAAGACGGACGCAGGTATGAAAGCACAGTTGGGCGGGGCTTTCGAGGAACTGAAAATAAAAGTGGGCGGAGCCTTTGCACCGCTCACACATTTCGGTCTCGAACTGGCTACTAAACTGCTGCCCCTTATGGAAAAGATGGTGAACCCGCTTGCCGAAGGAGTCCGAAAAGCCGTATCGTGGCTGGATGTCATGCAGGCAAAGATACCGCAACTAAAGGGCTATTTCATACAAATGGCACAACCTGTCCTTTCACTCGTACAAACGGTGCGCAACAGTCTCGGAGGCTTGTCCGACTACCTCACACCCGTTGCCGAACTGTTCGAGCAGCGTATCTACCCCCTCGCCGTCCAACTGTGGACAGGTATCACGGGTATAGTCGGAGACCTGACGAAGTTCGTGTCTTCTTCCGAGTTGCTCAAAGACATCTTCGCTTTTATAGGACGTATTATCGGCGGTATCGGCGATATGCTCAGGGGATTGGTATCTGCCGTGCAATGGCTGTGGAATAACGTCATAATGCCGTTGCTTAATGGTATCGAAAAAGCCTATCGGTGGATTAAAGGTACCGATATGCAAGGCGGCTCCAACAAGCCCATTGATACCGTTACCGGCGTTGCCGTTCCCGCCGCAACGGAGGACACAGGGACAAACCGCAAACTCCAGCAGATAGCCGACAACACCAAACGCAATGCCGATACGAGCGTCTCTGCGGCGAAAGCAGTCGCCTCGTCGGGACCAAAGGTCGTTAATATCAACGTTCAAAAGTTCTTCGACAATATCCAGTTCACCACCAACAACCTTCAAGAGTCCGCTGCCAGGGTCGAGGAAGTCGTCCTCGAAGTCCTCAGCCGCGTACTCGTACAAGGTGCAGCAACCGTATAACTATGGCACACATCGTTACAGACCTGTTAGAGTTGTACAAGACCTATTTCCAAGGCTCTTACACTATCCCGCCCAAAACAGAGACCGATTTCTCCGGCACACGCTTCGATGCCGCCTATCGTGAACAGTACAGAGGTGTCGAGGTATTCCTGCCTGTCCGTCTCACCAATACGGACTACGAGGTCTATATCCCGTGTGCTACCTTGCGTGTCACGGGACAAAAGACCGTCGTGCGCACGCCCGTGGCAGAGCGTATCGGCACTGTCAAAGAGGTCTTCAATATAGGCGACTACAAGTTCGACATCAAGGGTGTACTCATTGCCGAAACGGGCAAAGGCTATCCCGATGACGATGTGTACCGCCTGCGCATGCTGTTCGAGAGCACCTCACCCGTGCAACTCGTCAATGCCGTCAGCGACCTCTTTATGGACGATACTCGCAATGTCTGCATTACGGATATTGAGTTCCCTGATGTACAAGGCAAAGAACTCCGCTGCCGTCCGTTTACCCTTTCTTGTGAAACCGATAGTGTAACCTCGCTCATACAAGCATAGCCGTGTTTTTTCTCACCTCCGACATACGTATTGGCAACTACCGCGCCATCAAACCGAACAAGGTGGAATGGAAGTCATCAGTCGGCACATTCACCGACACTTGCACCATCACCCTGCCGTTGGCTCCGTTTACGCGACGGACACAGACCACTACCGAGCAAACCGACGGTGTAGCGGAAATGGCGCAAGGCAGCCGTATCACCAACTTCAAGCAGGTGCCGTTCCGCCGCGGCGACAAAGTCTTTGTCTCGCTCGGTTATAACGGACGCAACGTGGAAATCTTTCGCGGCTATGTGTTGCGTATCAACTATGCCGACCAACTCGTTATTGAGTGCGATGGGTATTCCTATCCGCTGCGCGACCTCTATTTCAGCCGCAGTTACCAAACAACCACCCTCAAACAGATACTCCAAGACCTCACCGCAGGTACCGACATCCGTCTCTCACCGGCCATTGCCGACATACCTTTGCAAAACGTGTGGTTCAAGAACGCCACGGGACTGAAAGTGCTGGAGTGGGTACGCAAGGAACTCTGCTGCCAAGTGTGGTTCGATGGCGAGTATCTCTATGCAGGTGCGTCCAAGTTCGTGCGTCCCAACCCGACGCGCAACACTTCCGACATCCGTCTCCGGATAGGCTACAATGTAGTCAGTGCCGACGACCTGAAAAAGCAGGAGGCACAGGAGGTGCAAATCAACATTGTAGTCAAGGACACCCAAGGGCAGGTTAAACGCACCAAACCCGAAGGAAAGAAATACAGCAATATCAAGGAAATCAAAGTCCGTCCGGGATTGCCGCAGTCTTTCCTGCAACAGGCAGTCCGTGAGTTGCAGGCTGACCAGGACTACCAAGGCTACGAAGGCAGTATCACCTGTTTCGGTGAACCGCATATTTTCAAGTCGGACAAACTGATTATTACAGACAACCGTTTCCCTGAACGGTCAGGCAACTATTTCGCCGAGTCCGTAGAGGGGGAATACGGAGAAAACGGAATACGGCAAACCATCAAAATGAAGCATTATGGTAACGGATGACGATATACGCCGCCAATTCGCCCGCGCCTTTGGCAATTTGCCGGAGACCATTCTTGCCGAGGTCAAGAGCGTGGACACTACCGCCCGCACCTGCGACATCGACAACGACGGTGTCCTTATGTACGCTATTCGCCTGCAATCCGTTGTACAAGGCAATACGGGACTGGTGCTGTACCCCGCAGTCGGTGCACAGGTGGTTTGTTGCCGTATTGAGGACACCGAGCAGTATATGGTGCTGCACGCTTCCGACATTGACCGTGCACAACTCACTATCGGGGACAAGAGCGTCAAGATGGACAAGAACGGTTTTACTTTCAACGATGGCATGGTTGGTGCCGTCTGTGCCGACAAATTGGTAGAGTGGATGACCAAGGTCTATTCCGACCTCCAGACACTCATCACGTTACTCTCCACCTCACCCGTAGCAGGCAATGGCGCGCCGTTAGGCATAGTGTTCACCCCGTCCACGCCATCGCCCAACCTTGCAGACTTTACCGATGACACTTTCAAACACTGATTAAACGCCCGTTAAACGATGAATGATATACTCCTTACCCCGCAGTTCGACCTTGCCGTCTCGGCTGGCGATTTTGCTCAAGGCGAATGTCTCAAGCAGTCGCAGACGCTGCTCCTGCTCACCAACAAAGGTGAATGGAAGCAGCACCCCGCTGCCGGTGTCGGAACGGGTAACTACCTTGAGACAGCGTCCACGGCAGCACTGTCGCGCGAGATACGTGAGCAATTCTCTCGTGACGGTATGCAGGTCAGCAGTGTTCTCATTCGTGACAACCAACTATATATTGAAGCCGTATGGAAATAGTACGTCAAGGTCAGAACCTCCTCGACCTCGCCCTGCAAGCCACTGGCGATGCCGACACCGCTTTGGATATAGCCCTCACCAACGGGTTGTGCCTCTCTGACGACCTGACCGTCGGGCAGACCGTAGAGGTCAGCGATACCCTCACCGGCAACGAGAATATCCACCAGCTATATGCAGCACGTGCCATTCACCCCGCCACGGGTATCACCGCCGCCGACTCCTCCGCTGCTCCTTTCGAGGGCATCGAGTTCTGGGCTATCGAATACGACTTTATCATCAGTTAAACATCAAATATGCAAACAACATAACTTATGGCACGCAGTATTGATACCATATTCAACCAAATGGTTGCCCAAAAGCAGAGCAGCCCCGCACTCGCGTCTCTCACCTCCTCATCTTCTACCGCTATATGGCGGTTGCTGCTCTATGTAGTGGCGTTCTGTATCAATGTGCACGAGCGTCTGTGGGACACCTATCGCACGGAAGTCAATGCCGCTATCGAACAGATGTTGCCCCACCGCCCAAAATGGTATCGTGACAAAGCCCTTGCTTTTATGCGCGACAAAACCCTCATACCCGACACCGACCGTTACGACACTACAGGTATGTCCGATGACGACATTGCCGCTGCGCAGGTCGTCAAGCACGCCACTGCCAACGAGAACGAGCAGTCTTCGCTCCTGATTATCAAAGTGGCAGGCGAAGACACCACCACCCGCAAACGTACGCCTGTCACCGATGCGGAATACACCCAACTCTCGGCTTACCTGCAAGCCGTCAAGGATGCCGGCGTGCGTATCTCGTTGGTCAATCAGCCTGCCGACCGTTTCCGCTGTACTGTTGATATTTACTACGACCCGACCAAAGACCCCGCCACCGTGCAGTATGATTGTGATAACGCCATACGCGATTATGTCGAGAACCTGCCATTCAATGGCGAGTATTCCAATATGGCTCTTATCGATACGCTCCAGACTGTTGACGGCGTCCGTATTGCCGAACTTCAATCCGCAGAAAGTACACCCGCCGCCACCTCCGCCTTTGCTTCTATCAATGCCTATGTAGTACCCGCCGCAGGCTATTTTGCCGTGGATAATGCCACCCTCAATATGATTGCCTACAACCTATGACACGCTACGACATCTCATACCAACGCCTTGCTCTTGCGCTTGTCCCGCTCGCCTTGCGCCAACCGGTTCTGATGGCATTTCTCTATGTGCTGCTCTCGCCGGTCGTCTATTGTGCAAGTCTCTTTGACCGTTTCCGCACCGATACGGACTACCGTCTCACCCACAACGGGCAGGTCTGTTGCCTCACTGCCGTCCTCAACGACCGCTTCGACCCTGCGCTCCGCCGTATTACCATCACCGACGTGGAACCCCTGCGCGGCAATATCCTCTATCTCCGAAAGGTGGGCAATTTCCTGATGGCACCGCGCCGCAACAGCACGGCTGTAACCCTCAACCGACGCGCCTTCTCAGGTTCAGACTCCGTGGACTTTGCTGTTATAGTTCCGGCAGTCCTGCGCGGTACATTCCCGCAAAACCAAATGCAGGCACTCGTCAATACCTATAAACTGGCTTCTAAACGTTACATCATCTTATATCAATAGTTATGGACAAAATCATAGGAAACTACACCTCCCAACCGCACTCCAATTTCCCGTTGGACTGCGAAACAATGGAGTATATTCAGAACAACCAGCACCTTGCGGAAATGCTCGGTGCCATTGCCGGCGACCGTGTTATTCTGTCTGGATGCAATCAGGTCGGGGCAAGGTTTATGCCGGGATATATTTTCTTGCGCACTACCGACTACCCGCAAGGGGAAGTCATCGCTTTTGCCGGAGGCGACAAGTCTTTCACCCATGTCTATCTCGACAAGACACCTATTGCGGTTACAGCCAACTCTGACAGTTACCCCAATGCCTATACCACCCGCCAACTCAAACCGGGATTAGGCTCCGAGCAGTTCCCATGGGCTGATTTCACTGTCCTCACCGACAAGACCAACCGCCAACTCCTTGCAGAGATAACTACTCTCCGCACGCAGATGGCATCGCTCCAACCCGCACCCGTGGGCTCTATCATGATGTGGCCGTCTACCGCTATCCCCGCCAACTGGCAACTCTGCGACGGTTCCTCGCTCAACCGGCAGGAATATGCCGCCCTGTTCTCCGTTCTCGGTACGACCTACGGCAACAACGACAGCAGCACTTTCCGCATACCCGATATGCGTGGTATGTTCGTCGCCGGACGCGGTGCCAACAACTACAATGACCTCAACCAGAAAGGCGGCTCCAATACGGTTGCACTCTCTGTCAACGAAATGCCGAAGCACAACCACGATACCGCAACTTCTATCACGGATGGTTCTGTTACAACCACAAGTAATGGCTCACACTCGCACTCCATACCTGTGGGTGATAGTACCACCAGTAGTGCAAAAGGTGCAGAAAAAGGCACCTATGAAAGTGGTTGGGCAAAATTTAATAGTGATGCTGCCGGTTCACACACCCATACCGTTCCTCTCAAAGCGCGTGGTGCAGGTGCAGCCCACGAGAACCGTCCGCCGTTCATTGTCCTCAACTACATCATCAAAATCAAATAAACTATGGCAACTACATCTCGCGAACAACTCAAAGCCTGGTTCCGCAAGGGTCTCAAACCTCTCGAAAGCCAGTTTGCCGCATGGATAGACTCCTATTGGCACAAGTCCGACAGCATACCTATGTCCTCCATCGACGGACTCAATGACGCACTCAACGACCATACCGTCATCGCCGATGACGCACTGGACACCACCTCCACCAACCCCATACAGAACGCCCCTGTGGCTATCGCTTTGAATGGCAAATCCGACATCGGTCACACCCACACCCCCTCCGACATCACGGGTCTCGAAACCGCCCTCGAGGAAGCCACCACCAACAAGATGAACCGCGACGGCTCCAACTACCAAGGCAGCCTCTCCCTCGTCTCGCCCGCAATCACAAGCCAATGGACTGTCCGCAAACAGGACGGCACCCTCGTCGCCACCAAGACCGACAACGCCATCTCCCTCGAGAACGGTGCCAAGGCGGACTACAGCGGCACATTCCAATACCCCGCTGCCGATGCTGCCCACAAAGCCCCCACGCGCTGCGACGGCTCTTTCGGCACAACGCTCCCCGCACCCGCCACACCCTCTGCCACCCTCACCAAAACAGGGCTCACCACCTCCACTTCTCTCACCGCCAACCTCTATGCCGGCAAGAGCGGTCTCGAGGTCTCCGGTGGCAAGGTCATCAAAGCCACAGGTGAGGACAAGACCTCTGCCTCTGCGTCCGTCTCGTTCTACCACCGCCGCTACTGGGGTGTCTCCGCCGATGCCGGTGCCGACATCACCTCCCTTACCTCCGAACTCTCCAACGCCCGCGCCAAATCAATCACTTTCGACTGTTCAGGCGGACGCTATTTCTACTATGCCTACCCCAAAGCCCTCGGCACTGCCGCGTGGAAAGTCGGCGGTTTCGATGTCTCCGACAACGTCCTCACGGAAACAACCGTCACCAACGAATACGGTCTCGCCGTTACCTACTATGTCTATCGTAGCAAGAACCTGCTGACCGACCCGAGTGTAAACGCAGTAATATCCTAAGACTATGGCACAGAAACTATCAGGTATCAATATCATCACCGGCATTGTGCCGGGCACGGACGAGGACACCTTCCCCACCCACCATTCCCGATACGGTCGCGGCGGCTGGCACGAAGTCTCCACCACCGAAGAGCGTGATGCCATTCCCGAAGACAGACGCGCTGTCGGTATGGCAGTACACGTAACAAGCAACGGCAAGACCTATATCCTCTCGCAGAAAGACAACACAACCTGTTGGAAAGAGATGCAGTCGGGTACACCCGTTGTCAGCCAAACAGGCGATGCCACTATCCAACCCAATGTCTTGAACGTATGGGACACCGCCGTTACCACGCTGACCATCACCAAAGGCACTGACCTCGACGGCGAACTCAACCACTACTTTGTGCGCTTCACAGTGGGAACACCCGCAGAGGGGGAAAGCATACAAATCACTTTTGCAGGCTTTTCGCTCACATGGTATGCCGTCAACGTACCCACGTGGGTGAGCGGCAAGACCTACGAAATATCCATTATCAACAATCTCGCCCTCTGGGCAGAGTTCTAACCCCGCACAACTATGGCAACAAGAACAGCATATTACCTCAACGGCACCGAAGTGGAACGCCCGCTGTCGTTGGTCTATGACAATACCACGTATGTCCCGCCCACCGACACACAACTCCTCGCCGCAGGTTATGAGATACGGGAGGTCGAGACGGAAACAGACCCCGCTGCCTCCGCCACGCTCTCTTATGAGGCGCGTGTAGTGGAACTTATCCGCATACGCTATTCGGTGGACGACGAACTCGCCATCCTCCGCCAGCGCGACACCAAACCCGACGAGTTCGCCGAGTACAACGCCTATTGCGAACAATGCAAAACCCAAGCCAAGGAGGAACTGCTATGAGCCTTGAATTGCGAAGACGGTTGTTAGGTCTGGAACCTACGGATATTATTATTGACGCGCGAGATGGCAATCCCAACAGCGTGGCACTCATGGCATCTATGTATTACTATGGGCATGCACACAACAAAAAATACATGACGCTGCGTGAGGCTTTGAAAATCAAAACATCGCTAATAATAAATGCTAATGATGATATCACGGATTTAACCATACTGCAATGTTTTTCCAATGTCCGCAACGTGGTATGCGCAAACCTCAAGAATTTGCAGAAAGTCATACTGCCCAATAGCATCAAATATGGTACGTTCAATTATAATTTTGGGTTCAGGGGCTGCGAAAATTTACAATATGCGAATTGGCTGATGTCATTCCAAGAGTATATGGGTATACCAATATACGGTTATGGAACCACCGAATATACAAAAGAACTTGTTCTTAACGGAGAAAAAGTTTCCGGAGAAATTACTATCCCTGAAACATACATAAACAGCCAAGGGATAGAAACTCCTTTGGAAACTATATATGCGAATCTTAGAGCGTGTGTTGATATAAGCAGCATCAAGTTACCGACCACGGCAAAAGAACTGCGTATGAATGCTTTTCTGGACTGCACAGGTCTCAAGAAACTCATTTTGAATGAAGGACTGGTAACGATACATCAGAACGCTATTAGAAATACAGGTATTGAAGAACTGATTATTCCTGACACCGTAACAACAATAGTAGGGAGTTATGCAAACTATGCGATATGTAGCAATCCGTCCCTGAAAAAAGTTGTTTTATCCCAAAATATAGAAGATACCGGCTGGGGGAATTTCTTTGATTGTCCGGAGTTATCTGAATTTGACTTCAACAATACGGAAAAGTTAACCGCTATTGGCAAAATGTTTCTGTCGTACAATAATGCCATCACGAAAATAGTACTTCCCAATTCAGTAACCACAATCAATCAAGAGTTTATGCGTTACTCCAAAGGTGTTACCTATGTAGAGTTCGGAGAAAATGTTACCTATATTGGAAATTATTGCCTATATCAATCATCAACACCTAAAATTCTCGTAATAAGGGCAACTGCTCCTCCTGAAAGAGACAATACGGAAAGAGACTATTTTCTTAGAGAAACAGGTATTACTGCCATATATGTTCCTGATGACAGTGTAGATGCTTACAAACAAGCATGGGGAGAATACCCGTTTAAGCCTTTAAGTGAATATAACGGACAAGAAATATAGCAACTGCCCCCTCAGTATAACCCATAAACAATCGGTATATGATAATCACCATTGATGACCTACGGAAGTCCTCTATCTATCCGGAGATACTGGACATCATCACGCGCAAAGACGAGAGCGTGGTGGAGATGCAGATACTCGCCGCACAGTCGCTGTGTGCATCGTACCTGTTCAAATACGATTTGAAGCCCGTCTTCGGCGACGACAGCACGGTGCCCGCCGTGCCGCCTGCGGTGGTCAGTCCGGCGTTGCAGAAGATAGTGAAAATCATAGCGTCGTACTACCTCGTGCGGCAGTCGAACCCGAACATCGACCTGGAGTTGTACCGCAAGGACTATGAGGACGCCATCGCCCTGCTGGAGAATATCCGCGACGGGCAGAACAACCTCATAGAACTGACCTACCGCAAAGACGACCCCGACACGCCCGATGACGAGTCCGCCAACGGCGTGAGTTGGAGCAGCAATCCCAAACGCACAAACTATTTCTGATTATGAGCAAGAAACGCAATAACACGGAGGTGCAGCGCACCGAGACACCGCACTTGGTGGTGCAGGACATCCGCTTAGTGGCACCCGACCGCAACCGCAAAGACGCAGGCAAACTCAAAGAGGCTATCGAGCGGGCGGAGTCGGTGTTCATCCCCAACCGCTACAAACTGCTTGACCTCTACCATGATGTGGTTACTATCGACGGGCATTTGTCCGGACTATTGGAGAAACGCACGAAAGCCGTAACCAACAAACGTATGGTGTTTATGGACGGCACGGGGCAGAAAGTGGACGCGCTGGACGACCTGATAGGCAGCAGCCGGTTCGAGCGGCTGACGGAGGTCATTATGGAGCGCAAATACTACGGCACGAGTGCGGTGGAGTTTATTATGGGCAAGGCTTTCGACTACAAGGAGATAGACCGCCGTCACCTCCGTCCTGAGAGCCGCGAGATAGCCATCTCGCAGTTCGACGCACGGGGTGTGAGCGTGGACGACCTGCCTATGGTGTGGCTGATGGGCGACCCGTACGAATTGGGCAAACTGCTGCAATGCTCGCTGTACGCCCTCTACAAACGCTCCGGCTTCGGCGACTTCGCGCAATACGTGGAGATATTCGGGCAGCCGGTGCGCGTGGTGAAATACGACGCATACGATGAGGAGACGCAGAAGAAAGTGCGCAATATGCTGGAAGAGGCAGGCTCCAGTCTGACGATGATGATACCCAAACAGGCGGACTTCGATATGCTCGACGGCAAGACCTCCAACGGCACGGGCGAGTTGCAGGAGCGGCTCATCAACTGCTGCAACCAGGAGATGTCGGTGGCGATATTGGGCAACTCGGAGACCACCACCTCGAGCAAATCATCGGGCTATGCGCAAGCCGAGATACACGCCGACCAACAGTTGGAAATCACCATCTCCGACATGCGGTATGTGTGCAATATGCTCAACAGCGACTTCTTCCTCTCTGTCCTGGCAGGGTACGGCTACCCCGTGGCGGGCGGCAGGTTCGTGTTCGAGCAGGAACAGGACTTGGGCAAGTTGCAGGCGCGGCTGACCATGGACTTGCAGTTGGCAAGCCGTGTGCCGGTGGACGATGACTATTTCTACGAGACCTACGGACTGCCCAAACCCGCCAACTACGAGCAACTGAAACGCGAACAGGAAGAGCGCAGACAGGCCGCCTTGGACGCTGTCAGAAACGCAGCCAAAGAAGAGCCTGCCAAAGACGACGACAAGAAAAGCAAAGAGAAAAGCAAACTCTACGACCGCCTGGCGGATTTTTTCGGGTTCGCCCCGATGTAGTCCGGGGCGATGATATAGACAAGGACTACTTTGCCGACGGCGTGCCTGCCCTCGTGGAGAACGGTGTGAGTCTCGATGTAGAGACGATAGCGCGGGCGTTGGTGAACATCTACAAACAGGAGTTCGACATCGACCACTATGTGGAGGAGAACCTCTACCGCGAGACGTGCCGTATCTTCGAGGACGCTGTCGCCGACGGTATGGCGGACGCAGCGGAAGCGGGTGTGCCGCTGCCGAGTACGGACTTCATACAGGAGTTGCAGCACAATACGGAGGTCTTTTCCGCCTTTCGGGTGCACCGTATGCAGCAGGACATCGCCGCGCAGATGGTGGATGCCGACGGGCAGTTGAAGCCGTTCCGGCAGTTCGTGAAAGACGTGTCGCCCTACATCGAGCACCGCAACCGTGCATGGTTGCAGACCGAATACGACACCGCCATACTGCGGGCACAGAACGCTGCCGAGTGGAAAGAGTTCCGAGCCGAGGCGGATGTCTATCCGAACCTCGAATGGATACCCTCCACCTCGCCCAACCCGGGTGCCGACCATATCGTCTATTGGGGAACCGTGCGCCCCGTGAATGACCCATTTTGGGACGAACACAAGCCCGGCGACCGCTGGAACTGCAAGTGCGAACTGCGGCAGACAGAGCGCAACGAGACACCGGTGCCTCGTGCTGATGACAAACAAGACGCGCAACCCGGATTGGAGAACAACCCCGCCGACGGGCGGATATTCAGCCGCAAGCACCCCTATTTCCCGAAAGACTGCACCGCCTGCCCCTTTGCCGGCAACAAACTGGCGGCACTGGTGAGCAACCTCGCAGGGCGGCGGGACTGCAACCGGTGCAGGGCTTGCGATAAACGTATAGCAACCGCCAAACGCAAAGCCGAGGCACAACAAAAGTCTAAACAACAAGGGAAAAGGTCTGCTCAAACAAAAGCATTTGAGAAACTTGATACATTCAAGCCAAGCAAAATATCTATCAAATCATTACAAACAGGCGTCTTCAATGACTCAAAAGATGGCTACCGCGCTATTATCAGCCATTGTTATGATGAAGATAGGTTCCGTGCTGCAATGGCTCTTCGCAAAAAAGTTGGCAAACTCAAATTTGTTCGGGTGAGTCCTTTCGGGGAAGGTAAGAATTTATCCAATCCAAAAGACATTAAGAACCTTAGAAAGAAAAAGAGAAGAGGTGTCATCTGTTACAATGTCTATGAGTGGAAACATAAAGGGTATGTATATGAAGTAAAGATGGAAGTGAACAAGCATGGATTTGAAAGCCTGTATTGGTTAAAGAGGAAAAGAGAATAATATCCCAGAACCTCCGTGAAACTTATCGGTGCGACTGAAAGATATTACTCTCTTTTCACCTGCAAAGATACTACAAATCATTGATATACCAAAATAAAAGTGTATTTATGGACGAAATTATAGAGATACACATCGCGCCCGTTCTCAAAGAGGGAGGTGCAGTCGGCTCATTCAACCGTACTATTATGGTGGACGGGAGGCAAGTGTATTCCGACAATGTACCCCCTCACCAATACCTTCACGGAAAGGATATGCTGTCTGTGTTCGTGCGGCAGTTAGAATACGAAGCCGGCTATCGCAGCAATGTCGGACATACACGCCAAAATACGTTCCGCAAGCGTTGGGTTGGTCGTTTTCAGTTGTTCCAACTCCGATTGCAGTGCCTGGTACTGAAAGCGAAGATTGTCGTACGCAAGTTGCTCTGCTGATGCCTGACGGCTGAAACCTCCATAATAGTATTGGTATAATAGTATGTGCAATAATGACCCCGTTAGAATTTGAACAGCACCTGCGCCGGAACAAGGAGGCGTTGGGCAGGCTCATCACCCGCACGCTGCCCGTCAAGGCGGGTACCATAGCCATGCAGCATTTCCTCGACAACTTCAGTCAGGAGGGGTTCGTGGACTCGTCGCTGCAACCGTGGAAACCCTCCAAGCGCAAGAGCGACCCGAAGAACCCCGACAACGCCTACAAGACGCTTCATTCACGGCGTGAGTACCTGTCTCGCTCCATCAAGAAAAAGACCGCGCCCGGAGTGGCGACTGTCTATACCGACGTGCCGTATGCCGCGGCGCACAACGAGGGCACGGACCGCGCCGGCAGAAACCACCGTGTACGCATACCCAAACGGCAGTTTATGGGACAGTCGAAGCAGTTGGACGACAAAGTGCGCAAGATGATTGACTCGGAGGTGCGCAAGATAATACAAGACCTCCCCTAACCCCTCCAAGAGCACCCCACTGCGCAAGGCTTGCAGGGACCCCGCGGCAGGAGGGGAACGCAAAGCCACCTACGTGAGCGAAGCGAACCAACAACACGAAGTCATTAACGCGAAGCAACAGATACGTGTCTCCGCTATAGGAACACTATAAGAACTCTATACAAACAACAGATATGGAACTGACCAACCCTTTGGCGCAGATGTTGTGCGCCGTAGAAGACCGGATTGCCCGGATAGAGGGTATCCGTATGATTGACCGCTATGCGGGGCAGGACGCCTACGAACTGCGCCCCGGAGTGAGCAGCCCCACCGTACTGGTGGACGTGGAAGACGTGGAATACGAGGAGATGGGCGGCGGAAGCCAAATGGCACGCGCTACGCTGAGTGTAAGGCTTTATGTAGCCCATTATGCCTCCGCATGCCAAACAGCCCCGCAGACGGCACGTATGGAAGCCATGAGCGACCTGACAACGGAACGCGCCTTGGTGGAAGCACTCCACGGCTGGGCTCCTACCGGTGAGGACGGCAACGAGTGGGCGGAACCGCTGATACGTATGAGTTCCGGCAACGAGAACCGCAACGACATCGGACTGCGCGTGCGGGTGCTGCGCTTCTCCACCGCATGGGAAGAACTGGTCGTCCCGCGGGAAAAGCGGAAAGCACAGCCCCTGATAGAAACAAAGAAAGGCAGAACCCGATGAGGACTCTGCCTTTTTTCTAATCTCTAATCTCTAACCTCTAATCCCTAATCCCTAAACTCTAATTTCAGCGTGAGTTGCGTGCCTTGGTCGGTGTTTTCGGGAGTGTTCAGATAACGGAAGAAGGTCCGCTCGCTGATGCCTAACACGGGTGCCACTTTGTTGCGGTACACCCACATTTTGCATCGGTCCTGCCGACCTTCTTCGTAGTATTCCGACAGAATACCACGTACAATTTGCGCTTTTTTGACCGTTGATTTGTACATTCCGAAAAAAATCACTAATTTTGCAAAAGATACGTAACCTTTTGTCGGAATGTGTTTTCCGTCTGACCGCCTGCAAGACTGCAATCTTGCGGGCGTTTTTTATTTCCTTGGCAGTTCGTGCTCGCAGCGGTAAACGACCTGCCCGGTGTCGTCTGCCGCCTCCGTGACAATCACCACGCGCGTGCGGACTTGCAGCGTTGCGGGGTGGCTGTTCACCCGCTCCGTCAGTTCGCCGCGCGTGGCGCAGATGACGGGCTTGCTCTCAATCAGGTCTAACATCGTTGTCGATAGTGATAGTGAGCGATATTTCCTTGTGCACGATACCCCGTCCGTCGCACACCTCGCAAGTGCGCCCATCAACGATGCCGTAACCATGGCAATTACGGCAGACGTCGATGAGCGACCTGTTGTACTGTTTCCGTTTGTTGATAGGCATATTCTTAGCAATTTGTCATGTTCATGGAGACGGGTACCCACTCGTTGGAGACGGGGTCTTTCTGTTCGACTTTGACGAACTGCTTGCTCTGTATAGGTCGGTAGGCTTCGCGGATGATACGCATGCCTTCGATGAAGGTGTCGTTGCCGCTCTCGCTTGCCATCTGTTCGAGACGGAGGACGTTCTGCGCCTTGAGTTGTCCGGCTTTGCTGCGCTCGCGCAGGAGGGTGGTGACCATGTTGGCGAGTTGCAGGCTCTTGTCGTCGGTGGCAAGGCTCTCGATGTAGCGGTTGACCATCTCGACGCCGGCGGTGTAGGTGTCGTCGTAGTTGTCGATGGTGTTGTAGCCTACTGTGACGCGGGCAGTGCCTTCGGCGTTGGTGAAGGTGTCGGTGTAGCGTCCGTCGCGCAGGGCTTTGGTGCCGCGGAAGAGTTCCTCTTTCATGCGTATGACGGCATGGAAACGGTCGATGATGGCGCGTTTCTTGGTGGCGAGCGTCTCACTGATGGCGCAGGCTTCGGGCACGGTCTCGCGGATAGCGTCGTCCACGAGGGCTTTGTAGGTGGCGAGTTCCTGTTCGCGTTGTGCCTGTGCGTCGGCTTTGGCTTTGGCGGCGCGGGCTTGGTTGAGCAACTCCAGTTCTTCGGGAGTAAGGCTCACGGTGGTGGTTGTTTCCATTGTAGTTTATTTGTTTAGAAGTTTATTAGTTGATACGTGGTTGAAAGGGTTGATTAGTTAATGAGTTTACAGCCGTTCCTTAGGCTTCGGCGGTGATAAAACTCAAAGGGTGCTCTGCTTTCCCCTCCTCAGAAGGAGGGGTTAGGGGAGGTCTTCCCATATCCTTTGCCCTCTTGGTGAACGCATTGTACAGGCTGCGCAGGCGGTCGAGGGAGAGGTCGTTGAGGGCTGTTCCGTCCCGTTCTATGACACTGCGGACATAATCAATGTCGGTTTGGTAGCCCATAAGTTCCAGATAGTGGCGTACGGCGGCGATGAGACGCTTGCGCCAACGGTCTTTCTGCTGTTCCTCCGGACTGACGGCACGGCGTTGCAGGGCAAGGCAGAGCGCGTGCAGTTCGTCGGCGGTGAGTTCGGAGGTGCTGACCCGCGGCGGGTAGTTGCCGGAGATGGTGGCGGCGATGTCCTCACGGCTCATGTTGCACTGCCGCGCCAGCGCGTAGAAGTGGCGGTTGGCTTGTTTCCAGCAGGTGTCTTTGACAGATTCCATAATGGTTAAAATTTGCTTGTTGCGTTTGTGCGGAGTTCCTTCGGAGTTCTTTCGGAGTTCCTTCGGCGGAAAAGCGAGGGAAAACGCGGGTTGAAATGTTAAAATACTTATTGCAAATGGTGCTCGGGCCAGATGTCGTAGGTTTCGTTTCCGCAGTAGCGGCTGGTGATGTATGCGTAGTAGTTGCGGACACGGATTTTGATGTTGCTGTTGTACATCACTTTCTTGGCAGTCAGTCCGTCGGGGAGGCTGCCGCTCTCGTGGCTGATCCAGATGAACAGACGGCGCGGGAAGCATGCCACGAGGTCTTTGTATTCGTCGTAGGTGATACCGAGGTACTGCAGACTGTCGATGATGACGATGTTCGCCCCGCGTTTGCGCCGGAGCAGGGTCTTCATCGTGTCGAGGTCGTAGCCGTCCCAGAACTGAAAACGGTTCGTCTTCTCACTGAGCAGCCCCGTATCGACGATGGCGCGTACAAAAGTCTGGCTCAGCCCCTCCTCCAGTCCGTTGTAGGCGATGCGGCTGCCCGGGAACGACATCAGGTATTTCACCAACTGCACCGTGAAGCGCGTCTTGCCCTGCCCGCTGCCGCCGTAGATAATCCACGAGCCGAAGGGTTCGGGGTCGCCCATCACACGCAGCCACTCGCCCGTGAAGCCCATACACTGCGGCTTGTAGGCTACTACCTCGTTGAGACTGAGAGAACGGCGCATAGAGGGCGGGTTATTGGCGGTTGGTCTGTTTCTTCATTTCGGCGAACACACGGCGTTGCACGCGGCGCAGGTCGCCCTCGCACTCGCCGATGATAGCGTCTATCACGCGGGGGTCCTCTATGCCGTTGGCCTGGCACACGGCTACGATGTCCTGCTGGCTCACGTCTTTCAGCGGCACGCACTTGCGACCGATGCGGCTCCACAGTTCGTTGAAGCCCTTTTTGTTGTAGCGCACGCCCTGGTCGAAACGCTTGAACAGGAACTCGGTGGCTATCATCACCACGCCGCAGTCGTATTGCAGGTCGTTGTAGAGCGTGATGAACGAGTTGAGCACCACATCGCTCAGTTTGTCCGCCTCGTCAAGGATGATAACCGGTGTCTCCATGCAGCGCATCTGCAGAACCAGTTTCTGCTTCATCTGTATCAGCGTCAGCCCCTCCGGCGTGCGCCCCGTCTTGCGCAGCATCACGGCAAAGAAATCGCGCTTCGTCCAGTCGGGGTCGCACGAGATATAGAACACGTTGCCGTGCGACTTGTCGTACTGCTTGCAGGTGAAGGTCTTGCCGCTGCCGGCACGTCCCGTGACAGCCATCCACAGTTGGTTGGCCTGCACCTCCTCCAGCAGGCGCGTCAGACGCGAGTAGTTCTGCGTGGAGACGGCGTTCCATCTGGCGGCTTCGAGACCTATCTGACTGGCTATCTTGCGCCACATATCGTCGGCAATGAGGTCGTGGTTGCCGTTCAGCACCTGGCTGATGGTGCCGCTGCTCACGCCGTCCAGTATCTTGGCGGCTTTGTTCTGTCCGCCGTAGCGGGCGCAATAATCGGCAAGGGCGAGTTGGATGTCGCGTTTGCGGATGTCGGTGATTTTCTCCATGGCTATTCTTGGTTTGCTTGGTTGTTGTCTTTCTTTTGTTCGGTGAACTCTTTCCATGCTCTGGCTGCCCCGCAGAGGAGTTCGGCGATGTGTTTGTCGTGCTCCATGGCTATGCACAGGCACTTGAGCAGGTCGATGGCGTTGCCGTCGATGTCGGTGTGAATACGGTTGCCGTCCATATCTATGTGGAACACGGCTTTCTTCTGTTTTTTACTCATGATTGTTTATTGTTTAATCGGTTGTTAATCGCTGTTTAATCTACCCCCTATCCCCTAATCTCTACCCCCTAATCCCTAAACATCGTCCCACATCTCCTCCTCTTCGGTCTTGGGTGCCGCCTTGAACGGGTCAAGGTTTCCGATGGCTTTGCAAGCCCCTCCTTTGAAGGAGGGGTTGGGGAGGTCTCCCCTTTCCGCTGCATACCGCTCGCTCTTGTGCTGCCCTCGGCTGTCGGTGATGAGCGCCTTGCTCAGCATCTCATAGTTTCGCTTCTCTATGGCCTGTTCTGCAAGCCCCTCCTCTGACGCGGTTGGGGAGGTCTGCATGGCTCTTTGTTGGTGCCCGCTCAGCGTCTCCGTCACATGCTCTTTCAGGGCTTGGTTGAACTTCCATATCGCCGCCAGTTTCTCATAGTCGCCCGGCTTGCGGTCTTTCAGTGCCATAGGCTGCTCGTCTTTCAGCGTGAGCACATACTGTTCCGTCCGGTCTTTGTTCTCCACGAGGATATGCGCCGTGTCAAGCGGGTCGCGCACCACATTCCATTTCTCCCAGCACCGCTCGCGGAAACGTATCGCCTCCGCCATCGCCGACTTGTCCTCGGGGTTCGCCAACAGGTCGTACTGGTGCGGCTTGCCGTCGATACGCACGTTGATACCCGTGCCGCGCAAGGTGTAGGTCTGCCCCGTACTCTCGCCGAACAGCCGCAGATACTGCTTCGTGCCGAGCACCATACGTTCCTCTGCGGGCAACGCTGCCATCGCTGTCTGATAAGCAGGCAGAGCGTCCCGGCGGTACACGCCCATCAGGGCTGCCACCTCCATGATTATCGCGTCCGCCGTCGGGAGTTGGCTCTTCTGCTTCAGCGTGATGTCCATATTCGGCTGACCGGCTTTGCCCGCCGTCACGCCATGCCCCGACCAGTTGGGCATATATTTGCAATACTTGTCGTTCAGCGTCCTGAACCACGGCTCTATTATCTTCGCTTTCGCGTTCCCCACCGCCGCCGGCGTTACGTACTGCGCCAGACCCGTGTAGGTCTCCATCATCGCCTTGCGGGCGAAGTTGTCGCATTGTATCTGGTGAGGCATCAGCATCGCACCCGTCAGTTCCTCCACGTGCCGTTCCGCATTGCGCAACGCCTCGCGTATCAGTTCCGCACTCTCCGTCTCGCCCACCGCCCAACCGATGGGGTATTTCGTCGCAGCGTCCAGCACCACCTCCACCGTCAGACGGTTGTGGTAGGTCGTCCTGTCGCCTTTCCTGCTCTGGTACAGCAACTCCGCGTCCCAGCCGTCCAACACCCACATATACATCGCCTTGCTCGGTGCCGTACGCTTCACCTGGTAGGTCATCGTGTTGTTGAACGCCGCCGCACCGTGCTTGCTCGCTGTCGTGATAAACCGCACTTTCTTCTGCCATTGCCGCACTGTGCTCGCCGTGATAGGCTTCCATTCCGGCTTGCCCTGTTCCTGTTGTGCGTTTCTTGCCGCACACTGCGCATTGTACATCTTCGCTATGTCCTCGCAGTCAAAGTTCCTGTGCTCCGCTATCAACGCTATCAGCAAATCTTCCTGCTCACCCGCATGCACCTTCACCGCATTCGTGTTCACGCCGCGGTAGTTCTTGTGCACTATGCTCTCCAATCCCTCCTCCTTGAACGCACGCACTTTCTCACGCAACTTCCGCGCGTTCTCCGGCAGGTCGCAAGCATAGTCCAGACGGTCAAGGCTCCGTATGCTCGCCGCCACCTGCTCCCAGTCCAAACGGCCGCCGCGCTTCGACACTGCCTGCTCCCAACGCACTATCGCCTTGAGCACTATCGCATTCGCGTAGTACGTCTGACGCACGGGCTTCGCCGCCGTGTTCGGCAGGTGAGCACCCCTGTCCGTCGTGTACTCGTCAAAGAAACGGCTCACCTCCGCATCGTGCGCTATATACTGCTCCAAGGCGTTCTTCTTCGCACTCGCATACACGTTCAGACGCGCATCTATCGCACGCTTCATATCCTCCGGAAGCGACTTGTATTCATACACCTTCGACACACCCCGCCCGCCACGTGTCAAGGCCACTATATTCTGACGCTGCTCACGTTTCTCCAATGCGCCGCCGGTAGCCACACCGTTGACTATCATCCACTCGCGGGTGATACCCACTCTGCCGTTTATCGTCGTTACTGCTTCCATTGTCTATGCTCTGTGTCTTGCCCGCTCTATTGAGCCCCTCCCTTGGAGGGGTTGGAGAGGTCTTTGATGGTCTGGTCTATACACGCCCACAAACCCGCACCCGTCGCTCCGTAAAAAACAACTGCCGCTGCCAGGCTCTTCAACCCGCAACCCTGCGAATGCCATTCCGCTACCACCATCGCCATGACGCCAATCGTCATCACTGCCCACACTATCCCGTTTATCACTCGTGCTTTCTTCATTTGGATATTTCCTTTGTTTTGACTACTTTTGTAGTCTGATTAACCAAAATATAAAAGTTTATGCTGTTCAGAGCAACCATATCTTTCTTCTACAAGGAACCTAACACTCTTCAAAAGGATCCATGGTATCATGGTTTCGAGTATCGCTGTATGGAAATGCATAAGTTGCCTTATTCCGTGGACAAAACTCGACATGTACAAAACCATTTTCCGCTTCCAGATGAAACTGTAATGGAGAGGACATATCACATTGAACGTGAAATAAAACATGATTCTGCTGCCATTTATCTGTCAATGATAATTCAAGGCGAGGCAGGCTTGATGAGGGTGCTGCCTTATGTCCTTTCTGTGGACGTTTCGTTCTTTTGAAATTTGCCATATTCCTATTGTTTGTTTTTGTTGTTTCTGCAAAAACCTCCAAAGGGCGAGTCCTACGCTTTTCCTCAGACCTCTTCTGCCTGTTTATCCTTTGAAGGACGGCTGCACTGTTGTGGCGAGACTTTGTGCGAACATTGTGGATAAGTTTTCACAACCGTGCAACCTCTCTGGTCTCCTTGGCCGGGTTTATCGCTTCGAGGTACGCTTGTATGCCTTCACCTCAAACTTGTTCTCAAAATGCAAATTGTACAGCCTTCTCACCTGCTCCGCCTTCCAGCCGCTCGCATTGTGGTTCAACGCCGTGCTGATGGTCCCCCTGCTGTATCCCGTCATCTTCTGTATCTTGGCTATGCTGCCGTGTACCAACGCTATCATAACGCTCTCTTTTTTAGGTTGTGTATCTCGATTATTTTCACTATCTTTGTCGCCCGAATTAGTCATTTGGCTAATTCGAGTGCAAAGGTAGTGATAATTTTCGGAACAGCAAAATGTTTTGGAGAAAAAATACGGAATTTATACTCGTTTATGGGGAATTTAATTGAAAAGGTGGCTATAATAGCCGCAAAAGAGGGGTTGTCTATCAACGCTATGGAGAAAAAAATAGGAGCAAGTAAAGGTGTTTTGGGACGTGCAATCTCGCAAAATTCAGATATACAAGCCAAATGGGTGATGACTATCGCTCAAAAGTTCCCCAAGTACTCTGCTGAATGGCTTTTGCGCGACGAGGAACCTATGTTAAGAAGGGAAGTAACACCCAATATCACAACAGCAACAGGGCACGATGCAATGGCTGTAGGCGTTAATCAAGGCACCATAGTCCCCGTAGCGCAAGCAAAGAAAACATTAGAAGAAAATACAGGTGTTACAGCCTTATTGCAAGCCAAAGATGAAGTGATACGTACACAACAAGATATGATAGCCACACAAAAAGCATTTATAGAGACCCTGCAAAAGTACCAAAAATAAAGCACAATTCCGATTATTATCTCCAAGATAGTACTGCACCTTTCGTTTTATCTTACAATACCCCAAAAACAGCCACAAACACCCCTTAAAACAAGATTTGAAACGTAATCACTTGATAATACGCATATTAACCTTTTATTCGAGGCAAAACAGGGTACACTTAGGGGTATATTCGACCCGATTCGGGTACAGAGTACCCCCGTTATTCGAGCCGTTTTAGGTGCATAGTTGGGCGTTTATTCGGCAATTTAGGGTACAAGTAGGGGGTGATTCGACCCCCTCAAATACCAAGTTTTGTCCGCCCATTTGTCCGTCCAAAATGTCCGTCCGTTTTGCAAAAAGCCCCTTTTTGACCCTTTTTTCACCCCCACTTTTGACCCTCCCGACACCATCACTTTTGCCTGCCTTTCAATGGGTATTTAATGGGTATTTAACGACTGCTTAACCACCCCCTTTTATCGCCCAGCCGCCATACCTCTGCACTCCTCTGCGTCGCGCTGATGAACGCCATACACACACCCGTAACAACCACTCCAATAGGTGGCAAAATACCCCTCGCGACCTACCCGTTTAGGGGTATCTCTCCCCGCACACTTGCACACACGTAATACGCCCGCGCATACGCCTATATGCACCCGCATTATGCACCTATATCCGCGATAAACAAAGGTTTTCAGCACTCTGCCCAATCAACGGCTTGCGCACCTTTGCTGTGGCTGTTTCCGAGCGTTGTAGAGGGCATTTTGCAGGGGCTATGATGTAGGTGCCGTGGGTGCTGCTTGGTGTGTGCCTTAGGTGCTTTCATTGTAGTCGTTTTTTGGGGGCGTGATAGGGTGTTTGAGGTGGTGTTGGTGGTCGGTGTCGTGGGTTGTGTTGATGTGTGTTGATTGCCGTTTGCGGTGTGTCATTCCATTGCTTTCATTGTGGTAGTTTTGCAGGCGTCGTGACAGGGTGTTTGAGGAGGTGTTGGTGGAGGATTGTATGTGCCGTTTGGTGCTTTCATTGTAGTTGATTTGGTGTGCTTTGATGGGGGTGTTTGTCGTGGTTTTGGTGGAGGATTGTATGTGCCGTTTGGTGCTTTCATTGTGGTTGATTTTGTGTGCTTTGATGGGGGTGTTTTAGGGGTGTTGGTGGTAGTCATTGTAAGTAAATGAAAAAGGGGCTTGAAGCCCCCTCTGTGAAATTAAAGTAGAATTAAAGCAAATTCAACCTCCGTGCACCTTTCGTTTTGCACGCACTTTTCCGTACTCCTTTCAATATCAATACCTTACACCATACCCACCCCTGCACCTTTCATTTTCCTGGCCATACCGGTTTCGTCCACAACCACACCGCTCACTGTCTGTTGTGCGT
>ERZ808258.158-NODE-158-length-33002-cov-3.455611_pt1 | contig 33002 bp, 22 predicted proteins | sample MGYA00521280_ERZ808258 | MGnify/ENA primary metagenome ERZ808258 (study PRJEB31516, sample SAMN03275585) | gut metagenome | biome: mammalia-associated habitat; material: feces | host: Papio cynocephalus | place: Kenya | collected 2012-07-19 ...
TCATTTGAGTTTGTCTTAGGAAAAGACGAATAAGACATCAATTCATTATTGTAAGGAATCGCCGTACCCAAAGTTGACAAATATATCTCTGTAATTTCAGGCATCGATTTATTCATAATGTCGGCTTTTTCCGAGAATTTGCGCTGTAATTCAGCAATTTTTTTCTGATCGGAACCGGCTTGGGTGTAACTATTTATAAGATCCCTAAGAAAATCACTTTCGGCTACTATGCGCATAGTGGCTTTTTTTCGCAAAATCCAAGAGTCTATGTCTTGGCATATGTGTTTGGAAGAAGCCAGCAAATATTCTTTTTGAGAATCATAGATGCTTTCAACTTCACGATGGCAAAAATATGTTCCAGCTATAATTAAAGGAAGAAATATAGCTGCCAGAGTCATGAGCATTAAGCGGGCACGAAGAGACATATCGTTAAACATAATCTGGCTTTTTTGACTTTTAGATAGTGAACTCCTAGCTTTTTCCGATACTAGCGACGATTCTCTTTTTCTTTTTGGCAATTAAAAATAGGTATGTAAGATTGTAAACGCGAAAGTAGCAGCTATGGCAAATGAGACGATATTAGTTGTTGATGATGAACAATTTAACCGCGATATGCTTTCGCGCCGCTTAAAACGTGAAGGTTACGACACTTTTACTGCTTCTGGAGGACGTGAAGCTATTACTATAGTCAAAGCTTTAGGACGTATAGATATGGTCCTTCTGGATATAATGATGCCGGAAATGGACGGCTTTGCTACACTTAAAGAGTTACGCAATGAGTATTCTGACCAGGAATTGCCTATCATTATGCTGACAGCTATAGGAGATAGTGACAGTATAGTTAAGGCTTTAAATATGGGAGCCAGTGATTATGTTACTAAGCCTGTCAATTTGGAAGTGCTTAAAGCCAGAATGCAAAGTCGCTTTGCCAAAAAGAAAGCTACTCAAGGTGCTGACAATAGTGTAATTACTGTAGGGGCAGGTTCAAAGCTTGGTACTTACTTACTGAAAAGTGAAATAGGTAAGGGAGCCACTTCTACAGTCTATTTGGCCGAAGATACTCGATTAAATCGTCAAGTCGCCATTAAAGTATTGAAGCCGGAATTTTGTGAAGATGAAGAAAGTTTAGGCCGTTTTGTACAAGAGGCAAAAACTGTAGCTAGTATCGATCATCCCGGTGTAGTAGGTATATATGAAATAGCTCATAAGCCTTGCCATTATCTGGCCATAGAATACCTTCAAGGCATCAATATGGCTTCTTTTGTGGGCCTTGAGCCTGTAGATATAAAAACGGCCGTCGATTACGCTTGGCAAATTGCCGATATTCTTACGGCTGTCCATGAAAAAAATATTATCCATCGCGATTTAAAGCCGCAAAATTTAATCGTTGATGGAGAAGGACGCCTCCATTTAATGGATTTTGGCACCGCTAAACTTACTAATAAAGAGAGCAATTTAACTAAAGCCGGTACGGTTTTGGGCACCCCTCGCTATATGGCTCCCGAGCAATTGGAGCCAAAATTGGGTGAAATAGGCGAATATACCGATTTGTTCCCTCTGGGCCTGATTATTTACGAAATGATTTCTGGCCAGTCGGCTATTCAAGGAGACAGCTTTCATTCAATTTTTTACGAATTGCTTTTCCGCCAGCCAAGCAGCCTGAGTGCAATAAATCCTAATGTGCCTGCGGCTTTAGATCAATTGTGTTTACGTTTGCAAGCTACTAAGGCTGCCGATAGGCCACAAACTGCCGCTGAAGTTCGAGACGAATTGTATAACATTAAGCAAAAGCTGTCATAGCCATTTAGCTTGATATCTACTACGTAAAAGAGCTCTGCCTCACTTTTTTGTATAGTAAGGCAGCGCTCTTTTATTGTACTAGAGTAAAAATTTTATTGTTTATGCCAAGCTTCTATATCTGCAGCTGAACGATTACAAGGATTAGGCTTTATTTCAGGGTGCGGATCGGGATTGAGACCGTACATAAGGCGTCCTTCATGATCTTCGGGCAAATATTCAGTAATAGGCAAATTATTAGGAGCTACATAAAGTAGACAGTGGCAATATTTGTAAATTTGCATCTCGTCACAAGGACAAAGCCAGCGTCTGTGTTTAATTTCAGCCTTTTTATCAGCATAAAAATTGCAAGGACACAGAGGGCGGTTCAATTCCTCCAAGTTGCGGGCCAATCCCTTAAGTACAGCATCCTTTACTCCTGGAGCTGTGCTAAATTGCGTACCAGTTTTACGTCGATAATTTTCGGTATAATGGTTTAAACGTTCCATGATCTTGGGATCGGCCATTCTGAAAATGTCTCTACTTTCTTTTTTCGCTTTTAAGTTGCTTTTAAAGACAATCTACTCCATGACATTATCAGGCATAATCAGTATATCTTTGGCCGTAATAGAACCGTTCCAGTCGCGACCTCCGTTCACTCTAATAACATCGCCTTTCTCAATAACGCTGAAAATTTCGCTAACAGGTATACTTTCATCGCGCAGCCAACCATTTTGAGAGAAACGCTTGGTAACTTTGGTTTTTAAACGCAAATAAACCCAATTCTGAGTTACGGTAGGATTGGCGTCCAGCTTAGCAATGCCTATACGCTCTTTGTCTTGATTTAATTCGGTAATACGGTAAGTTCCGGAAGCTAGAATGAGTTGAGCTTGAGCCTGAGGAGCATGGACAAACAAAGCTGTGAGCAAAACAGCCAAAGTAGCTAAACACAAAGACATGGAGCGTTTCATGATATTTTCCTCTTGATTTTTCCTTATTTGAAATAAAACGTCTTAGCCTTTCGGCATAGCGTTATCCTATTCCTTAACTTTTGAAGATTTTTTTTCTGGATTAGTTTCTTATTGGGGAAACATTGGCATTTGTCTAGAATTGAAAGGCTAAGTCAAATGTTGCGCTTTTGAGGTTTTCTAGTGAATTTTTTAGACAAAGTGAAATATCGAGTTGAGACTATAGGGGAGATCTTTTACAAAAAAAGTTTGCGTAAAATTAATTCGCCAGGCAAATTGATTTTATTGTTTTGCTTGTGGGGAGGATTGCTAGGATTGTGCCTTGGTGGCCATAGGGTTGAAGCTCAAGAATTTCCTCAATTGCAAACAGAACAAAACAATCTTCCTGGTGGTAGTATTCGTATCGTAAATTTGAGCTCTGGTGTCAAAGCTTTAATTCAGCGCACCCCAAATTCGGAGGCTGCAGGAGTTAGTTTATCAGTAAAAGCTGGCTCTAAGCTAGACACAAAAGGATCTTGGGGAAGAGCTCACTTTTTGGAGCATTTATTATTTCGCAGAACTAGCGCTTTTTCTGGTGGTAAGCTGACCGTATCTTTAGAAAATGTTGGCGCCGACAGAGGGGCCAACACTACCGAAAGTTGCCTAAATTTTTGGGAAGTAGTTCCGCAAAGCGCTTTGGATTTAACTTTGCAAATAGAGGCTGACCGTTTGAGTGGAGTAGTTTTCACTCAAAATGAATTGGAAATGGAGCGCAAGCTTCTCCTAGGCGAGTTGAGCAAACTTAGATCCAACCCTTGGCGTCTAGTGCAGCAATACTTATTTAGCAATTTATACCCTCATTTGGCCGAGGGAGAACTCATTCCCGATGGAGACGCTGAAGATATAAAGAATATCACGGCTAAAGAATTGGTCGATTTCTATAAGCATAGTTTTGTACCAGGTAGAGCTTGGATATACTTAATTACTTCCGAACCTTTTAATCTAGCTGCAGCCAGATTAGAACGCCATTTTGGACAAAATTTGCTGAAAAAAAGAAAAGTTTGGGAAAAACAAAGTGAGGCCGTTTATCAAAAACAAAAAGAGCTTCCCAAGGCCAAGGGCTTCCAAGCTGCTTCTTCCAAGAAGCTGCTTTCTTTTGCTAAAGTCAAAGCCTGTACAGATAAAAGTGGTCAAGGATTGGCCGTATTAGCCTGGCCTGCTCCCAAGCTAAATTCGACTGACTATGCCAATTGGCTGGTATTAAATATCCTTTGGGCAGACAGCTCCGAAGCTTATTTGCAAAAAGTTTTGCGCGATCATGGTTTAGCTTCTCAAGTAAAAATCAATTACGATGTAGATTTTGGCGACTCTCTGTATGTAGTAGGAGCTCATTGCACTCCGGAAGTAGATCCGCAGGAAGTAGCACGCTTATTGGAAGCAGCTGTGGTGGCTCCAGTAGATGAGAGTTTTGTGGCAAAACGTTTGGGAGCGGCCAAGGGTAGAGCAACAGCTCATTTTTATCAATTGTGGCAAAATTATCGAGATCGGCTCTCTCTTTTTCAGGCGTTGGGTGCAGATAAAGAAAATGGGACTATTGCTTCAATTCCTGAAGCTATCTCTCAGGTTAAGGCTGAAAATGTCTGCTCACTTTGGCGAAGATTGGCTTTGAAAAAGCCCCAAAAGTTTATTTCGGAACGAGCCGATTTCTGGAGAAATTTAGAAGCTTCTCCGGGACCGCGTACTGTTTTTGCTGAAGCTGAAAATTCACCGAGCGATTCAAATAGCCAAAACGACAATAGTCAGATCGATATCAATAAAAAACGCCATAACGGTGTCGATTCTGCTGTGAAATGCTTCAAGTCTGCAAACGGAATTAGCTGGCAAGTTTGGACAGACAACGCATTGCCTATTGTGGTTACACGTGGTTTTCTGCCTTTTCCGTTAGATAGTCGGTTTGAAGTTAGTCGGGCTGCTGCCGGAATGTTAGGTCGTCACCTTATAAAAGAAGGTGATAGCTTCGTTCCTCTTGCCGAAGTGGCCGAGCGCGAAGGCATGTCTTTAAGTTTTCAGCAAGGTTATAATGGCGTGGTGATCAATGGCTGGTGCTTATATGAGCAATTGCCTCGTTTTTTGGAATTGCTTAATTCTATATTTGTAGAGCCAAAATTTGAACAGCTAGAAATAGATCGAGCTTTATCGAGATACAGGCGTGATGATAGTGGCTTTAAGTCTAGTGATTGGAATCAGGCGCTAAATATTTTTGCTTCGCAAATAAGTAGCACAGCTCCTAAAAAAAATGAGTCAGCCGATCACTTAGAGCTTAGCCAGGCCGAGCTTATGCAAAGTTTGCGCTCTTTAGTCAATCCAGCCCATCTATATTTGAGCTTATCTGGCTATATCCAAGTTGACGAATTGCAAAAAATGTGTCAACTTGGATCTTTTGCTCAGCCGTTGGATAGCTTTAGTGCGAAAAATACCCACAACACCAACCAGACTGTGGCCTCATCTTCTTCCGGAACTAAGAAAATATATGTAGAGGGAAGGCAACCCGGTGTACTTATTTTGGCTGGCAATATTGGCCCTAGCTCAAATAATCCTGATTATTTCGCTTATAAGGTAATTTTACAAATTCTGGGTGGCAATAGTAGTGCTCGTTTACCTTTAAGGATTGTTCATTTGGAAAAACTGGGCAATCGTGCTGTCACTTACGATTTGACAGCTGGCCTGGGGACTTCGGCCTGGCTGGCTACTTTACAAGTAAAAGAAGGCCAGGAAGGACGAGCAATAGCTATATTGCGTCAAGAATTACAGCGCTTGGCTTCTGCTCCCTCTCAAACAGAATTAAAAAGGGCCGTTTCTGCTTGCAAAGGTAAATTGCAAGTTGCTTGGAGTAGCCCAGCTGGAAAAGCTGAATGGTTGCGCTGGCATAAAGATAGAAGTGAGGCACTTCAAGAACCGGAAAATTGTTTGGCTGCTTACGATAAAGTCAGTTTATCTGACATAAAAAGAGTAGCCAAGAGATGGTTTAATGGACAGTCTTTAACCATTGTGTTTAGTCAGAAAAATTTGAAAAAGCAAAATTCAGCTAATTGATATAATTGCTATAGATAAAGTCAGGTGGGCGGCACTTTCGATAAAAAATAGCAAAATAAAAGCAGACTCACAACCAACCTTTTATAGGTTCTGCTGTGAGTCTGCTTTTATGCACTTGGCTTTTTTAGTCTATAGAGCAAAAAGTGAGCCTAAGCTTCGGCCTTCATTGATCTTAAGTTGTGGATCAAGAATTGCATAATACCGTCAGCCATAGGTAAAATTTTCTCTTCTAAAATGCGCACTAAAGCGTCGCGCATATTGTCTAAGCGATGTTCTTTGGCATAAGCGATAATGTTCTCATCGGAAAGCCATTCGGAAGTGGGAATATAGTATCCAACTTCAATAAAGAAGCGATCGCTCTTACCGGCGTCTTTGGAAGGGCGGACGATCAGGCACTGAATATCTTTTCCGTGAGGGCCGACACTCAAAATTTGCTTAACTTCTTTTTTCACGCGTTCTACCACATCGGCCTCGACGACTTTTTTATCAGTCACTTCGGTGGGCTCTTTGTCTTGGTCGATACTGGCATAAGGAGCGGAGAAGAGGAGGATATTGCCTTTTCCGTCTTCGGATACTTCCGTCTTTTCGAAAGCGAAAGTCTTGGAACTTTCTACGTCTAAAAATCTGAGGCCGCCTAATTTTGTAGGGCTGCCCTGGGCAACGTACTGGCGGAAAATTTGCGTTAAAATAACATTGATCTGATCGGCGACGCGGCTCAGGTTCAGGTTTGTTTGTGCTGACACTTTAGTCTACCTCTTGACTTACTTCTCACGAAAAAAAACTGAGGGATTTTGGCATATTGGCAAACTTATCCGACGCTATGCGATTTGGCCGAATAAATTCCCTCCGCAATGGATAATGCCCTATCTATATACATCCGTCGCCTATTCTGCAGCTTCATTCTTTGTCCTTCTCGGCTGTTTCCCATAATTTACGGCTCTCTACTTCATGTCTAACCTAGTTCTAGATTTGTCAGGCATAAAAAAGCCCTCGGCTCAATTTCTAAATTGCCAAGGGCTTAGTTCTCTTAGTTAAAGCCTAAGAAGCTAAACAGTTTTATACGCCTAAGATTTTATTTAAAGTTGCTTTAAGCTCAGCAGGATTGCGATCAATAGAAATGGCGGAGGTGTGCAAAGCTTTCATAGCTCCGTCGATATCTTTGAGACCGTTACCAGTAACTAGAGCAACAACTTTAGCATCAGCAGGAATTAAGTTGTTTTTGCGAGCTTTAATAAGGCCGGCAATAGGAGTAGCGCCAGCAGGTTCGGCAAAGACGCCAGCGTTGGCAGCTAAAACGGCCTGGCCTTGTTTAATTTCGTCATCTTCGACAACGATAAACTGGCCACCGGATTGATGTACACCGCGCAAGGCTAAGGAGGCTGCTCTGGGCATACCTACGCTAATAGAGTCGGCGTAAGTGTCGGCGTCGGGTTCGGCTACAACTTTGTCACCGTTGGCGAAAGCCTTAGCCAAAACTGAAGAGCCGCGAGCTTGTACACCTATAAGTTTAGGCAATTTGTCGATAAGTCCCATGCGCTTGAGATCTAAGAAGCCTTTACCTACACCGCCGATAATGCATCCATCGCCTACGGAAACGGCTACATAGTCGGGAGCTTGGTAACCGCAATTTTCCCATATCTCCAAAGCAGCAGTCTTTTTACCCTCTAAGAGGTAGGGGTTGAAACCGGTGTTGCGGTTGTACCAGCCGAAGTCTTTAGTCGCTTGTAAAGAGAGTTCGAAAGCGTCATCGTAAGTACCGCGTACGGATAAAACGGTAGCGCCGAACATGAGCAATTGGGCTACTTTAGCTTTGGGAGCTCTCTCAGGAACAAAAATAATGGTTTTTAATCCCATAGAAGCACACATGCCAGAAAGGGAAGAGGCAGCGTTGCCGGTAGAAGCGGCGGTAATAAGATCTAAGCCCATCTCTTTAGCAGAAGCGGCACAAACGGCACTAGCGCGGTCTTTTAAAGAGCCGGTGGGGTTTTGACCATCATCTTTGATGAAAAGATTTTCGTAGCCGAGCACTTTGCCTAAGCGTTTGGCATTGTAGAAGGGAGTTTGACCTACGCGCAGAGGAGGAAGATTTTCCGCACTATGCAGCGGCAATACGGGAGCCCAACGGGCTAAGCCGGGCAAATTGCAATTTTTAAGTTGATCAGGCTGAAGCTTTTGAGCAGCTTGCTCATAGTCGTATAAAACTTCTAAAATTCCGTCGTTACCGCAATCTTCGCAAGTATAACGGAAAGTGTCGGGGCTATAGCTGCGCTGACAGAGAGAACAGCGCAATTCTGTTACAGGAAAAGTGTTTGTCATAGTTGGCCATACTTCGAGTTTATGCGCTGTTCACCCTTGCAAAATAGTCGATAATGTTGTAATAATACCACTTTAACTTGTTTAATTGTGCAGGTAATATTTTTTTTAGCGAAAAAGTACACTCGGTTATGGTTATGGTTTTACGTTTTGTCAAAATAGCATTTTTATTGGCCGTAGGAACTTTGTGTCAAGTAAGTCCCGCTTGGTCATCTGAGCCTTCAGAAAACGATCTTACTTTGGTGAGCAGCGAGCAAACAGCACAAGCGCAAGCTTTTGCTGAGGCTAATAGTATGGACTCTACCTCTTCTATTCAGAGTGAAGTCCAAGCATATGCTATTGAGGATAGCAACGCTTCTGTAAGAGAAGCTTCCCCAACTGAGATTAAGTTGCCTGAAGCTAAAGGAAATCTTGATAGTCTAAACTCTTCTGACAAAACACCTTCAGAGCCGTCATCGAAGCCTTCCAAGGGACAGTGGAAAATAGGAGGTAAGATTGAACTGGAGTATTCTAACGACAAGCATCCAACCATTGTCAATAATGATACTAGTGGCAGTGACACACTTATGTATGAAACTGATAAGTTGTTGCCACAATGTGAACTTAATGCTCAATATTTGCAAGACGATTTTAAGTTCTATACCAAAGCTCGCTACCGCTTTGATAAGAAAAAGGTTGAGTTGCTTGACTTTTATGCCAATGTGCCCTTAGGTAAAGACCAAAAAGTTACCTTGGGCCGTTTTAAAACTCGCTTTGGTATAGAAAAATCGCAATCAAGTAGTAAGAGCCTGACATGTAACGTCAGCGCTGTTACCGACTCGTTGTATCTCGGTCGCGCTTGGGGGGCTAGCTTTGAATTTGCCAATAAAAATGGCGATCAGCTTATGTTTGGCATTATGAACGATCATAATGAGCATCGTTTTACTAGCGCTGATAATGATATTTTTGCGCGCGGTGTCAAACGTCTTTCTAAGCATTCAACTTTAGGAGCTTCAGTTTTGGTAGGACAGCATAGTCTCTCTGATTCTAGCTCTTTACCTATACAACGCTTTGGCATTGATTATCAGCTCAAAACTGACAATCTGCGTCTGGATTCAGAAGTTATTTATAGTAATGGATATAATGGCCTTAGCGAAGTCGAAAACAGGGCTTTAGGGGGGTATATCGGATCGGCTTATACAGTCAATAAAAACGTGGATTTAGTCGGTTTTATTGATTGGTACGATCCAAACTTAGATATGTGTAACCAAGAATTTTATGATAGCGATATAAATGCCTCTATTCGTTATGTACTTGGAGTTAATTACTATTTTAGCCGCAAAAAAGAAAGGCGCCTGATGCTTAATTATGAGTGGAAGATACCTACTGAAGGGCCGAAATTTGAGGGCGAAGGCTTTTATATGCGCTATAGCTTTGAGTTTTAGCTTTCATGCATTGGTAGCTGCGCTGTAACTGCATTGCTTGGGCATTAGATAGGTAAAAATGTAAGTTTTGACAAACGACACTGTCGCTATATATATCCTTGTATAACGTACAAAAAGGTGTGATCATTATGGAAAATAATGCTGAACAGATGAAACTTACGCAAATGTGCTCTTGTGCCGGCTGTGCCGCTAAAATTAAAGCTAAAGATTTGGAAAATTTACTGAAAAAAGTTAACTATCCTTTGGACAGCAGAGCTTTAGCTGGTCAGAGCAGTGGCGATGACGCCGTTGTGGTTAAGCTGAATGGACACCAAGCTCTGGTGCAAACTATCGATTTTTTTACTCCTGTAGTCGATGATCCGCTGCGCTTTGGCCGTATTGCAGCCGCCAACGCTCTTTCCGATGTTTATGCTATGGGTGGCGTCCCTTTTACAGCTATGAATGTGGCTTGTTTTCCCATGAAAACTATGGGAGTTGATATGCTTAGCCTTATTCTTAAGGGAGGCCTGGAAAAAGTATTGGAAGCCGGAGCCGTTATGGCTGGAGGCCACACCGTAGAAGATTCCGAGCCCAAATTCGGCTTAGCTGTGACAGGCTTAATCGATCCTGAGAAAATGGTGCGTAAAGATGGCGCTCGCCCTGGTGATATTCTGGTTTTAACTAAGCCCTTGGGAACTGGCGTTTTAAATACTGCTCACAAATTTAGAGATATTAGCCCAGACGAGCTTGAGTGGGTAATGCGCTCCATGGAAATGCTCAACAAAGAAGCTTCCCAGGCTATGGTAAAAGTGGGAGCTAAGGCTGGCACAGACATCACCGGATACGGATTACTGGGACATAGTTTGGAAATGGCCAAAGCTTCACACACGATTTTTGAGTTTGAGGCCGAAGCTGTTCCTTTGTTGCCTGGAGCTTTGGGGGCTTACATGAGAGGCAATGTGCCCGGAGGTTCGGCAGCCAATTTCAATTATGTTAAACCACATTTGCAAGTAATTGGCCAAGTAGCCGAACCTATGCTTGGCTTAATGGCTGATGCTCAAACTTCCGGTGGTCTTTTAATTGCAATAGCAGAGGAAAAAATGCCTGAACTTATGAAATTATTGCCAGAGTTCTTGGGAGCTCCGGCCGTAATTGGCCGAGTGAAAGCGAAAGAAGCCGATGATCCCGTCTTCTTACATGTAAAATAAGAGAATAAGAGACAACGGAGTTACCATGGCCAAGAGTGGTTTCAAGGGAAGAGAAAGAGTGTGGCAGAGCTATTCTAAGAAGCTTTGGTCACGTATAGTGAAGAATTGCAAGGCCGGACTTATAGAGGTCAGAGCCGACTTGCGCTGGTTTCACGAGCTTTTTGAAGCTGCTCCCTCTGTGCAAAAGGAAATATTTGGCAAGTCTTACCCTGAAATAAAACAAAAGCTGGCTCCTTATGCTCCTTTACGCATGGCTTTGTTAATCATTGCTTTAGTGATAGGAACTTATGGAGCTTACGAATTTGCACAAACTTTTTTTCGTGAAGACTTTGTGTGCTTGGGATTTGCAGCGGTTGCTTTTATTTTAGCTATTGTAGTTTTTACTAATCACGTAAAAGTCGCTTATGAAGATCCTAAAGACTTGCCCTTAATAGGCGTTTTTATTCTGTTTTTTGCTATTGCGGCATTTTTATTGCAACCTTCTAAAATTTTGATCGTTGGCGTATTCCTTTTTCTATGTTCGCTTTTGCTAGCTAATGTTGAATTATGGATATTGCGCAATTGTATAATTCGTCTTATCGGTGTCGATTACGAATTTTTTAAGCAAGTTTCCGGCCGTCCCAACGAAAGCAACGAGAGACCGCCTCTCTGTCTTTTGAAGTTCGTTGGTGAAGAACAGCAGCCTATCGCTTGGGATGAAAATGCTAATCCTGCTTTACCAGAATCTATTACTAGAGTAATGAATAGCATTATTCTGGGGCCGCGCTTCGACGTTTTTATGCCTAAGGGAACGGCTCAATTTTTAGTCTTTGTAGTTGCTGCTCTTATAGCTTTGCCCAACAAAGACTTGTCTTACCAAACGGCTGGCATGTGGATAGGCGGAGCGTCTTTTATAATGACACTCTTTTCTACCTATCTGTGCCCTTCGTCATATTATGCTGAATATCGCGAAGAGGTAGAGCGGGAAAAGAGGCGCACTTCTGAGGAACAGTCCGAAGTCTCTGTGCAACTTGCTTGGATCATTAAAAATACTATTTGGACTTCTATTTGCGTGGCTTTTTGGACTTATTTGCTTTATTGGATGCGTTTCCAAATGCCCACTATATTTTCCTAGAGACAAATATTATCTGGAAAAATCAGCACTTTGCCAATTTCGGCAAGGTGCTTTTTCTTTTCTCTCACTCCTTGCGTTCGTTGTGCTTCTTTGCTATAATAGCCGCCGTGCAGCTCTGTATGAGCGTTGCTTCCGGCTTGATTTTAGCCAGGAAGCTCTTCCTGCCCGTATGTCTGCTTCTTTGTAGAGAGCTTTGCGAAGTTTGAAGCTTTGGTAAAAGAAATGGAAGGCGTCTCCGCAGTAAGAATGGAAACGCCGCGTAATGCGGGCCTGAAAGGCCGAAGGAAGGAGGTTTGCGCTGTGCGCAAATACGAAATTACTTACATCCTCACTCCTGATTTCAGTGAGGAAACTGTCGCTGCCAAGGTTGAACAATATCAGAACCAGGTAGTAAATGAGGGCGGCCAGGTCGTCAACATTAACAATTGGGGCAAACGCCGTTTCGCTTATGAAGTAAATGGTAAAGCCGAAGGCTACTATGTGACCATGCGTTTCGACGCTGAGAGCGCTGTCGCCGATGAACTTCGTCGTGTTATGAAGAACAGTGACGAAGTATTGCGTTGCATGGTAGTAAGCGTCGCCTAGTATTTCAGATTAAGAAGGTTTAAGCCGCTCAATCGTTTTATAAAAAAAGTTTTAGGAGGGTAGTCCACAATGTCAGTGCTCAATAGAGTTGTCCTTATCGGTCGTCTCACCCGTGATCCGGAGAGCAAAACTACTGCTTCTGGTAAGCAGAGGACTACTTTTACCGTGGCTGTCGATCGTCGCAGTAAAAATGCAGAAAAGAGTGCCGATTTTATCCCTATCGTGACTTGGGACTATACGGCCAGCTTCTGCGCTAACTATCTGCGCAAAGGACGTCAAGTTGCCATAGAGGGAAGATTGCAAATTGACAGTCAGCAGCAGCCTGATGGTACCTACAGAACTTTTGTCAACGTAGTGGCTGATGATGTCCAGGCTCTGGGAAGTAAGTCTGATGTTCAGACCAGCGCCGTTGGTGGCTCCCAGTCTTATTCTCGCTCTGCTGCTCCTGATCCCATTGCTGATGATGCGGATGATGATTTTGACGGCGGAAGCGATATGGACAGTTCGATCCCCTTCTAATCGCTACTAATATATTCTTGCCCCGTATGGGTTCTATTTAAGTTCGGAGGTTCGCTATGGCTCGTGGAGAGCGTCGAGGCCGCAGGCCTCGCAGGAAGGTTTGCCATTTCTGCGCTAACAAAATTGAAGAAATCGATTACAAGGAAGTTGCTACTTTGCGTAAGTACACCAGCGAGCGCGGCAAGATTTTGCCCCGTCGCATTTCCGGCACTTGCGCCCGTCACCAGCGTATGGTCACTTCCGCTGTGAAGAGAGCTCGTTATATCGCTTTGTTGCCTTACACCGTATAGTCGATATTAGTGCTCATTGAGAAGCGGCCTCCCTTGTTATCTGTTTAAGGTAGTTGGGGAGGCCGCTTTTTTTAGTCCCGTGAAATAGGCGGGAAGTTTAGCTTAAAATTTATAAAAAACACATTGGAGGTTATCGCAATGCAAGTTATATTACTTAAAGATGTGCCTAAGGTTGGTAAAAAAGGTGAATTGCACAATGTATCCGACGGTTATGGCCGCAATTTCTTAGTGGCTCGCGGTTTCGCTGAAGTAGCCTCCGAAGGGCGTTTGCGTGCAGCCGAAAAAGAGAAAAAAGATCGCCAAGCTCAAGAAAAACGCGAACAAGAAGCTGCCCAGGCTCAGGCTGAGCGCCTTCAGGCCAAGCCCTTGGTTATAAAAGCCAATTGTGGAGCTCAAGATAAGCTTTTCGGTTCCATTACTGCCCAAGATGTGGCTGAAGCTGTGGCCGCTCAATTTAACGAAACTATCGATAAAAAATCCGTTAAATTAGATGATCCTATTCGCAAATTGGGTGAGTTTACCGTAGCTATCAAGCTTCATCCCAAGGTAAAAGCCAATTTGAAAATTAAAGTAGAAAAAGCTTAAGAGGCGTAAGTAATAAAAGCGACAGCTTTTAAGGGGCCCGCTTCTGCGTTTGAAGCGGGCTTTTGCATTTAGGGAAGGGACTTTTTATGGGCTTAACTTCTGTGGAAGACCGCTTGCTTTTACCTCCTCACAACGAAGAGGCCGAACAAGCTTGTTTGGGTAGTTGTTTGATCGATCCGGAAGCTTTTGATAAAGTTTCGGAAATTTTGACTGGGCCGGAAGACTTTTACCAAAAAGCTTATCAAGAGATTTATGCCGCTATGGTCTATTTGGCCGAAAATACTGGCGTAATCGATTTGCTTACGGTTTGCAACTATTTGCGTGAGCATGGCAAGCTGGAACATTGCGGCGGTGTAGCCCGCTTAAATGATATTATTGATGCGGTAAGAAGCTCCGCCCATGTAAGTGCTTACGCAAAAATTGTGGCCGATAATGCTCTTTCCAGGCGTCTTTTAAGAGCTGGTGAAGCGATCAGCCGTTTGGCTGTCGACCAGGAAATTGAATTGCCTCAACGTGTCGATCAAGCTGAAGAAGTTATTTTTGGCGTAGGCAATTCGCGCTCTCGCGGTGAGCTTGAGCCCATAGCTGATGCTTTAAAAAACACCTTTGACGAAGCTTACCGCAGGTTTGAAGAAGGCAAAACCGTTTCTGGAGTAGCTACCGGATTTACTGAATTTGATGAGCTTACCAACGGATTACACCCTGCCAACCTTATTGTTGTCGGAGCTCGTCCCAGTATGGGTAAAACGGCTTTTGCCCTTTCTATTGCCGTCAATGTAGCTTTGGCTGAAAAACCCGGTAAAGTAGCTATTTTCTCTTTAGAAATGCCCCGCGAAGATCTTTGCCAACGTATGATGTGTTCGGTAGCTAAAGTTAATGCTCAAAGTTTGCGCAGTGGCAAACTAAATAGTAACGATTGGGGAGCTTTGGCTCAAGCTGTCGATCAACTTAACAAAGCGCCTATATTTATTGATGACAGCGGCAGTGTAACTATTTTGGATATGAAAGCCAAATTGCGCCGTATGAAAAAACGCAGCGGCGTCGATTTAGTTATTATTGACTATTTGCAACTCATTAAAGGCAGCAGTACCAATAGAGGCAGCTCGGAAAGAATCTTTGAAATTTCCGAAATTTCCCGTCAGCTTAAAGGCTTGTCTAAAGAATTAAATGTACCTATTGTGGCTCTTTCTCAGCTTAGTCGTAATGTAGAAAGCCGTCAGGACAAAAGGCCTTTGCTTTCAGACTTGCGTGAATCTGGCGCCATTGAGCAAGACGCCGATCTTGTGGCTTTCTTGTATCGCGACGAATATTATAATAAACAAAGTACAGAGTTAAATATTGCTGAAATTATTATTGCTAAGCATCGCAACGGCCCTATTGGCAATTTGAAGTTGAAATTCCTCAAGCAATATGGCGGTTTTTATAATAAAGACGAGAATGTCTCTTCGGAAACTTACACTTCCTCTAATAGCGGCGGTAAGCAAACAGTATCTTTTGGCCCCAATAATGGCTTTACTATATCGGTGCCCAATCGCGCTTCTTCAAATCAAGGCCATAATAACAATAGCCAAAATGAAACTGATTCAGGTTTAGACTTATACCCTGGAGATGTCCCCATTTAACTTAGCTAACATAGTTCGCGAGCGCCGTTTGTATTATTTGCCTAAATAAACTAAATAGCCAAGCCTTAGCTGCTACATAGCGGCCCAAAGCTTGGCTATTTATTTTTGGTACAATTGGTGCAAAATGTTAATTAAATTTTTACAAACTATGCTGTAATAAATAGTTGACTTATATGGTCGCTTTTGCTATCACTTGAGATGAAGTACGTACTTCTCTATGATAGTAGGAAATATTTCTGCTGTCCCATAAAAATACCTATTAGATAAGATAAGCCACCGCTTGTTTTTAGGAACAGGCTCCAGAGTATTGCCTGTGGTGGCTACATAAAATTTTTACTTAATGAATGCCGCGTTAGGCGGCAACTTAATTTTCAAAATTTTGAGGAGGCTATTATGCCTTTCTGTAATATTGGTTTGTATTGCATGTGCAATATACTAAAAGTCCAAGAAAGGAGCCATAGATACCATGGCAGCATGCTACGATATGTTTTTCATTCCTAAAGATCAAGATGATTTTGACTCTGATTGTTACAGCTCAGATAATGAACTAGATAATGGCATCGGTAATTTATGTGCTTTGCATGAAGTTAGTGCGTTAGGCGAAAAAGTCCATGTAGTTGGCAAAAAAGGACTAGATTTCTCCTTCTTTTATTCAACTAAAGAAAATTGCAAGCATGGATTGAGAGTTAAAATTATTTGGGACAGAAATAGATGTAAGAATATAAATTTTGACGGCCGTTTTGAACCTGATAATAACGACTGGTTGTATAAAAAATATAAAGATGGCCGAGATGTCCCTAAAAGGAAAATTTTTGACTCTGCTATAAATTTTGTCCGAAGATATACCGTTATTTTCGTGTTAGTTTGGGAAAAATTACTAAATACAGAGTGCTCAAACGCATATTTCTACGGAAAGATTCCCTTCGAAGGTTTGTTTATCGGCCTTCAAGTTAACCTAGACAAAAGAAAAGAGCTTTACCGCAAGTTTCAAGAGCTTAAGCGAAGTGATGCTCTCCGGGATGTGAAAGATGAAGAATTTAGGGATCTACTTTTGTTCGAGTCAGCTTTGAGAAGAGATAATGATTTAAAGAATAAGCTTGACAAGTTTCAATTCAAAATGTCTCCATTTCAGGTACTAAATTAAACCAGGTGGCGCTGCTGTTAAGCAGCAGCGCCCTTTTTGTTAAAGCGAATTTTTTATCTGGAGTAAGAATTTATGCGTATAGTTGGTTTTTGCAAATCTAAGCGTACTTGGCGTAAGCATATTAAAATAGTTAAGCATGAACTATTTGAGGATAGAAAGAATAGATACTATGACAGACACTATTCTGGGCCCGACGATTGCTACTTTACTTTGTGTGATTTTGATTGTCAAAGAATAAAAACTGGCCTACCAATCGATTGTATACTTATAGTAGCAATATATAATCCTAAAGCTCGAGGGACATGCTCAGAGGAAAATTATAAAGACTCTCCAGTAAGGTACTATTTCCCTTATATTAGGGTACTTGTAATATGGAAAAAACATCCTGAATTGTCATACCCAGAACATCTTGAGAATAAAATTGATTGTGGTCTTTTTGATTTGCATGGTAAATATAAATACGAGGGGACCAAAGTTAGCCCGGAGTTAGAAGAACAAGTCCGCAATTTCCTCAAAAAATATAAAGTTTTATTAGCTGCAACGTGGGGAGATGGACCTATTGGAATGCCAGATACCATCTTTGAATATCTTCGGGGGAAGTTTTCTTTTCTCAAAATGATAGAAATTGAGGAAAATGGAGGAGAGGAACTTTTTGCATGTTTCGGTTTTCCCATCTACAGAGAAAAAACTGCTTTTATTGTTTCCGAGTATAACCTTGCCAAGCAAGAAGGCCGATATAGCGATTTGCCAGATGATGAGCAAGACTTAAAAATTTTGGAAGATATTGTCCGTCAAAACAATTTGTACGATTTGTACGACGAGAGCCCCAAAGGCTTGGGCCGTTTGGTGGAAACTGATAAGCTGAACTTTTCCTTTGATTTTTCCATAAAAGGTGGTGTAGGACGCACTTTCAGGGCCAAAGTTTCTTGGGATAGAGAAAGACCGGTAGGTAAGAGCCAATACTATTTTGAGCTTTACGGAGACTACAAATATATAGGCAAAAAAGTAAAGCCGGAATTGGAAGAAGAGGCTCGCGCTTTCTTCCGCAAGTACCAAGTACTGCTGGCTGCCGTTTGGGCAGGCGTTTTAGAAAAAGACAGCCTTTATGACTATTTTTACGATTCTTTGCCTTTTGCTGAGCTTTTGCCCAAATTTAAGCTTAGTGCTCAAGAACTGGCCAAAGTAAGTAAAATGCTCAACCATGCAAAAAAGCGCGGCTTGTATAGCGATTGTCCTGAAGATGTACAAAATCTGAAGATATTAGCTAACATAGTTCGCGAGCGCCGTTTGTATTATTTGCCCAAGTAAACTAAATAGCCAAGCTTTAGTTGCTACATAACATCTCAAAGCTTGGCTATTTTTATCTTGATCTATAATACAGTTCTAATGGCTATTTAAGGCTTAATTACTTTGTCAGCTTGGATAAGCGTGGTAGCAATAGTAGCCATATCGGAAACTGTGCCTACTACTTGTTCAGTTTCTAAATGATAATGTTCTAGACAAGTAGAGCAGAGCAGAATTTTTACGCCTGAATCTTGCATAAAAGAAAGAGACAAAGCTGCATCACTGCCGCGCACAGCATTAAATACGCCTTCGGTGTAACAAATAATAGTATCTATATCTTTAGCTTTATTTTCCAAATTGTGCAAAAATTTAGCCATCATAGTTTTGCCAAATTCCAGACCTTTTTCTGTTGTCTCGTTAGCAACTTGGTTCACCATACCTAAAGTTGCACTTGTTAAAAGCAAAACGGTCATAAAAAACTCTCCTTGAATACAAAAACGCGGCCTATTTGTTGTCTGCCGCTATATATTAAAATATACTACGGAGATGGACTAAAAAAAGCCTGCTCTTTATCATACTTCTGATAAAGCGCAGGCTAAAAAGCTAGACTAAACGTGTCCTAATGGACTACGTCTTCGGTAGCTAAAGTTATATTTAAGCGCTCTTCTATTTCAAAAAGGCGCGGCCAGGGCAAGACTATTTCTAAAAACATACTGCGGAAGACAACTTTTTGACCAACAATGGGAGAATAATAACTTTGGCCTAGAAGTTTTTCGTCCCACAATTGTTGGGCCCAAGGAATAGCGGCATTGCGAGCAGCTAAACCAGCTGGGCCAGCTTGATTGAGCAGCGGATTGGCTTTAATGTTGATATTTTTGTATTCTTTGCTTAAATTTTGTCTAATGACAGCTTGATAAGCGTAATCGTCGATTAAACGAGCGACAGTAAAAGCTTGTTGGGTTTTTTCACTTTCTAAGCGACGATATATTGTCCAATTTTTGCCTTTAACCAAAGCAATTTGAGCGGCGCAAGCTTGGGCTATAGCTGTGCCCAAAGAGTTTGAGGGCGTATTCCAAGCCGAATAGCAAGCCAATTCCCAAATAGGTACATTATCGATAATGGTTTGGGCAAAAATTGGCTCGGCACGGTTGACTAAATGCAAGTCTGCCAAACCGTAGGGCCTTTTTCTTTGATCGGCAAATTTATTGTCAATACGATTCAATAAATTTTCGGCTTGCGTTTTAGTTTGATCGTCGCCTTCCAAGGTGGGAGCGGCAAAAGGTTTGTCGCTGGGAGTTTCCACAAAGATAACTGTGCCTGTGCCTTCAGTTTCGGCAGCGCCGCTTAAATCTAAGTGAAGGCTGGCTGTCTGAGCTAAGGTAAAAGCTTCCATAGGCGGCACTTTATCTTTATATTCTGGATCCGAATAGTCCAACTCGATATGAGGAGTGTAGTTAGCTTCTTTAGCCAACCAGCCTGCGGTCATATTGGAGGCCAACTCGTCGGCGCCGCACATAATGTCTACTTTGTCTTCAATATCAAGCTCTTTAATTTTAGCTTTAAGCTGAGCTAACTCGCTAATATGAATACCTTTGGAGGCGGCGTCGTCTTGGCCGATAACCAAATGATCAATTGTGCCTTGAGCCGTAAAACGCAATAAATTATGCAAAACTTCCAAATTGCGTTTTCTAACTTGCAAATATTCACGGAAATACTTTTCTGGCACTTTGGCTGGAGGCTTGGCTTCCCCTCGGGCTGCCCAATTGCGCAAACTGGTTTCGTAGGGTGCTTGGCCGTCGGAAGTGCGCAACGAAAGGCGCGGCACAATTGCTAATATTTCTAAATGCTGGCCTTTTTTAGCTAATTCCGGAAAAATTTGTAAATTTTCCAAAGCTTCGGTTGTGCTTATTTTAGCGGTACGTGAAGCAATTAAACCACCATAGGCCAACATATCGGCTGAAATAATAGCGTTGGAATATAGCGGCTGGTCGCGCAGCCAAGCTTTTAGTTTTTGCGGTTGCCCAGGCGTGTAAGCTTTGCCTAGCCAAGCTCTTTCGGGCACAATTAAGTGGCCGCCGCCTATGCGGGCAATTTGGCCGGGAAAAAGCCAGTTGCAAGGCCGATCATCCAAAGGAATATATAGCGCTTGCCAAGGCTGAGCTTCTAAAGTTGGCTGCGCGGCGGCAGCACTCGAACTAGCTACATTTTTAGCTTTAAGCGCTGCTGGTGCGGCTATTTTATGGCCCTGAGCTCGAAAAACGCCTGCATTGGCTGATGGCGCTGCTTCTTGCGGCTGGGTAAAACCGGCTCCACTAAAAAGGAGAGTTAGAGAACAAGTACAAAAAAGCAATCTTTTAAACATATAGCCGGTTTCTCTAAGCTAAGCTGGCCTCCCTTTGCTTAAAAAGGCCGCTTGCTCAGCTTGGAATATATACGAAAATTTAGCCCATAAAAGGATTTTATTTATGAATAGATTTAAGTTGCTTTTATGTTTGCTGCCCCTAATGGTGGCGGCCTTTTTTTGTACAGCGCCTATGCCTTCTCAAGCTCAGGGCCTGACCGCGCCGCGCTTACTTATTTCCTGTTTTTTAGGCGACTCTATGAGCGTGGTAGACGCCAGAACCGTGCGTGTCAAAGGTACATTTTCTGTAGGTACTAACCCCGAGCGCATGTCCGTTTCGCCAGATAATCGCTATATTGCTGTAGCTCAACCTAAAACAGGATGCATTTCTGTTATTGAAAGCGGCAATATGCGCTTTGGCAACAATTATACCGACGAAAAAATGAAAACGCCCGTCGATGTTTGTTTTTCTACCGATGGAGCCAGACTCTATGTGTTAGAGTCTTCCACTTGCTCTCTAATTGAATTACATGTGCCTTCTTTCCAAGTTGTGCGCGTCTTGCCCTTAAATGGTCTGGCTCCCAGCTTAATGCGCATTTCTAAAAATGGCGCCAAAATGTTTATCTCTCACGAAAATACTGGCCTTTTAACCGTAGTCGATCTCTTTAATTGGTCGATCTTTAAACAAATGAGTGTCGGCCCCACTGCTGGTGGTTTAGCTCTTTCTAAAGATAACGGACGTTTAATTGTAGCTTTGCCTTCTGAAAGCAAAGTAGGAATTTACAAAACTACCGATTTGCGTCTTCTTAGCAAAGTTCCTGTAGGTTCTGGTGCTAGTATTGTGGGCGTATCTTCTAAAGATCAAGTAGTTGTAATAAATGCCATTTCTAATGATGTTTCTATCTTTCCCTTAGATCGTCCCAGCTTGCGTTTCCGCACAGCAGTAGGAGTAGGGCCGCGCGATTTATGCTTTGCGCCAGATGGCTCTATGTGTTATATCACCAACTTCAATACCAACGATCTTTCTGTAATCGATATGAATACTGGCAAGCAGTTGGGGCGCTTGGCTATTGGTCAAGGCCCGCGTGCCATAGTTTGGGTTTATTAGTGCTTTTACCAAGGCTTGGCCACTAGACAAAAAAGGAGGAGAAGGCACCGACGCGAAAGCTCTTCGCCGATTTTTAAAGACAGCTAAGCCTGAGATTCTTTTTTCTTAATTTAAGGAGTATTTTTCATGCAATACGATCCGGCTAGTTTTGAACAGAAATGGCGCGATATTTGGGAAGCCAAAAAGTTGCACCACGCCGTCAAGAGTGACAGCCGCCCCAAGTATTACTGCCTCGATATGTTCCCTTATCCTTCTGGTGAAGGACTGCACGTAGGCCACTGGCGCGGTTATGTACTTTCCGACGTTATGAGCCGTTATATGACTTTGCACGGTCGCCAGGTGCTTCATCCTATGGGATGGGACGCTTTTGGATTACCTGCCGAAAATGCCGCTATTAAACGCGGTATCCACCCTGTGGCTCAAACTAAGGCCGCTACCAGCAATATGCGTCGCCAGCTCAAAGATATGGGCTCTATGTATGACTGGGATCGTGAAGTTAACTCTTCTTTGCCTGAATACTATAAATGGACTCAGTGGACTTTCTTAAAGGCTTACGAAGCTGGTTTAGCCTACAAAAAAGAAGCTCCCATTAACTGGTGTCCTTCCTGCGCTACTGGTTTAGCCGATGAAGAAGTAAAAGAAGGACGTTGCGAGCGCTGCGGCACTTTAGTTACCAAAAAAGGTTTGCCTCAGTGGTTCTTTGCCATTAGCAAATATGCTCAGCGTTTAATTGACGATCTTAAAGATCTCGATTGGCCGGAAAAAGTTAAGAAAATGCAAATCGACTGGATCGGTCGCAGCGAAGGTGCCGAAGTTCGTTTTGCTATCGATGGTCACGAAAATGAAAGCTTAACCGTTTTCACTACTCGCCCCGATACTATTTACGGTGTTTCTTATATGGTATTGGCTCCCGAGCATGAATTAGTGCGCCATATTACTACTCCCGATCGCGCCGAGAAGGTCGAAGCTTACATTACTCGCACTTGCTCTCGCACCGAAGTAGAGCGCCAAGAGCAAAAGGAAAAGACTGGTGAATTTACCGGAGCTTACGCTATCAACCCTGTCAATGGTGCTAAAATCCCCATTTGGATTGCCGACTATGTACTTATGGGCTACGGCACTGGCGCTATTATGGCTGTTCCGGCTCACGACGAGCGCGACTGGGACTTTGCGAAAGCTTTCAATTTGCCCATTAAGCAAGTAGTTATGACTGCTGCTCAAGCTGAAACTTTAAAAGCTGATGGTATCGATTTTAGCGATCCTGCTGCTGTCAGTGCCGCTTGGCAAGCTAAGTTCGGCGCCGATCCCTACGAAAAACCTTATTGCGAATTGGGCTATATGATCAATTCCGAAGAGTTCTCCGGTATGGAGTCCAATGTTGGTCGCAAAGCCGTGGTCGAAAAGTTGGAAAAACTTGGCATTGGCAAGGCTGTAGTAAATTATCGTTTGCGCGACTGGTTAGTTTCCAGACAGCGTTACTGGGGCGCTCCCATTCCTATGGTTTATTGCGATAAGTGCGGTATTGTGCCTGTTCCCGAAGATCAGCTGCCCGTCTTGTTGCCTCACGTAGAAAAGTATCAGCCTTCAGGCACCGGCGCTTCTCCTTTAGCTTCTTTGCCTGAATTTGTTAATACTACTTGTCCTAAGTGCGGCGGCCCAGCTAAGCGCGACACTGACACTATCTCTCAGTGGATTTGCTCTTCCTGGTACTTCTTGCGCTACCCGTCTTACGATTGTCAAGATGCTGCTTGGCGTCGCGAAGATGTTGACTTCTGGAATCCTGTCGATCTTTACGTCGGCGGCATTGAGCACGCTGTCTTGCACTTGCTCTACTCGCGCTTCTATACCAAGATCTTCTATGATTTAGGTTTAATTGGTTTTAAAGAGCCCTTCACTCGCTTGTTCAACCAAGGCATGATTACTAAAGTTGGTAGTTCTGGCCGCTTGGAGAAGATGAGTAAATCTAAGGGCAACGTAGTCAATCCCGACGATTTGGTTAAAAAGTATGGTACTGACGCTTTGCGCGCCTACTTACTCTTCATTGGGCCGCCTGAATTAGATGCCGAATGGAACGATTCTGGCATTGAAGGTGTATATCGCTGGATCCGTCGTATCTGGACTCTCATTACTGAGTGCCAAGTCACTCCTGGTAAGGAGACCGATCCGGAAATTTTGAAGACCACTCACCGCTTCATTAAGAAGATCAATGAAGATCTTTCCCGCTTACATCTCAACACTGTAGTGGCCGCTTTGATGGAGTGGAGCAACTTCCTTATCGCTCGCGGAGCGAAAGGGCCGATTGCTCAGGAAACTTTAGAGCAATACATTATTGTGATGTCTCCTGTAGCTCCTCATGCTGCTGAAGAGCTTTGGGCTTTCTTAGGTCACGAAAAGGGCATTTTTGAGAGCCGTCCCGCTTGGCCAGAGCATAACGAAGAGCATTTAGTAGAAAACGATTTTAACTTAGTAATTCAAGTTAATGGTAAAATGCGCGACATGATTCGCGTTCCTAAAGATTTATCCAAAGAGCAATTGGAAGAAAGAGCTAAGGCTAGTGCCAAAGTGGCTTCCAGTGTTGCCGATAAAACTATCCGCAAAGTGATCTATGTGCCTAATAAACTCATGAACTTTGTAGTAGGTTAAAAAGGCTTTAACGCTTAATTGGTAAAAATGACGGTCGAGAGTTCTGCTGAATTTTCGGCCGTTATTTTTTTGCGAAGGCAACTTAGAATAGAGTTGCTAGCTAATTTGGAGGCCATTTAATCTAAGCTTTTACGGAGGAGTTGATTATGAACAGAAAGTTTTCCCCTTATTTTACTGCTTTAGTTTTAAGTATTTCTTTGAGCGGTTGGGTTTCTTTCTGCTCCACTTCCGCCCAAGCGCAAATTCCCGATACAGCTGCCGAAACCAAACTTATTCAAATGGCTCGTGAGGGCGATTCCGAAGCTATTTATAATTTAGCTCTTACTTACATAAATGGTGATAAAGTTCGGACTAACTACAGAGAAGCAGCCAAACTTTTGGAAAAGGCTATAGCTGACAATTATTATCCTGCTTATGCTCAATTAGCTAAACTTTATTTACATGGTTGGGGAGTAGCTTTTGATGGCCAAAAAGCTTTTGAGCTTTATAAAAAAGGCGCTGCTCACCAGGACGGTTATGCTCTTTACGGTTTAGGTGTGTGCTACGACTATGGCATAGGTACGGTACCCAATTTCGCTATGGCTAAAAATTATTATACTAAAGCTGCCGAAGCTGGCTCCTATTTGGGTTGGTGTGGTTTAGCTCGTTTGCATACTTCCGAGCGCTCTCCTTACGCTAATACTGAGCAGAGAAAAAAATATTGTGAAAAGGCTTTATATACTTGGCTTAATTCTGGGCAAAATTATTTTGCTCCCGAATTACGATTGGCTTTAGAAACTTGTCCTCAAGAGCTTGATAAAATTATTGCCAAATTAGAGCAGGGAGTAGATTTAGAAGCGGTAGTTCATAGTGTTGGCGCAGCTCAGTATTTCAGCCTCTGTGAAGCTTTATATGCTCGTTATAATAAAGTTAGCCACGATGTTAACGATCGCTATAGAGCTTACAATTTAGCTTCCGAAGCTATTGATTTAGAGTATTTGCCTGCTCGTGTAGCTTTAGCTCAACTTTTGGAAAAGCGTGGCGACTATGAGCAAGCTTCGGTTGTTTATAAGTATATTGCCGCTAAAGGTGATTTACAATCGATTATTGCTTTAGCTAATTATGCCGAAGCCCATCCCCAAAAAGTAGATCAACAATTTTGGAGTAAATTGCTGGAGAAGCTTAAAGGCTTAAATTACCGTCCCGTTTACCGTTTGCAAGCTCATTATTTAATTTTAGCCGATCCTAAACATTTGGCCGCCGATGAGATCAATGCCGAGCATTATTTGGAATTGTTGCAAAAATCTGCCGATTTAGGGGATGGCCTGGCTTGCTTAGAATTGAGCGATATTTATAATAGTGGCAAGGTTGCTGCCGGTCGTTGGTCTGTAGAGCCTGATCAAGAAAAAGCTTTTAAGTATTTGGCCGATCCTTTGAATTTTATTTATCCTTTAAATTATGCTTCTAAAGACAGAGCTGTGCGTTTTGCCTCTTTAGGTGATCGTTACCTTTATGGTAAAGGTACTTCTGCCAATCGTGGACAGGCTGTAGCTTGTTACGAACGCTCTTTAGCTGTCGGCTATAATGACCATGCCGCTTACCGTTTGGGTAGTTTGCTTATTAAGCAAAATGATTCAAAACAGAAAGAACGCGGTATGAGATTATTGCAAAAAGTAAGTCAAAACAAAAATTCAGCTTACGCTTCCCAGGCCGTCAAATTGCTTAAGCATTAGTGACTATAAGAGGGAGCGTCTATAAAATATTAGGCCTTTGCTAAATAATAAGTCCCGAGTTTGATTTGCCAAACTCGGGACTTATTATCTTGCTAGATAAAAATTATCCAGTAGTGATTTTATCTATTGCGAGATTTAGCCAAAAGGCGCAATACTTCAAGATAAATATTGATTAAAGTAAGCAAAATAGAGAAAGCAAAATACCATTCCATACATTTTGGCATACTTTGCCTGGCTGCTTGGCGGACAGTTTTGAAGTCATTAAGCAGCACATAAGAGAAGAAGGCAATAATAAGTACGCTTATTATAATGGAGAAGAGCGGATTACCATCTAAAACTGCGCCGTAATTGAGGCCTGCCAGCTCCATAAGAAAACCTGCTAAATAGCTGAGAATTAGGGCCAATAAGCCTATCATCACTACTTTGCCGCTAATATATTCATCTTTAATAATATTGGCACGATAAATAGTCAGGCAACCAAAAGTGATGGCAAAGGTCAAAATTAAAGCTTGAGTACCGATGCCGGGAAATTTGATTTCAAAAATGGCTGTAATAAAGCCTAAAGTAATGCCTTCGCAAGCAGCGTATACCTGAGATAAATATTGGGCCCATTCAGGCTTAAAACAAATGACTATGGCCAAAATGAAGGTGAATAAAGAGATGGCCAAACTTCCTGCCAGAAAAGTGCCCACAGAAACGAGCCCGGTGTGTAAAGCCAAAGCTGAAAGCAAACCTGTTGCGCAAGTTATGGCGGTCAGAAGAGTAGTTTTGTTCATCACGCCTTCTATAGTTAAGCTTTGGGCTTGTTCTGGAATGCGCTCATTGTAAATAGCTTGTAACCTGGCATCCGTCAGAGCTGGATTGCCACTTTTAAAACTGCTCATAAGGGTAAAGATACCACCTTTCTACTTTTGGCGAGTTACTAGTTTAAAATATATCCTCTATATAATACAACGTAGCGCCGCCCTAAGTATAGAGCTAAATAAAATCATCGAAAAAGCCCAAACTTTCCAGAGAGTTAATAAACTTGGTTAAATAGGCTTCACTGACTAAAGGCCAATTAAACTGAAAACGATATAAAGCTTGCATAGTGTGAGCATTATCAGCTTTCAGCTCGCTTAGAGTATGTCCTTCAGTTAGGTTCCGATAAGCAATTAAGCTGGAAAAATTTTCAGAATTATCTTGATCTTGAAGAGCTTCTCGGAAAGCTTTGACAAATTGTTCAGCTAAGCACTGATTTACAATTAAGCCTTGGCGACGCATTACTTTTATGAGATCATACATATATATGGCGCGATTGCTAAAGGGGTGGAACAGACAGCAACTATCTGGAGTTTGAGCCAGCAATAAAATGGCTTCGGCGGTAAAATCGATAGGAGAAAGCTCAACGCTAATGCCCGAATCTTCATAGCTAATAGAACCTATCGTGTGGTAAGCTCGCAATTTATTGGCAAAGCTGTTGGCTTTGAGATTTATTTGGAACTCTCCATCTTGGTTCCGAGCCATTAAATTGCCAACGCGCATAATTTTAGCTTTTAAGCCTTGAAGCATATATTCAAAGACTAGACGTTCAGCCCTAAATTTACTGAGCATATATTTATTGTCCATTTGTTGACCGAAATAGAACATATGCTCATTCATAGGCTCAAAAGGATTGGGCTTTCCGTCTAAGGAGAGACCGGCTACACTAACTGTAGAAATATGGACAAGTTTTATATTTTTAGCTAAACAATAAGCCGCAATGTTACCTGTACCTTCAACATTTACTTTATCCAAGAGATCGTCTGCTTCAAAATGGCGCACGTTGGCCGAGCAATTAAAGAGAGTATCTATCGATAGATCTTGTAACTGGTCAAAAGTTGCTTTGTCGGTAATATCACCTTCAATAAGGGTGAGCCGACCGCTTAAAAAATACTCTTCAAAATCTGAACTGAAATAGTAGACTAAAAGGCCTTGTAAGCGCGATTTTAAGTTTTTTTGCTTTCCTTTACGCATTAAACAGCAACAGTGACCAGAATAATTCTCCAAAAAAGTACGCAGAATATGAATGCCCAGAAAGCCTGTGGCTCCAGTAAGCATAATGTCGCCAGGATCTTGCTTTAACTGAGGATTCCAGCCTTGTAAAGTATTGTTGGCTAATAAATTGTTTATAGCTGTATAGTCGTAGTTGGTTAGATCTTGAGGAGTAACCACAACTTGCAAAAGACGGCTATTTTTTTTGTGTATCAAATCGGCCAAAGCGGCTGGAGTGGGATAGTTAAATACTTCACCGTAGGTAATGCTGTAACCGTAACGCTCTGCAGCTAATACAACTTTAGTTACTCTTAAAGAGGCACCTCCCAGATCGAAAAAGCTATCGTTTCTACCTATAGGATTAGCTAATTGCAAAATATTTTGGAAAATATCACAAAAATCGCGTTCAACTTGGTTGCGTGGAGTTTCGTACTCTTTTTTGTTGATAGAAGAAGGCTCGGGCAAAGATTTTATATCCAATTTCCCATTGTCATTTAAAGGCAATTTATCCAAGTTCATAAAAATGGCGGGAATCATATAGGAAGGCAATTGATTGCGCAAAGCATTTTTCAATTTCTCCGTATCGACCGATTCAATTGCTGTAAAATAAGCACAAATTTGTTTTTGGCCATTTATCTCTTTGACAATTACAGCAGTGGAGCTAACTCCCTGATAATTGAGCAACACATTTTTTATTTCGTCTAATTCGAGGCGCCTGCCGTTGAGTTTTACTTGATTATCCAAACGGCCCAAAATTTGCATTTGTCCTTGGCCATCCCACCAAACTAAATCACCACTTCGGTAAGCACGCTGGCCCATTAAGTTAATAAAGGCTTGGGCTGTTTGCTTAGGATCGCCCAGATAACCTCGACCTACGCCTTCACCTATAATGGCTAGCTCGCCTATAGCTCCAGTAGGCAAAATTTGTTGAAAACGATTAAGAACAGCCCATTTTGTATTAGCCATGGGCCGACCTAAACTAGTATCGCCTTTTTTTGTAATGAGATGGGCACTGCAAGCTATAGTAGTTTCCGAAGGGCCGTAACAATTAAAGATCCGCAACTGGGGATTTATTTGCTTAAGTTGTTCGTATAGATGAGACGAAAAATGTTCGCCGCCCAAAATAAGCGTTTTGAGTTTAGTTATAGCCTGACATAAATTTTTGGCTTCTAAACTATTGAGCAAATAAGAGGGAACACAAGCCATTACTTCAACTCGGTGGCTAAGCATACTTTCTCCCAAAAGATTGGGATCGTGAATTTCAGCTTCTGAAGCTAAAAGTACGCTTAATCCAGAGCAAAGCGGAACTATAAATTCCAAAATTGATACGTCGAAAGTTAAAGAGCACCAAGCTAAGCACACTTTATGGCCTTCAACCAGAGCCCAATATTGAGCATTGCCTTTTAAAGGGGCAGCCAAATGGGACAAGCTGTGCTCTTCAATCATGACTCCCTTGGGCGTTCCTGTAGAGCCTGAAGTATAAATAATATAAGCTAAATCGTCGGCTTGATGCTCAACTTCAGTTAAATTACTTTGCGAGTAGGTGCTCCAGTTAAAATTATGCAAATCGACAATAACAACATCTAGAGCATTGGCTACTAAAGCTTGGCGCAATTCCGCTATTTGTCTAGTGTTGGCATCAAGTAAAATTAAAGGTGATTGGCTGCTTTTTAAAGCCGCAACTAACCTAGCGGCAGGCCAATTAGGATCCGGTTGCATAAAAGCAGCGCCAACTTTCATTACGGCCAAGCGAGCAATATAAGCATAAGGGGAGCGCTCAGTTATAATGGCTATGGGTACGTTGCGCCAAGAGCTGGCTTTGCTTTTTATAAAATGGGCTAAAGCGTTAACTCGCTTATTTAATTCCGCGTAGGTTAAGCTGCAGTTTGCACTTATAAGGGCTGTTTGGCTAGAGTATTTAATGACAGCTTCTTCAAAGCGCTTTACAGTAGGCACATAACTGTAAGGCTCGTCCGTATTATTGAGAATTTGCCATTGCTTTTGCGCTTGAGAAGAAAGCAATTTTACTTGGCTGAGTTTATCAACTTCTAAAAAGCTTAGCAAAGTGGCTAAATATGTTTCTGCCAAGTTTTTAATAATATTTTGATTGTATAAAGGCTCTTGCCAGGAAAAATGCAAGCGTAATTCCTTAGCGTTTACATAAATTTCTAGAGCTAAAAGGCCGTTTTCTTCGTGCTCTAAATGTTGTATAGCCAATTGGCGTCCGTTAAAAGTAAACGATTGCAAGAAGTCTCCCTGATAAATTAAAGAGGGCAAATTTCTCAAATCGAAATCGGCTGATAATTCTGAATAAGAATAGCTGGAAAAGCCTAAATTGGCAGAAATTTCTTGTTGTATTTTCTGTACAAAATCAATTATAGATAAATCAGCACTTAAATCGACTTTTATAGGGTAGGTGCGAGTAAACATACCTAGAGCCGAACTGAGATTCGCTTGTGGACGCGCATTACATACAGAATTAAAAAAGGCTTGATCTTGTCCTTTGAAGCACGCTAATACAAAGCCAAAAACGGCACAAAATAAGGTGTTTGGTGTGATATGCAATTTCTGACATGTCTTCATTAAATGCGCAGAATCGATTTTGTCTGTGCTCAAATTGAGACAGCGCCCTTGCAAGCGTTGGCCTAAAGCTGACTTGGCTCCTGGCAAGAGCATATCTTGAGTTTCCGAGCCCAGTACTTGGCGGAAATGTTCTCGAGCTGCTTCTTGCTCAGGCTGCCTTTCTTGACGATGTGCTTCTTCTTTGAGGTTGTAATTAAAAGCTTGATAATTATCTTGAGGAAGTTCGTTACCACTATAAGCTTGAGATAAACTTTGCAACAAGGTTGTCAAGCTTTGTCCGTCGGTTATAAGATGATGAACATCTGCAAATAAATAAATGTAACTTTGATTATGCAATAAAGCAAAGCGGCTCAAATAAGCTTCCGAGCGAAAAGTCTCTTTCTCTCGCAAAAAGATAAAAGGTCTTATCTTATAATCTCGGTCGGCTTGGGGTTCGCCTTCGCCTATTTCTTTAACTACAACTTTAAAAGGTTCGGGCTCATCTATGTAAAGGCGAGCTTCAAATTCACCTTCGTCGTTAAAGCTTTCCCTTAAGTATGTTTTTAAGCTGGGGTAGGCGGCGACCACTTGTTCTAAGGCCGTTCGCAATTTTTGCAAATCTGTGTTGCTTTTGGCAAATTTTATTAATATAGGATTGTTGTAAATACATTTTGTTGGCCAGCGAACTGCGTCCAGATAAACGCCACGCTGCACGGCGCTTAAAGGATAAGAACGGCGCTTTTCCGCTTTAAGGCCATTATTGCCCTCTTCTTTTCCGAGCAATTCATTTAGGTGCTGAGCTAAAGTATGCAAACTTCTATAGCGATAAAGATCAGCCGCTTCTAAACTAAGCCCTGTTTGTTGATATATTTCGGCTAGTAAGCTTATTAAGCCCAAAGAATTTAGGCCCAAATTCCACAAATTGTCATGCTCGGAAAAGTGCTCTTGCTTAATAATGGCGCTAATTATGCGCCTCAGCAGCGCTTGGGTTGGGGCTGCTTTACCGCAGCGGCTCCCTTCTTGGCTTAAGACAGCAGTAGATGCTTCGCTAGATATGGCTTTATATGTAGCTTCAGCGGCCGTAGCTAAGTCCTCTTGTTCGCTTTTTTCAGGCTCGACTGATAATGGCGGCAAAGATGCATAATCAATTTTGTTATTGACATTTAAAGGCATTTTATCTAAGCGAACAAGACGTGGTGTCATATAGCGCGGTTTATGTTTGGCAAAGAATTTCAGCATTTCTTCTTCGCCTATAGAGCCTTCAGCTGTAAAATAAGCGGTTAAAATCAATCCTTGAGCCGAAGGCCAAGCCTTTACGGCTACACTGTTTACGCCTGGGTATTGGCGTAAACATTCTATTTCGCTTGGTTCTACTCTAAAACCGCGCACTTTTATTTGTCTATCTAAACGGCCGCCGATTAGATAGTATCCTTCGTTTGTTTGCATAGCCTGGTCGCCGCTGCGGTATAAATAACGGTAATATGGCTCGTCATGTTGTGGATCATAAAATGGGGTAGGGTTTAAGGCTTGTTTTTCTTCACGGTCGCGTCCTATATAGCCAAGCATAATTTGAGGTGAAGCAATGTAGAGTTCACCCCATTGGCCCTTTGACAATGGGCGTTGCTGCTCGTCAAAGACATAAAAGCGGCTGCCTTGATGAGGATAGCCTATAGGAATATTTTCATAATATCTGTCTACGAAAAAGCCGCTGACGCTGCAAAGCGTTTCTGTAGGGCCGTAAAGGTTAAGAACGCGATAATGCTTATTAGGAGTAAAAGAAGGCAGCTTTTCGCCTCCAGTAATTAGTAAACGCAAAGATTTACTATCAAAGCAATTGACAAAACGGAAAGCCGCTTGAGTAGTCATAAAAGCGTGACTAATTCGATTACTTTCGATAAAACGACTCAATTTAGGGAAATTGAGGCGGATTTCTTGAGGTATAAAATAGAGCGTGGCGCCGCTACATAAAGGTGGATATATTTCTAAGACGTGGGCGTCAAAACTAAAGCTGGCATATGAAGAGGCGCGGCTTTGCGAATTGAGCTGGGTAAGCTGTTGGTAAATATTAACGTAATGATTTAAGGCTCTGCGGGGAATTTTTATACCTTTAGGACGGCCGGTCGAGCCAGAGGTATATAGCACTACAGCTAAGCTTTCGCCACTAGGTTCGTGTTCTGGCAATTGTGCGGGAGCCGATTGATTGAGCAACTCTGGTAAAGGCCATTTTTCCCCTTGATAATCTAGAGCTGCATTTAGTAGCTCATTTTCTCCAATAAGGCAATCGGCTTGAGCGGCGTGCAGCATAAAAGTCAGTCGATCGGATGGATAGTCGGCGTCTAAGGGCAAATAAGCGGCTCCAGTCTTTAATACAGCTAAAATAAGTGCTGGAAGATAAACTGATTGGCGCAGCATAATAGCTGCCACTTGGCCGGAAGCTAAGCCGCGTTGAATAAAATTGGCCGCCAAACTGTTGCTGATATTTTCCAATTGTGCATAAGTGAGCACTTGTTCATTTAATATAACAGCTGGTTTATTAGCATTTTTTATGACAGTTTGATGAAAAAGAGACAGTATAGAATCCATCGCGACGCTGTTGAAACAGCCTCCCTTAATTAGCTTAAGTTGTTGTATAGCTCTTAGTGGCCGTGCAATAATGTATACTACTGGCGGGCAACTTTTAATTTTTTTTTGAGGCCTGCGGGCCAAAAAATTTAGGGGACAGAAAAAAAAAAGAATTAAC
>ERZ808258.159-NODE-159-length-32786-cov-3.186459_pt1 | contig 32786 bp, 28 predicted proteins | sample MGYA00521280_ERZ808258 | MGnify/ENA primary metagenome ERZ808258 (study PRJEB31516, sample SAMN03275585) | gut metagenome | biome: mammalia-associated habitat; material: feces | host: Papio cynocephalus | place: Kenya | collected 2012-07-19 ...
CCTATGACCTCATCCTTATCAGGGATGCGCTCTAACCACCTGAGCTACAGACCCAACTTCGGAAACCTTAGGAAGTTTTGTGACTTCGCAGGCAACGCAGAAATAGTAGCAAAGAGAGAACACTTTGTCAACAATTATCCAGAAAAAAAATTGCATTGTAAATTGTAAAATCAAGTTGAACACCTTTTCTCTAGCTTGATAAAAGTTGAGTATAACAATCAGTTTGTCATTTTCATGAACTCCTTAAATGCGCCTCATTCCTAGCCTAAAGGAACTTTTTATTCACATTCTATTAACAAAACTGTAACTAAGCAGGTTCATTTAATTGGAGCTGGTATTATATACTTAAAGAGAGTAAAGTTTTCTTCAACAAAGGACTTTGTATTTCCGGCGTTACTTTGGTAGCGATGAAAGGAGTACGAGATGGCAGATGACCATCAGGATAAAATTGAACAAATAAGAGCGCGACGCAGTCGCGACAGCGTTCAGTTAGGTTACAATCCATATGATATTCAGCAACAACAACAGCAAGTAGGCGGAGTTGGTGCTGCTGGAGTCGGTGGAGTCGGCGGTGCCTCTGCATCCCGAGGCGTGCAAGGCATTGGCGATGACAACAATTCCATCCTTGGAGCGGACTTTAAAAGCCCGTGGCTGCGCGACCGAGTTACCCTGAGTTTGGAGGGCCAAATGGCTCTTCTGGAACAGCGTGCCGCCGGTCGTACGAACATTGTCGATCTCGGCTACAGCAATCGCAATTCGTTCGTATCGTTCAGCAATGGTGCTTCCGTGCAAATTGAGCCTCCCGGTACTTACAGACTCATGTATAATCGCGGTTAGTTTCTTGCTCCTCTATCGTAAAAAAGCGACAGTCTCCACCTTGTTTTCAGGTGGAGTTGTCGCTTTTTGCTTTTCGTCGTATAGAGCAGACACTACCTTCGTTGCGACGTCACATAAGTGGATTGAATTGCTAATTATATATACAAAATTTTACTACCATCTGAGGTAGATACATTGTATCCTCTGGAGCCTCACGGCAAGCTTCCAAAAGCCACTCAGGATAAATGCCATCTTCCTTAAGTCTAATTAAATCGCGATTTACTAGACCGAATGGACGTCGGCTGAACATTTTTTGCGCTTGAGGCACAGGATAAGCTTTTAGTAAAGCTTCTACCCGGTAGTAAGTAAAAAACTCCAAAGCATTGGTTTCTATTTGCATGTAAGTAGACAAAACCACAGCTAAACTGAGCAAAGCCAGACCTATTTTACTTTTTAGCTTAGAAAAGTTTAGCGTCCAATCTTCCATGAGTAAGAGCGCAGGCCAAGATAATTCACTAAGAATAAATAAAAGATAGCGCGGCCCGTATCCCCAATGGCCTCCCCAATTGACAAATTTAGAATTTACCAACAAGAAAATGATAAAGGTTGAACCTACTAGCCAACTTTCACGAGGAAAGCGTGTAGCAAATTTTTTTATTCCCAAGAGAGAAAAAATAAGCAACGGTTGATAAAGAAAAATGCTTTTATCTTTGCTAAAGAGGAAGCCTATCAGCCCTTCCAATATATTGCCGCTAAAAGCGTCTGCTTCACGGCTCCACTGAGTGTAGCCGCTATTAAACGGGCTACCAAAACGCCAAAAGTTGGCACCTAGAAACAGCACAGCTAGGCATACCAAAGGGATAAGAATCCAGGGTGAATGCCAAGAATTTTCCGTAACTTGTACATGTTCAGATTGTACTGTATCCTCAGTTTCACTAGAAGCAACTACAGTCTGGTTAGGCCAAAGCAATACCACTAACCAAATGGGCACAAGCAAAATATATATACTTTTAAGCATAACTAAGCTGATTAAAGCTAGCCATACTCCTAGCCACAAATAAGTAGAGGGATTTTGCCTTTGAGCTTTGGCTCTTAAAATGCTCACTGCAGAAGCAAAAAAAACAGCGGCCATAGTCCATTGGAAGATTTCACCACTTTGAGCACGCAAATAGTTCCAACCGAAGCTGCTGAATAGACAAATTAAAGTCCAAGTTGCGGCAATTTCACAACGTTGGCAAAAAAGTGAGGCTCCCCAATACAGAGCCGCTGCCAAGCCTAACGTCCAAAGCAAATTATAACAATTGAGCGCCAGCACAAATGAAGTTGAGCTTAAATCTCCATTGTAAAGTGGAGCATGGCCGGAAAAATTCCACCACGCAACAACTGGCAACATGAATAAGCTATTGAATAGTCCGTATTTGCTATAGTATTTGCCGCTACTTTCGTTATAGAAGCAATACTGCCCCACTTCCAATTGCGACGCATATTGAGCTGGAATATCATCGCGACCTTCAAGCCAAGCCTGAGCCTGAGCTCGCATCCAATAAGGATCACCAATATAAAAATTTTGGGGGAAATTGGTAGCGCTAATTAACAACACAGCCAAAAGTAAAGCGCTAAAAACTAGCTTTGGTGACATCTTCATATATGAAATCCTTTTAAAGGCCTTGGATAATATGCGAGACTAAAAAATTTGGCTGCTCCTAAAATTTAGAAACAGCCAAAAGTACAAAGCGACATAAAGCCAATTTTATTTATAAACGATCTCGAAGCGATCTTTGCTGCCAAAGGGAGCAACAACTATTTCCTTTTCATAACGGCGATCTAAAATTTCTGAAAATTTCCAGCGTTTATCGCCATCTTTAAATTTAACGGTAATATACATTCCCTCAATTTCGATAGGCATTTTCTCGTCAATAATTTGCTTAGTAGTAAGATTCTTCACTCTAGCGACAAAGCTGCCGTCGTACTTGCCACTCTCGTTGCTGTAACTGCTGGCTGCATAGGAGCCAACAGATAAGCAGCAGAACATTCCCAAAGTAAGTAACAAAGTAAAAATTTTGGATAATAATTTAACCATAGTGCTTGCCTCTAAACTAAAAAATGCAACTTAGGCTGTGAATTTGTATAACTACAAACAATTGCCCAACGCTATACTGGCTCCACAGCTCCAAGTTTTTGCAAAGTTCGTTAATCTAAAACGAAAGTTGCTGTCGATCCGCCACCAGAAGTGACGTTGCAAAGCGAAGTGCCAGAGAGACGAGTCATAAAGCTAGAGACACGACCATCGAAGATGTAGGGATCCAAATCGACAGCATATTCACCCATCTCCACACTAGAGCCGTTCCAGCTAGGATAGTGTTCTCTAGCTACATTAACTTTAACTTGAACCAAGTAGTCGCTATTGAGACATTTTTCCATCGCTTGTTCCCAAGCAGACTGAGTGCTCTCCCAACCGATAATAATACCGTGCCCGCCGTAGTCATCGTTGGGCTTCATAACTAAATTGTTCTTGTTGGCCCGTACCCACTCCAATAAGTTGATCTTAGCTCCATTAGGACCAGTCGTATTTTCATCGATAAGCATACGTGTCCAAGGAATGTGAGAATAAATAGCTTGCAATTGCTGCTCGGTAAAACCTTCTTGATATTTGGGATCGGTTAAAATAGCAAAAATGGCTTTTTTATGGAAGATCTTGCAACGGAAAGAATTTACGAAACAAGCCGCTTGGTTTTTGTAAGCTTCCCAAACAGCCTTACACTCAGAAGCGCGTTCTAAATATTCGTTCATAAGCAAGCGTTTATAGAAGATATGGATTTGCTGACCATGATAGCTGAGTACGCCGTTATGGTATTCCAAATTGCGCGGATCGGCAATTAAGCACTTATAACCACATTTTTGGAAATGATCGCGAATAAGGCGAAACTCGGGAGCGGTTGGCAAACCTTCATAATCGATAATACCTATAGTGGGCTTTTCAGTACCGCCCCACTCTTCATAGGCATCTAACAAGGATTGCAATAAACGATCGGCACCATAGTAAGCTTGGCAAGGAAAAGCTCTCATGAAATCGTGGAAGAGCTCAGTATGCAAGAAGCTTTTAATCATCTGGTCGGAATAGACGACACCAGCTGGAGTTTCGGCATTATATTCGACAAATTGCAAAGTACCGCCCATAAGGAAACTGTCTAAACGCGAAGATACAGAAATTTCTTTGTAGCGCGGATCAATTTCAATGAGGCGGCGGTCATCATCGGTTAAACCCAATTTGACCTTCAACTCTTCTTCACTGAGCAAACGCGGAGCTATAGCTTGAAGGGCTCGACAAATTCCTCGCACAGCATCCTGAATAAGCAACATTTGCTCGCGGCCAATAAAATGCGGACGCAAGAACGGACATAAAAAACGGCCTCCAAATTCGACGTTACGCTTACGCAACTCGCTTTGTAATTCTTCAGCAAAAGCAGCAACATCACATTTTTCTAAGAGCTCATGATAGTGAGCGATAGCCGCTTGACGATACGGTTCACGAGCCGCAGCCATCAGCATAAGATCTACAACGTCTGCCATTTGTTTCAGCCTCACCATTAAAACTTTTGCAATTTTCAGCCATCTTTTAGACTTGCAAATTTAGTTTTGACCTTTCTCTACATAAAAATGTTTGCCTGCTTGAGGCTCTGGAGAAGGCTGTAGCCACAAATAATTAAAAAAATACCTTTGTCTGTCGGCAAGTTAAAATTTGAAGGAGACTCTTTTTTTCAACAGAATTTTCCGCCACTGAAACTGTCTGGAGATGAGATCGCAAATAAGATCATCCGGTGGACTTTCGCTGATTTTAGGAATTTATATAGGAACATGACTGATAATAACTCTCCCCACATACCAACTTCCGACAACGCTGATGCAAAGTCAAATGATAACACTTCTAAACTTCGCTTGAACTTTAACAGTTCTCTCGGAAGTGGTAGCCAGTCCGGTTCTTCCAGTAAATCGGGAGAGTCTGTTGGTAGTGTCTCTAAGATTGCCATAGAAGCGGAAGTTCAATCTCCTTCCACCCCCCAAGCTGACAAGTCATCTTCTGGAGAGCTGAGCTTGAAGCCACTTTCCAAACCAATAAAGAAATCTAATTCTTCTGAAAATGCGGTTTCCGTACCATTTTTAAAGAAAACGGAATCAGCTCCGCCGTTGCCCGAGGAACATGACGAGCAATCCTCACCTAGTTCTTCTACTTCCACTCCCCTTAGCAACAAAGTCGACACCTCTTCTTCACAAAGTCACAATTCTGCGTCTGAACAAGAAGCAACTATTGTATCTACACAGGATAATGCTTCGGATACACAGTCTACGCCTAAGCATTCCCCCATTACCGATGCCGCAACGACCTCAGTACCTAAAAGTAACGAGGGTAAAAAAATCGACAGCCCCCCTCCAACTGTTTCCAAAACGAACTCAGTTTTAGATTCATCTTCCAAAGCTAAAGGAACGGAAACAGAATCGCCTGCAGTGCGTCGTCTAGCTCCTCCCTTAGAAACGCCTAAGTCTAAGCCAGAATCAATTTTTCCCCAAGCCCAGCCCTCTTCAAGTCGGAAAGAATCTGAAATAGCGGTAAGTCATGTAAAAAGATCGATTTTCCACAAAGTTGATGAGGCAGAACCTGCGTCTGAAGAGCCTAAAGAAGTTGCTATAGACGAAGATGAGGCTATTTCCTCGGAGCTTCCTCAAAAAAAAGACAAAACTAGTTTACAAGATTTGCTTATATTGGTAGTTTACTTAGTCTTTTTGAGCGGTTTTTTAGTCTGGGGAGCCAACAGCTTGCTCACTTGGAAGCACGATGTTGATATACAGCCAGAAACTTCCTATACCCAACTTTGCTGGTCACAAGACGGAGAATCTCTGGCTTTTATTCGCGATGAAATTAAGCAAATTTCCAAAGGTAAATCGGTAAAAAGTTCACTTTGGACTAACGAGCGCTTTGGCGATCGAGCTTCCCGTTTGCAAGAAGACTTACCAGAAGGCTACAAATTAACTGGTTGGTTTGCCGACGATTCTTTGATTGTGCTCAATTCGGCCAATCAGCCTTTGGATCTTGAAAAATTCAAACAAGCTGATAACAAGAAGAAAAATACCGCAAATTCAGCCGAAAATACCACTAAAGAAGAGATTATTCAGTTAACTGAAGCCACCCCTACAGAATTGTGCGGAGTGGCCCAAGGAGCTAGTGAAGTTAAGCCTGGCCTCTCTTTTGCTGAAGTAAAAATCGAAGATCAATCGATTCGCTATTTGAATTTGCCTCTGGAAAATACTCAGGTTGTTGGCCATAGCGAAGATGAAGTTTTTCTGGCCCAGTATTTAACTTCCGATAAAGACAGAGGCCAAATAAACCTTCTTTCTTATAAACCAGGCACTACAGAAGCCAAGGTTTTAGCCTCCGTCCCTTCACGCCAAAAAGAAATGATGCATGTAGACAGTGTGGTAGCTTCTCCTAATAATGAAAAGCTGGCCATTGTTATTTCTGTAGTAGCTTCTTTAAGCAAATCAGTCAGCGAAAATGACGACACTCCTTTGGGAGTTTGGCTTTTCAATAGAGATAGTAAAACTTTGGCTTGGACAACTATCGCAGCTAACAATGCCCGTGATCTCAGCGTGGTATGGTCTAAAGATTCTAAGTGGCTCGGTGGTGTAGCCCGCTATATGGATGAGGCGGAGCTTTTCGCCTTTTACGGCGACAACAATTGCCAAGCGGCTAAGTTGCGCGGCGTCCCTCAAGAGGGAGACATCGTGCCTTTGATAACTGGCAGTGCTCACGCTCTAACTTTTGTTTCTCTCAACCGTATCGACTGCTATAATTTTGATCAGCAGAAGAACATGCCTTTGCTTTCTTCAAACAATTTAGAACGGGTTCCCAGCAATTTTGCTGTAGGTTCCAGTGGAGCTGTAGCCTATGTTTCTACTCAATACGACGCCAAGAATATCTATATATGCGCTTTGAATAACCCAAGTTCACATAAAGTAAATATCCCTGACGATTCTGCCAAACAAGCTTGGTACTACCATCAAGCTGGCAATCTCCAATATGCGCTCGATTATTGGTTTAAGACAGAGCAAAAATAGGAAAGGCAGCTAGGTCGAAATGAAATACAATACCAACCTTATTAGTTTAACTTTGTGTTTTACAGCTCTGGGACTGAGTTTGGCTTGCGTAGGATGTTCTGATAGTGATGAAAGCGGCAGCTTGAGCTTCAAAGTTATCAATTCCGGCTCCCCCGCCGATCCGCAAATTTTTATTCCCGAAGAGACTAAAAATTTAAAATTAGAGGTTTTTCAAGAGCCTTCAGTAACCGGTAAGAAGGTATCTTTTTCCAGTGCTGCTACTTCTGAAAGCGAATCGCAAGCCGAAAATAAGGCCAAGACTGCCGCAGAATTAGCCAACCAAGGGCAAACTTTGTATGCCTTGGGCACTTCCAGCAAAGATAAAGATAAAAAGAAAAATGAAGGTAAAACTTACTATTCAACTTCAGTAGCTTACAGCGGCGGTGAGCCGGAGCTGTCGTTGGATTCAATTCAAGACGGCGACTGGGTAGTGAGAGTTTCGGCTTTAGACAGTAGCAACAATGTTTTAGCTTATTATCAGGACGGCCTAGCTATAAATGGCGGCAGTCGTTCAGTAAAAGGCTGGCTCCAGCCTGGCACAGCTCCTTCTGGTTATTTATATGCTGCCCATACTGCTAACGGCACCATTAGTCGTATCAGCCTTTACAGCAACCTTATCGACAGTATCAAACTCAACTCTGGAAATCCCGCTTATCTTTTTGCTAAACGTACCGAGAAGCCGTCTTTTGGAGATATTTTTTACGCTACTACTGGCGGATTAAAAATTTTACAATTAACTCCCAGCTTTGTTGACAAAAAAATTGACGTTGAAGATATTGCCTTCCCTACCGATGGTGCCTTCGTACGCAGCAGCCAAAGTGGAGATAGCGCCGTCGTCTCCTTCTTTAGAGATGGCTTAGTTCGCTTTTTCGATTTCAATCAAGAATCGAATTACGACTACGTTTATACAGGCTCCGGAGCTAATTATATTAGTAATTTAACTAACAACAGCCAAGTTTGGGTTTGCAATGAAAATGAGTACGATCTCAGTCTGGTAGATATAAACAGTCACAGTTTAGTATATGAAGATAACTTGCGCTTAGGTAACGACGTCCCCAAGGCGGCTGAACCTAATAGCGACAATAGCAAAGTTTGGGTTATTGGTACGCGCTCTTCTGGAGGCTTTGTACGTGCCGTAGATTTTAGCACTCAAGATATGGGTGGACGCAACTGGGGAGAATTTACTACGGATCTGAGTAGCCCTGGCGCTATATATTTAGCCTCTGAATCTTTAGGTTGTGTTACTGACAATACTCGCGGTGAGCTGATCTTTTTGAAAACTGACAGCTTGGACGATAAAGGTAATATCGACGAAATTTTTGGTAAAAGCGGTTCTCGTTTGCGCCTTCAGGGAGGCGGCGACCAGATCTTATCAGATGGTACGCGCTTATATATTTTGCAAATTTCCCAAGGTAAAGTTGCCGTAGTCGATTTAGAAACTAAGGCCTTGTCTACTTCCTATAATTTAGGATCTAACGCTCGTAGTATTATGTTTGTCGATTAGTAATAAAGGATGGCTGTCAGCTGAGCTAGTTTTTTTACAAGCAAAAAGCTAAGACAGGGCCAAAATTAAGCTGCATAGGACTGGTTAAATGGAAAATAAATCTGAATCAATTCTAAGTAAGTTGCTGGTTCTGAAAGGGGCGATACGTGAACTTTGGAACATGTTCGCTTGCAAAATTCTGCACATTGTAGCTTACGGACTCTGTAACGGAGTAATCATACTCTGGCTCTCCAAAGATTTGGGAATGTCAGATATAAATGCCGGTCTAATGGTAGCCGGTTGGTCGACTTTGCTAACTCTAATTACGGTTATGGTTGGTTCTTTAGTTGACGCCATAGGCATAAAGAAAGCACTAATCATCGGCTTTTTAATCTGCATCTTCTCTCGTTTTATTATGGCTATAACTACCATTAAAGCGATTGTCTTGCCACTTGGTTTTATGCCTTTGGCAGTAGGTGAAGCTTTGATGGTGCCAGTTATGGTAGCAGCCATAAAAATGTACACTACTGCTGCCCAACGCTCTATGGCTTTCTCTATATTCTACGCAGTTATGAATGTAGGGTTTGCCATTTCTGGTTTTCTGTTCGATCAGATTCGCCGCAGCATGGGCGAAACCGGCTCTATTTCTCTGGCCGGTCTCAATTTGTCAACCTATCAGACGATCATCTTCCTCAGTTTTGTTTTTACTGTACCCAACTTACTTATAGTCTGGTTTGGTATTAGAGAAAATGCTTCTGTAGACGCCGATGGCCATTATCAAGAGCTCAAGAAAGAATCGGCCCCAGCTGCTTCTGCTTTACACGCTTGCACAAATGCTTTAGTCGAATGGAAAAGAATTTTTTGTAGTTTATGGCACCAGAGCGCTTTTTATAAATTCTTAGCCTTTTTAACTATCGTAGTTGGCGTTCGCTTAATTTTCTACCATTTCCACTACACCTTCCCCAAGTACGGCATCCGTGAATTAGGTGAAGGCGCTCCCATAGGCCAACTCTGGGGAGTTTTAAATCCTGTTTTGATTATTATTTTAGTTCCCTTGGTGGGAGCTTTAACCCAAAAATTAAGTGCCTACAAAACCGTAGTTATTGGCAGCGCCATCGCGGCTGCAGGTCCTTTCTTTATGGCTGTCCCTCCTCACTATTTCCAAAGTTTGGCAGACGGCCCTTTAGGCCATTTTATCGCCTATACTTGGCTTAATATCCCCGATCCGACCGTCAACCCTCTCTATGTTAGTATATTCTTAGCCACGATCTTTATATCTGTAGGCGAAGCTTTTTACTCGCCACGTTTATATGAGTATCCAGCGGCTATTGCTCCTAAAGGACAAGAAGGCTCCTATATGTCTCTGTCCATGCTACCCTACTTTATCGCCAAGTTCTTCGTAGGCATTCTTTCTGGATGGCTGTTACAAACATTCTGTCCAGAAGTAGGCCCGCGCAGTTCTCACTACATTTGGTTAATTGTAGGCTTAATGGCTGTGTCTACTCCCATAGCTTTGATAATTTTTAAGAGATTTATCCAAGTAAAAGAAGATGGACGCGACTAATAGAGCTATACCGTAGAACAACAAAAACCGACAGCGAAACTTTCTTAGTCTTTAACGCTGTCGGTTTTTTTATAAAAAAATCAGGCTTCAAGCAACTAAAATAAGCTGCCGCAGCCTGAACTACTATTGGAAATAGAAAACTAAATCTTTCTCAATTCGATATAGTACTCTAAATGGAGTTGATTATCCAGGAAAATTTGCACCTTATACTGCCCCAATACAGGGAAAACAATATTTTCCAAACGAAACAAAGTAAGAAATGGAGTATACTTATTCTCTAAAGTAAAATCTCTCTCAAAGGTAGAGCCCTCGAGCGTTTCTCCATTAGGATCGAGAATGCGCATTTTTACATTAAAATGGCCTTGTCCCATGCTCCAGCCATTGGCAATGTAGAATTTATCAAAAGCCGGAGTAGGAAACTCGTGGCTGGGAAGATCAAAAAATACTCTATTGAAAGACAAATTGTTGCCTTCCATAGTAGCATCGAGACAAGGTACAGAGAATTGCAACGAAGGTTTCATGCTCATTCCTTTCCAGTATATCAACAAAAAAACTTTAGTTAGGCTAATTTCGCAAAGCGTAAGCCTAAACCTGCATTTAAATAGGCTTAATTAAGGCAGAATCAAGCCTTACGAAGGATTGCCAAGCAACAGAGACTGGACTTCAGCAGCAGATACGCCTTCAAGTATCACAGCCTTACGCCTAGATTTTTCTCCTAACTTTATGCGTATCTGACGGCGACGCAATTTCAGGCACTTAGACAAAAAGTCTATTAAAGCGCTGTTAGCTTTACCATCAACAGCTGGAGCAGTCAAACGAACTTGCCAAGCTTCATCAGTTTCATCTTTGGGAGCGACTAAAGCATTATTGGCAGCTCTAGGCACTACTTTAACAGTCAGAATGCAACCTTCAGAAGATTCACTCAATCCTAACACAGGCATATCCTTTACTAATTCTACAGCATAGGATCATCAAGAATAATCATAGGCTTAATTTCTAAGTCGAAGCCCATTTGCAAACGCAAGAGACGTAGCGCCTGTTCAGCAGCAATTTGACCGGCATTTTGCTTGGTATGCCCTTCACCGCTGCCTAGAACCTTTCCAGCCAAAGAAACTTCTATTTGGAAAAAGCGATCGTGGGCTGGCCCCTCCTCTTTGACAACTTGGTAAGTGGGCAAAATATGGAAGCTCTTTTGCGAGAACTCTTGCAACAAACTCTTATAGTCACGTTGCGAGCCTTCCATATTATCCATGGCAGTTTTGAGCATATTGAGCACAAAACGCTGCGCAGGCTCGAATCCTCCATCTAGGTAGATAGCTCCAATTACAGCTTCCATGACATCGGCTAAAACATTAGACTTGTCATATCCCCTAGAAAGTAACTCACCTCGCCCCATCTTGAGATATTCGCCTATTTTCATAACTCTGGCTTTGTCAGCCAAATAAGAGGTGCTGGCAATAAGTCCTTTTACTTGGGCCATACGCCCTTCGTTAGCCTTAGGATGGCGTTTGTATAAATACAAACAAATGATCATTCCTAAAACAGAGTCGCCTAAAAATTCCAGACGCTCATTATTGCCACACTCAAAATTATGTTCGTTAGAATAAGACTCGTGAGTGAGAGCCAGCTCCAAAAGGGAGATGTCTTGGAAGTGGTAGTCTATCTTTTGCTGCAAAGTTCCTAGATCGGAATTCGGCAGCACTGCCGATTTCATATTATTAAACAACCTCGCGCCGCCGAGCTTATTTTTGACTTACTTGTATAACAAAATAGCCAATACAAAACTAAGCTCGACGGATATACTAAACAAAATGACCGGGGATATTAGCTGAAACTATTCCTCATACCTGCGTAACACTACTACGGCATTTTGTCCACCGAAGCCGAAGGAGTTATTTAAAGCGACCTTAACGTCGGCTTTGCGAGCAACATTAGGAACAACGTCTAAATCACATTCGGGATCGGGATACTCATAGTTGATAGTAGGAGTAATAATGCCGTTTTTGATAGTTAAAGCACAAACGGCTGTTTCCAAAGCGCCAGCAGCACCTAAAGCGTGACCAAACATTGATTTGGAAGAAGAGACAGCCAACTTATAGGCATGCTCGCCGAAAACTTGCTTAATAGCCTTAATTTCTGCAGGATCACCTAAAGGAGTGGAGGTTCCATGAGCATTGATATAATCAACCTCTTCTGGCTTGATGCTTGCATCAGCTAAAGCTATGCGCATAGCCTCTTTGGCACCATTGCCTTCGGGATCGGGAGCAGTAATATGATGAGCATCGGAAGTAGCTCCACTGCCAGCCAAAATGGCATAAATATGGGCGCCTCTAGCTTTAGCGTGAGCCAGAGACTCCAATACTACAGTGGCTGCGCCTTCGGCCATAACAAATCCATCACGTTCTTTATCAAAAGGACGTGAAGCTTTGGTAGGCTCGTCATTGCGAGTAGAAAGAGCGTGTAAGGAACAGAAACCACCTACAGCCATAGGAGTCATAGCTGCTTCTGAGCCACCGGCGACCATAATATCAGCTCTGCCAGCGCGAATGGCATCGGCAGCCACACCTAAAGCGTGAGTGCTGGAAGCGCAGGCAGAAACTACGCAAAAGCTCATACCTTTGAGACCAAGCTCTATAGAAACCACACCAGAAGCCATGTTGGAAATCATCATAGGAATGAAGAATGGACTAATGCGGCCGGGCCCTTTTTCCATATAGGCCTTCATGTTGTGTTCAAAAGTAGAAATACCGCCGATACCTGAGCTGATAATCACTCCAGCGCGTAAAGGATTGATCTTATCAGTTTCCAACTTGGCATCTTGCCAAGCCAACTTGGAAGCGGCTGAAGCTAGCTGAATATATCTATCGCGACGTCGAGCGTCTTTACGATCCATATAGTCTTCAGGATTAAAATCTTTTACTTCAGCCGCTATTCTTGTGCTGAAGTCGCTGGCGTCAAATTGCGTAATGGGGCCGATACCGCATTTACCGGCAGTCAAGTTTTTCCAAAATTCGTCTACGCCACACCCCAGAGCAGAAATAATTCCCAGACCAGTAATTACTACAGTGTTATCCGATAATGACATATATAATAAAACCTCAATATAAGCAACCGCCGACAAAGACAGCCCAAGCTTAAAAAAATTTCAAGCTGACGCTCTTGTATAAGCGCCATGATATGGGGCATTTGCGCAAAAATACGTCCATGCAAAGCCTTTGCCATGTTTTGAACGGTCTGCCCTTCCACGCCTAAAAAATGCTTCCTTCTTGATAAAATAGGCTGGATTGGCATAAGTATATTTTGCCCAACTTCCGGGCAGGAGCTTGAGCAAAACTGGGCAAAAAAATGTCAGCATGCGCAGGTTCTTCTATCTTTTCTTGTTCTCTTTAATCTCGCTTAACTTAGTTGCTTTGTCTTTTTCTTCGTCATCTTGGGCCGAGGCGAACAATCATGCCACCCCAAGCTCTACTTCAACAAGCGCCGCCTTAGAGGTCAATATTCCCCCCAATATTACAGTTGATCCCGCTCCAGGATCGTTTGTAAAAGAAGCGCGTCCCTCAATAGTAGTAACTTTTGCCCCCTCTACTTCAATTCATTACGAACTTTCCAGAATGTGGGTCAACAACTCTGAAGTAAGTGGCAATTGCTTAAAAACACCAGCTTTTATAAGCTATCGTCCCTTTACAGATTATCATGACGGGCCGGTAGAAGTGAAAGTAAGCTTGACTGACGCCAACAACTCACCCAGCGAATTCACTTGGTCATTTACTGTAAAAAGGCCCAGTTCCATTGAATCAGTCCATATTACCAGCCGTTTAGACTTGGGAACTTTTGAAGATCTAAATGTAGAATTAAAAGGCATCAAGGGAGCAGATAAAGCTTGGTTTGAAATTGAGGATTATCGCTTTGATATTCCCTTAACAGAAGATAAACAAAACCCTGGCCTATATAAGGGTTACTATAGAGTAAAACATGGAGATAGCCGACTTAGAGCTAGAGTTGTGGGCTATTTACAAAAAGACAATCGTACTTTCGAAATGACAGCCCCGGAGACAGCTTCCATTTGGGGACAGCTTTTCCAAGTTGTCATCTTAGAGCCCAAAGATAAATCTCAGGTACCGCTGAATTTCAAGATCAAAGGACGCACTTTGCCAAATTGCCATATCAGCATTGTGCCTAAGATAGGCTTTAGCGACAATATCGAGCCAGCTACCCGCAATACTGAAGAAGATGTTATGGGGTCTATTCCTTGCACTTCTGATGCAGAAGGTTATTTCGAAACAGATTACGGATTTTTAGTGAAGTTGCCAGGTATGCAAGCTGTGTTTACTATTATTGCTACCGATGGCAAAGGTAATCGCTCGGTGCCTAAAAATTTCCAAGTAAAATTCAAATAGATGGCTCAAAACAAACGTAAAGCCGCCGCAATTCAAACGAATTGCGGCGGCTTCATACTTTAGAGACTTTATGCTTTAGAGATAAAGTGGAGAAAAATTAGTAGTTAGTAGCTTTAAGCTGGAAATAAGCCTTGTCGTGACCGCAAACAGGGCACTTTTCGGGAGCTTTTTTACCAATAACAATGTTACCACACTGGAGGCATTGCCAAATGGCTTCGCCGTCACGAGAGAAGACTAAGCCGCCTTCAATGTTGGCTAAAAGCTTGCGATAGCGCTCTTCGTGCGTTTTTTCGATGTTGCCTACAGCTCTGAAGAGACGAGCAATTTCGGTAAAGCCTTCCTCTTCAGCTTCCTTGGCGAACTCGGCATACATATTAGTCCACTCGTAGTTTTCGCCTTTGGCAGCGTCAAGAAGGTTCTCAGTAGTAGTAGGAATAGCTCCACCATGCAAGTGCTTGAACCAAAGTTCAGCGTGTTCGCGCTCGTTCTCGGCAGTTTCTAAGAACAGGTTGGCGATTTGCTGGTAGCCTTCTTTACGGGCCTTGTTAGCATAGTAGGTGTATTTATTACGAGCTTGAGACTCACCGGCAAAAGCAGTCTGCAAATTTTTCTCAGTCTTTGAACCCTTAAGTTCCATGGTATTTCCTCCTGCAGTGGCAGCTTGTGGAGCTGAAACTGCGTTTGTTGTTATAATGGGATTATCTTTAGAATCGTTTCCAAGTTCGTCTTCGACTTCTATTTCCACATCCATTAGCTCAAAAGCCTCGGCACCATGCTTGCACCAAGGACAAATGTAATCTTCAGGAAGAGTATCTCCATCGTAAACGAAACCGCAAACAGTGCATACCCAACGTTTGACAGTTTTGGTACGCTTCTTAGTCTTGGCCTTTGCCTCAGGAACAGAAGCCGATTGCACTTCCTCTACTTCGGGATGGAACATATCGGCGCCTACTCCGCACAAAGGGCACACAAAATCTTTGGGTAGTTCTTCGCCTTCATAAGCATAGCCACAAACATCGCAAACCCAGCGCACAATTTTCTTAGTTGTTTGCTTGGGTTCGGCTTGGGCAGCTAATCCGGGGCGAGGCTTAATGTTACTTTGATAATATGCGTAGGTTAAAGACGGAACTGAGCTGAGAGTTTTCATATCAAAAATCTCGGCCACATAAAGATAATGGGTACCTAAGTCTTTAATTTCTACAACTTTACATAATAGATAAGCACAGCAATCCTTAATTAAATAAGGCAAGCCACTTTCTAAATCTATTTCGTGAGGAAAAAGTGCAAATTTGTCGTTCTGGCGACCGCTCTGAAAACCAAAATGTTTTATAGTTTCAAAATTGGTCTCTTCAGTCAAGACAGAAACTGAAAATAAGCGCTTTTTGTTAATAAGTTCTGCTGTATAATTAGCTTTATTTACAGCTGCAATCACTCTATAGGGAGAATCTGCCACTTGAGTGACAGTATTGACGACACATCCGTTAAGTTTTTCACCATCACGGACGCTAAGTATATAAAGTCCGTAGCTTAACTTGAACAAAGCAGCTTTATCCACTTATCGCAATACCTCCAAAGAAATAATACTCACAGCTTTGAGTGCTAACGCTGTAGTGATTTTTTCGCTATTTCTGCTAAAAAAAATAGCCCCATTTTTAACAGCTTAACTTGAAATTACTAACTTAAAACAGAGCCACTTTCATCTTAACAAAGTTACATAAACTCCACAAGAACATAAAAAATAAGCCTATAAAAATATATCATATTTTTAATAATAATTATTATAATTAAAATTAAATAATCCTGCTTTATCTTTATATTTTTTTAGTTAATAGCCTTAACTAAATGAGAACTTTTATTATTTAGTCTCATTTTATGCAAAAAAATCCCATCTTTAATGTTTATTGCCATATTCTACGGTAGTTGTGAATAAAATTTTCTCAGTCTTTTTCTAGAAAATTGGCTGGTAAATATTAACTTTAATTACCACTTCTGGTAATATACTCTCCGTATGGGCGATACCAAACAAAAGAGAGCTATTGAAGAGGTAGTTTTCAACTCGGATGAGCACATGACAGTCGAAGAAGTTTATAGCCAAGTTAAAGTGCTAATGCCACATGTAAGTATGGCTACTGTCTATCGCAACTTGAACAATTTGGCTGATAATAATAGGCTAGTCCGTTTAACTTTTCCTGATGGAAAATTCCGCTTCGATAGGAACACTGAAGTGATGCATGGTCATATTTATTGTACTAAATGCCACAAAGTGTTTGATCTGGATCCTAAGGTTGTGAGTTTCCAGAACCTCGATCAACTTGATTTCACAGCCGAAGCCTATGAGCTAGTCCTTAAAGGACAGTGCAATGCTTGCCAAGGCACTATCAGCGCCCCTCTGAAAGACGCTTTGGCTGAGCCAGAGGAAGACCAATGACAACTAAGGCAACGCCTATAATTTGAGATACACTCAGGGTCTCTCCCAAAATTAAGGCGGTGCATATTATTATGACAGGCCGCTGCAACAGCTGGAAAACAGATGTTGCAGTGGAGCCTATCAGCCTAATGGACCATATAAATGCGCTGTTGGCTACGGCAGCCGAAAGGCCAACACCAACAGCCAAAAGCCATCCGTCAGTACTGGGCATTGGAGTGTAAGGGCCTAATGCCGCAAATACAACAGCCGCATTTATCCAGAAGGCCCAAATCCACAGCAACTTCAAATCAAAAGTCCCTGTGAGAGTTTCCATATTTACTCTATAAGTAACGGCGCATCCCACAGCGGCAAAGCATGCTGCTAGTCCCCACAAATCTTTCACCACGACCTGGCCAGCCAGCAAAGCGCCCACAATTTTTGTCACTAGAAGTACGCCGACAAAGCAAACAACTACTCCAAACCAAAATTTAAAAGGCAGCCTCTCTCTTTTAAGAATAAACCGATTTACTATAGCTACAAATATAGGAACTGTAGTCGTGATTGTGACCACCACGGCAGCTGGCAATAGTTTCAAAGCCAAAAGCGAAAATCCGTTTATGCCAAGTACCAAAACGCTCACTCTGGCTATGCGCCAAATTTCTTCTTTTTTTAGCCAACGGAAGGCGCCCACAAAAGGCAATACAATAAGCGCTGAGAAGAAATTTTTGACCAACAAAAGCTGAGCAGCGTCTAAGCTTACTCTATAGCCTAGTTTTACTAAAATAGGCTGTACTGCCGTAGCTATAACAATTAAGCTTACCCAAAGAGTAGGATTATCCATCATAGTTCTACATAGCGACCGTAATTATGCCACCACCCAAAACCGAATCACCGCTATAAAATACGGCTGCTTGACCACAAGCTGCTCCGGGAATTTCTTCAGCAAAGACAACCTTCACCTGAGCATCATGCCCACCTTTAATAAGTTTGGCTTTCTGAGGCTTTGACGAATAGCGTACCTTTACTTCACACTCAAGTTCATCCCCAATGCCTTCTATAGAAACCCAATTGACGTCATCTACTATGATGCTTTTAGTATGCAATTGATCGGCAGTACACACTATCAAAGTATTGGAAGCAATATCTTTAGAGCAAACAAAAAGCGGCTCTTTGTAAGAAACTCCCAACCCACGCCTCTGTCCTATAGTGTAGCGAATAAGACCTTTATGCTCTCCCACTTTCAAGCCATCTTTAGTGACAATAGGCCCGGGCAAACTAGGCTGGCCGCGATAACTTTCGATAAAATCGGCATAATCACCAGTTTGTACAAAACAAATGTCCTGGCTTTCTTGCTTATGAGCTGTAACTAATCCATATTCATCGGCATATGCTCGCACTTCTTCCTTAGTCAAACTTCCCAAAGGAAACTGACTATGGGCTAGCTGTTCCTGATTTAAAAAGTAAAGAACATAGCTCTGGTCTTTATGACTATCGACAGCCTTACTTAATGTGTACCTTTTTTTATTTTCATCGTATCCTAAGCGTACATAATGGCCAGTTACTATGTAGTCACAATCTAATTCACAAGCTCGTTGATAAAGTTTTTTAAACTTAAGATAGCGATTGCAATCTATACAAGGATTGGGAGTAAAACCTTTTTCATAAGCGCAGACAAAAGGTTCAATCACTTTTTCTTTAAAATTTTCCGCAAAATTTACTACGTAATAAGGGATATTTAAACGCGTAGTTACACTGCGAGCGTCGTCTACATCAGATAACGAGCAGCAAGATTTTTCGCGGCTCACTCCCACATCTTCATTGTCAAATAATTTCATAGTTACGCCGATACAATTGTAACCGGACTTTTGCATAAGTAGAGCAGCTACGGAGCTATCAACTCCTCCGCTCATGGCAATTAAAGCACTTTTTTGAGTCATATTTGCAACAACTTTCTATTGCGCCTTAAGGCGACATAAAATATCTTCGTATTTTTCAGCGCTATGGTTGAATGAAACTAACTTTGAGCAAAGTTCCCTTAATGTACTCTACCCTAAAAAAATAAACGCCGCCCTTTTTCTCTTTCACCATAGCTATTCCCGCTTATACACCTATAATTGCAATTTGCCTCTAGATTGCCTATATAATGTTTGTTTTCTTAGGGGATCCTCGATGGTTTTTTTTAACTGCTGTAAATTGCTGACTTTTGTCCATAGTCTCGCTTGTAGTCTTTTTGTACTGCTGTGGCTGCGGAAGAGGTTTACCCAATTTCGGAGTAGCGCAATATCCAAAACATCCAATAATAACAATCAAAATAGCTGCAATTAGAGTCATATCTACTATAGACTTGCTGTCTCTCTTATTTTTTGCAACTGGTGTGGAAGTTTCTATGGCAAGCGTGACATTTTCAGTAGCAAACGCAGTATTTTCGGTAATAGCCTCAGAGCTGGCCGTATTTTTCTGTTGCTCTTTCAGTTTTGCCATCAATCAGCCTCTCTGAATATAAAAATTACCTTATTTAGAGTACTTAGCCTAATTTCTAAATTGTAACGTCAGTACCCTATCTAAGCGTATTTTTCCAAATAGCCTAAGTGATTGTTGGCGCTAAATTTTAGTGTAATTAAAATTTTTATAGTGTTGAATGCAAAAGAAATGGCCTTAAAAGGCTAAAATACAATAAGTCACGAAAGGAAGCAACATGAGTAAAGCTAAAGTTTCATGGCAGCCTTCCAGCAAACTGGAGATACGTTATACTAGCAATATTGGCGGAGATTTAGAAGCTCTGCCCTACTTAGCCACAGTCATTAAGCAACAGCGAGTCCAATATCCTGAGATGTTGCTATTTGATACTGGCTCTTTCAGCGGGCCAGGTTGTCCAGGGCCCCATTCCGGTGAGCCACATGTAAAAGTGTACAACCATTTGCAATACACTGCTGTCGTACCCGGTCGAGCCGAGGCTATGGATACCAAAGCTCTCAAAAAGATGGCTCGTATAGCCGATTTTCCTTTTTTGGCCACAAACTGGCGCGGTATAGGTGAAGGCGACTATTTTACTAATCGCCAAGTAATTGAGCGTGGTGAAGAAAAGATCGTTATTTTGGGCATGGCTTGTCCAGAGACTCCCAAAGACACCGAAACAGTGCCAGCTATCCAGTCTTTGGATGAAGCTCTAAAAGGCTTTGACCCAGCCGACACTGTCGTAATTATTCTCTCTCAATTAGATGGTAACCAGAATTTGGCCTTGGCTAAACATGGTAACTTCACAAAAATAATTATCGGCGGCGTAACTATTACTGGTTTGGATCAAACTATGAGCGTGGGTAATTCCTTAATTGCTCCTGCTTCCGACGGTCCCAAGAGTTTAGGCAGCCTCACAGTCAATTTAGGTGGCAATTTGAAAGTTAATAAAGAAGAAGAGTCAGCCGAGTAAACATCTTCAGCAATAAAATATAACTAACCCCTGCGGCTTTCTTTTCAATAAAAAAGGCTGCAGGGGCTTTTTTTTAAAGTAAAATTTTAATCTTCATAGCCATGTGGATGGACTTTGCGCCACTGCCAAGCAGAATCGACAATAGCTTCTATAGAATCGTATTTAGGTTTCCACCCCAACTCACGCCGGATTTTTTCTGACGAAGCAATTAAAAAGTCTGGATCGCCAGGACGGCGCCCTTCCTCTTTAACGGCAAAATCTAAACCTGTTACCTTACGTACAGCTTCAATCACCTGGCGCACAGAGAAACCTTGACCGCTGCCAAGGTTGTAGACTAAGTTGCCGCTTTTTTCCAAAGCTTCTAAAGCTAAAATATGAGCCTGAGCTAAATCTAAAATGTGTACATAGTCGCGTACACAAGTACCATCCGGAGTATTGTAGTCGGTACCGAAAATAGAAATATGGGAACGCTGTCCCATAGCAGCTTGCAAAACTAAAGGAATCAAATGGCTTTCAGGATGATGGTCTTCACCACGTTCGGGAGTATTGCCAGCTGCGTTAAAGTAACGTAAACGAGCACTCTTTAAGCCGTGAATTTTCTCAAACCAACGCAACATACGCTCTACTAGCAATTTTGATTCGCCGTAAGCATTAGTAGGATCTAATTCTTGATCTTCAGTAATAGGCACTTTCTTAGGATTGCCATAAACTGCAGCTGTTGAAGAAAAAACGATACGATCTACTTTGGCTTTTACCATGGCTCGCAAAACGGAGAGCGTGCCCATGGTATTGTTGGCAAAAAAAGCACCAGGATCACGCATAGATTCGCCTACTTCAATAAAAGCAGCAAAATTGAGTACAGCTTTTACTCCATAGCGCACCATAATGTCTTTTAAACGCTCGGTTTCTTCGATAGAGCATTCTTCAATAAGACAACCTTTAGGTACAGCCGCTCTGTGACCGTGACAAAAATTATCTACAACGACTACACGACGACCAGTTTTTAAAATTTCATCACAAACAGTGCTGCCAATATAGCCAGCTCCACCGGTGACAAGAACAGTTTCCGACATATTATTTTCTCACTCTCAACTTTGTATTATTTCTAAACGACTACGCATAATGTGTGATACATTTTGTTATGTATTATATAAAATATTTATTAACATGTTAAATTTATAAGTCAAGGCAATTGTGAAGAAAACTATAAGCTTCACTTACGTTGATTTGATCATCAAAATGTCTAACAATATCCTCAAGAGCTTTGCCATCATATTGAGCTACTCCACGGGAATTTCTACCAGACCAATGCTTTATTATGCGCGTTCCATTAAGCAATTGCCTATTGTATATGGAACATAGCCTAGTACTAATGCGTTGTTTTTCATCAATAGTCACAATAAAAACAAGATAAACGCTTTTTTCGTTGGCAAGAAAAGCAAGTAACTTATCTATATTGTATCCTTTAGGATTACTTGATAAGAACAAAACTTTAGTCTTTATATCAGTTTCGGTGATAAAATTATCAAACTCACATCTATAATCTCCTAATTTATCAGCTGTGAAAATTTCTGGCAAAGGACTTCTATTTCTAAGACACTCAATTAAAGTTCTTTTTAATTCTGTTTCAGAAGTTATTAAATACTCTATAATTCTCCCACGTAAATTTACATTATCTATGAATGCTGCTATTGCAATTTCAGTTTCCACTGAGTGAACTTTGTTTTCTAACCTATTAGCCAATATATCGCATTCTTTGGATTTAAAAAACCTTACCGTTCTATCAACTGATTCTAATATAATTCGTACCTGCTGTTCTGAAGGTAAAAATTTATTACCAGTAGGAATTATATTGTTTGTTGAAGCGACTAAACGCGAAAGATTTTCCTCAAAAGTATAATTTTCATGCGAAGTAAATAAAAACTCAAAATTTTTAGGGCAATTATCTACTTGCTCAAAACTTCGCAGTATATCACTCCCATTAAAGCTACCTTTTATATTATCAATTCTTAATAACTGAGAAGAATGGCTAATTTTTTTCAGAAAAGTTGCATTTGCGAGTAATAAAAAGTTTTTACTATGTGTCACAATGCACACTATAAATGGTCTGTTATCATATTTTTGCAAGGTAGATAATGACAAAACTGTATTACCAAAATTCTCTGATGAAGCTTTACAAAACCTTATAGCAAACCACTCACAATAAAAAACGCTCCTATCTTTGGTAAGATTAAAAGCATTTTTAACTAATAAAGCTAGTCGTGCCTTATCAGCTATTCCATCATAATTTGAAACAAAATTAACAAGTGCATTTATAACTTTAGAATTAAACATATTTACACAAGGTTTATCTGAAAAGCGACTGTTGTGCATTCACAGTTTGCGTAGCACTACATTTACTTCTTTTTCTAATTTGATCAGTATTATTTCGCTGAACTTTATTCCGCTTAATTTCTTGATCAGCTAGGGAATTTCTAGCCCAAAAAACTCCATCGCAATACCCCTGTATTTCAGAGCTATCATCAGCCATTTCCAAACGTTCTTCAGCCCAAGCGCAATATTGAGGCTCAATTTCAACGCCCAAATAATGGCGCTGTAATTTTTTAGCGACTACGCTGGTAGTGCCCGATCCTAAGAAAGGATCAAAAACGATATCGCCTTCACAGGAGCTGGCTAAAATAAGTTTTGCTATCAATTTTTCTGATTTTTGCGTAGGATGAGCCGTATTTTCGGCCATTGACCAAAAAGGAATAGTAATATCATCCCAAAAGTTGGAAGGGCAAGTATCGCGATAGTTGCCTTTATCAGTTTCAACCCAATCCTTAGGTTTGCCATCAACTCTGTAAGGTGCGATAACTTTTTTTCTAACTTTTACCGCTTCAAGGTTAAAAGTGTACTTATCGCTTTTAGTAGCGAACCAAATATCTTCCAGACCATTTTTCCAATTGGCTTTGGCCCCTCGACCTTTTTCTCTTTGCCAAGTAATTCTATTTCTTACCTTAAAAAATTCGCCCAAAACTCGACCTATAATTAAACTACTCTCCCAATCACAACAAACATAGATAGAGCCCTTTTCTTTAAGTAAAGGTTGCACAGCGCTCAGCCATTGGCGCGTATACTCTTCATATTCATCATCCTTTTTCTTGGAAAAAACGGTACCATTAAAAGATTTAGTTAGATTATAAGGCGGATCGGCGATAATTAGATCAACACTTTGGTGCGGTAAGAATTGGCAAACTTCTAAGACATTACCGTTTACAGTTCTATCAAGTATGCCATCCAAACTTTCATGCGGTTGACTTATTTCTATACAACGCTTAAAAAATTTCCCACACTTATCAAATGGCCTATCTATTGTTTTATTTCTATCAGCCTTTTTTGACGATAACATAACAATAATCTCTCTTAACCTAAGCTTATCTGATCTGCGCCCTTCGACAAAGCTAACAATTTTTCCAGCTTATCTATCTTTGTCCCTCTTCTAACTTTTTCTTGGCGACAGCTTCGGACTACGTTTGCCTCTAGTTTGCAAACAGGAAAAGCCATTCAGCCGTGGCAAATTGCTACGGTATGTTTAAACGCAATTCTAATTTCTTACTTTTAGCTTTAGCCTTAAGCGCTCCACTAGCTCTTCAGGTTTCCCTTCCGGTTTCAGCCGAGCCTTTAGGTCAGCCGACAGCAATTGCTTCAGTTGCCCAAAGCTCTAATGAAACTAGTTCAACCGTTCAAGCTGAACGAACCGATTTTTCAGAGATAATCCACGGCGTTAAGGTAGCTGATCCTTATCGCTGGATGGAAAATATAGATAGCGCTCAAACTCGCGCTTGGATCGAAGCTCAACGTCATAAAACTAATGCTTATATGAGCCAAGTGCCCAACCGCCAAGCGATCCGCCGTCATTTGGAAAAATTGCAAAATTATCCCCGCTTTGGCGCCCCTACTTACGAAGCTGGCAAATACTTCTATTATTACAATAGCGGCTTACAAAATCAGAGCGTACTTTATATGAGCGACTCCGTCGACAGTCTAGGTAAGCCTATACTCGATCCCAACACTTTTTCCCAAGAAGGAGTCTCTGCCTTAACTGATGCTGTGCCCAGTCCAGATGGCAAATTTTTAGCTTTTGCTATTGCCAAATCTGGCTCAGACTGGAACCAAATTCAAGTACTCGATTTAACTACAGGCAAAATTACTGCCGACTTGGTAAAGTGGGTAAAATTCTCCACTATAGTTTGGGATGGAAATAGCAGCGGTTTTTACTACAGTCGCTATCCAGAACCAGCTCAAGACTCCAACGCTTTAGCTGGCGAAAATAAATATCATTCGCTGTACTTCCACAAAGTTGGTCAAAAGCAAGCCCAAGATCAGCTTGTCTATAGCAATCCACAAAATCCTGACGTATCAGTTTACGGAAGCGCCAGCGAAGATCATAAATGGCTTTGTATAGAAGTTTCTCATTCTCAAAATGATAATGTAGCTATCTTAGCTAAAGATATGACTACTCCCGAGAGCCACTTTATTACTTTGCCCAATGCTTTCCAAGCCAAATTTTCCCTTATAGGTATAAAGGACGATACTCTTTATGCCTTCACCGATATGAAAGCTTCCAACGGCCGTATCGTCAGCATCAAATTGACCAACAATATAATTGACGCTCCCTGGAAAGAAGTAATTCCTCAAACCAAAGAATCTATAAACAGCGTTTCTTTGGTAGGTAACCATCTTTTCGTCAATTATTTACACGACGCTTCCAGCCGTGTATCCGAATATAATTTAGACGGTCAATTTATTAGACAAGTTAAATTGCCAGGTATTGGCAGTGCCTCAGCTTTTCATGGTAAACAAAATAGCCAAACCGCCTATTACTCTTATACTAGCTTCAATACGCCCTCAATTATTTATGCTTATGATATTGCTAGTGGCAAAAGTTCGATTTGGCATCAGCCAAAACTCAGCTTTAATCCCGACGATTTCGTTACTAAGCAAGTGTTTGTCAACAGTACAGACGGAGCCAAAGTGCCTTTATTTATCAGTCACCGCAAAGACTTAAAAATAAATGGCGATGTGCCTACCTTGCTTTACGGTTACGGCGGTTTTGCCATCGATATGACGCCAGGTTTTTCTACTCGCACTATGACCTGGATGCAAATGGGAGGTATTTATGCCCAAGCCAGTTTGCGCGGAGGCAACGAATACGGCGAAGCCTGGCATGTAGCTGGCACCAAGACTCAAAAGCAACATACTTTTGACGACTTTATCAATTGCGCTCAATATCTTATCGATAATAAATATACCAACAGTGAGCGTTTGGCTATAAATGGCGGCAGCAATGGCGGACTCTTAGTTGGTGCTTGCTTAAATCAGCGCCCAGATTTATTCGGCGCAGCCGTACCCCAAGTAGGTGTTATGGATATGTTGCGTTTCCATAAATTTACCATAGGCCGCTATTGGACGGGCGATTATGGCGACGTCAATAAGCCTAAAGAATTTGAAGTCCTTTATAAAATTTCACCTTATCACAACGTAAAAGAAGGTACCGCTTATCCAGCTACTTTAGTAACAACAGGAGATCATGACGATCGCGTTTATCCAGCTCATAGCTTCAAATATGCAGCTGCTTTGCAACACGCTCAGGCGGGGAAAGCTCCGATTCTGATCCGTATCGACTCTAAAGCAGGCCACGGCGCAGGTAAGCCTATTTCTAAGCGTTTAGACGAAAGTACCGACATTCTCTCCTTCATTGCTCAAGCTTTGGGTATGAAGAAAATTGACTTAAAATAAACACTTAATTTTTTAATAGTCGCCAACAAGCTAAAGGCAATTTGAAGACGTATGCGCCAAAAATTTCCAGCTAGCTTGTTGGCGCTTAACAAAACACTATGAAAACAGCTTTCACCATGCGTAGCTTGGCTCTTATGGCTCTTTTTGTGGCTATAGGTTTGGTGTTACCATTTTTAACTGGACAAATTCCTCAAATAGGGATCATGCTTTCTCCTTTGCATTACCCCGTTTTTCTTTGCGCTTTTATTTGTGGTAAGCGTGAAGGAGCTGTTGTAGGATTAGTTATTCCTTTGCTGCGCGGTTTGCTCTTTGGTATGCCTCCCTTATACCCTATGGGCTTAGCTATGGCTGCCGAATTAGCTACTTACGGTTTTTTAGCTGGCTTTATATTTGAAAAATCTCCTTGGAATTGTTTAATTGCTTTATATAAAGCTTTGATAGCAGCCATAATTGGTGGTCGCTTAGTTTGGGGCCTAGCTATGCTGGCTCTTTTAGCGCCAATTGGTCAACCTTTTACTTGGGCAACCTTTGTCAGCGGCGCCATTATTAGCACAATACCGGGCACTATTTTACAATTGATTATAATCCCAGCCTTGGTATTAGCTTTAGGCAAAACTCGTCTACCTTTCTTTATAAGCAAATCGCCATAAATACATAACCAGCAGCCACGCCCAAGCTAACATTTCTGCGTAAGCAATCGATATATTGCCATAAAATGGCGCCATGGCGTAGGAAGCGATAATTCGCACAATCAATGATACGATACCAGCTGTGCTGGAATATATGAGATCACTTTTCCCTTCCAAGTATCCACGAAAGGCCATAGCCAAGCCAAAGATAGGATAAAAGCAAGCAATACGTACAAAGAAAGCGCTGCCAATTTCTACAGCCTTTGCTCCTGCGCCAAAAAGGGCGATAATCTTTCCTCCCAACGGAATAACTAACGCCGTAAGAATTATAGATACTATAAGCATTAGGATAGTACCAGCTATTAAAGTTTGTCGCGTGCGTTTTTTATTTCCAGCGCCATAGCTATGAGCAGTTATGGTAGAAATACCAGAGCCTAAGTTGATAATAGGCAACATAACTAGAGTATCAATACGATAGGCTGTTGTAATAGCAGTAACAGTCTGGGTGCCGAACTTATTCATAAAATCTTGGAGAATCAAGCTGCCCAAGGAAGTAACGCAAGATTGTAACATGGGCGGAAGGCCAAAATTCATGCCTTCTTTAATAACTCTACTGTTGAAGCTTTTTGGGCAATAACCATCTTTTAACCAAGCGTATTTTTTCGTCCCGTATTTAACTATAAATACAGTCATAGCTGCTTGAGAAATTACTGTCGCTACAGCTGCTCCTCGAACTCCCCAGCCTAAATAGGCCACGAAAATAACGTCTAATAATATATTAACAAGCGAAGAAAATAAAATAGAGAGAAAAGGAATGCGACTATCACCAATACCACGCAGCGTAGCTGTATAAACATTGTAGACAGCCAGAAATGGCAAACCTAAAAGGACCAAACGGAAGTAACTGGTAGCTAAGTTAATAATTTCCGGCGTAGTGTGTAGCAATTTTAAAAATTGGTAAGAAAACACTGTGCCGCCAATAGCCACTATCGCAAATATTGCACCTAAAATTAAAGTAAAAACAGCCAATATGGGCGGAATATTTTTTTGTTCTCCGGCGCCGAAGTTTTTGGCAATTAATACAGAAAGTCCTAAGGTGAAACCAGTAATTGCCATGACAAAAAAATTGATAGAAGTCGTCGTGCTTCCAATGGCTGCTAACGAGAGTTCTCCCTCAACATTGCCCACGATAAAGGCGTCCGCCCAATTGTACAATTGTTGCAATACACCACTAAGAATAAGCGGCAAACTGAAATTCACCAGTGCTTTTATAGTGGTGTCTAAGCGTTGATTTTCTTCCATGCTGTCTTTTTCATAAATAGCAAAATAAAACCACGCAAGCGCTCGGTGCCATTGCGTGGTTTTAGCAAAACTTTGAGCGTTATTTGTGAAATGCTACTTAACTAAACTGCCAGTAAAGCCCCACATATAAGATTCATCTAAACGCACTTTAACCAACTGACCGGTAATATCTTCTTGGCTGTCGACATGAACCAACCAATGCTGCGGAGAACGACCGGTATAACGATTGGCATTCTTCTTGCTAGGCCCTTCGATAAGCACTTCGACTTCCTGACCAACTCTGGATTTATTGAGCTCTTCAGATATTTCGTTTTGCACTTCGATAAGCTTATGTAATCTATCCATACGAATATCTTCAGGCACACGATTGGCAAACTGACTGCCGGGAGTGCCAGGACGCTCGGAATAAGCGAACATGAAAGCAGTATCAAACTTAGCAGCTCTAACCACGTCCAAAGTATGTTGGAATTCTTCCTCGGTTTCGTCGGCAAAACCGACGATAATATCAGTAGTAATGCACAAATTGGGAATAGCTTGGCGCATACGTTTGACCAAATCTAAAAACTCTCGACTATTATAACGACGGTGCATAACTTCCAAAATGCGATCGTCTCCGCTTTGTAAAGGCAAATGGACTTGCGGGCAAACATTAGGGTTAGCCGCCATAGCCTCAATAGCCGCTTGAGTAAAATAGGCTGGATGAGGCGAAGTAAAGCGCAAACGGAAGCGTCCTACCTTTTCGGGAGTCAGCTCTTTGAGCAACTGAGCAAAGCCCTCTTCTATGCGCAAATCGCGACCATAATCGTTTACGTTTTGGCCAAGTAAGGTTATATCTTTAAAACCGCCTTTAACTAAACGACTAACTTCGGTAATCACATCTTGGATAGGACGACTTTGCAAAGGACCACGTACGTGGGGCACGATACAATAAGTGCACCACTGGTTGCAACCTACGGAAATAGGCACCATAGCCATAAAAGTGCTGGAAGGACAAGCTTTTAAAGCCAAATGGTTACCTTTTTTCTCTACCTTAACTAAGCCAGAGCCAAGCTCTTTCTTGGCTTGTCGGAAATTACGATTAGCTTGGGCTGAAGTTTTGGCTTTAGCTTTAAGTTCAGCTAAAGCAACTCGGTTAGCTAAAATAGCATCTACATATTCGGGCAAACGCTTCACTTGATGAGTGCCAAGCACTATATCAATCTGAGGGAAACGCTCTACTAAAACTTGCTTATCCTTTTGAGCTAGACAACCGGCAATAACTAACATAAAGTTGGGATTTTTTTCTTTAAGTACCTTAAAATCGCCCATGCGACCATATACTTTTTGATCGGCGTTGTCACGGATACAGCAAGTGTTAAAAACTACAATGTCGGCTTGGCTCTCTTCAGGAGCTTGATGGCAACCGCGTTCTTCCAATAAGGCGCCAATAATTTCCGAATCGTACACATTCATCTGGCAACCGTAAGTTTGAATAAAATAACTGGTTGGCCAATGCAACTGAGTCTCTTTTGCATTGCAGACAGCTCCGGAAACAGCTTCCGAACTTTCTTCAATTTCGGAGCCATGATTTGTGCAATTACATTTGTGTTCCATGTCTTTACCTTTACCTACCAGAAAGCACTTGCAAAGCTTTCTGCAATTGAGTGTCTTTGTCTTTTTTGCCCACAAAACGCGGTTCCATTTTAACGGTAATATCGGGCACTAAACCGTTGTGATCAATAACATGACCGCTGGGAGAATAGAAGCGGGCCACCGTCATTTTCAGAGCTGAACCGTCATCAAAGGGGAAAATTTGCTGTACAGAGCCTTTACCGAAACTGCGCTCACCTAACAATTTGGCCAATTTGTGATCGCGCATAGCTCCAGCTGTAATTTCCGAAGCGCTGGCCGAGAAGCGATTGATCATAACGATCATCGGCATATCTACTTTGCCATCACCTTCGGAATTTAAATTGCTGCGGTTGCCTGCCCTATCCAAAGTATAAACAATTAAACCGCCGCGGCGAATAAATTGGCTGCCAACGCCTACGGCCGCTTGCACAAAACCACCGCCATTATTGCGCAAATCCAGAATTAAGCTCGTAGCTCCCTGAGCTTTTACTTTAGCTAACTCGGAAGCTAACTCTTGAGCAGTTTCGGCGCCAAATTGACGCATACGAATATAGCCTACCTTGCCATACATTTTGGAAGTACAACTAACTACATGAATATTGGCTCTAGTGACAGAAACGTTAAAAGGTTTAGCTGTACCAGGACGCTTGATTTTCAAAACGACTTTAGAACCAACTGGACCGCGGATCATCTTAGTAGCCACATCTAAAGCCAAACCTTTAGTAGCGGTACCGTTAATAGCTAAAATTTTGTCACCGGCTTCTATGCCAGCCTGATAGGCGGGAGCTCCTTCCATAGGTTCAAACACTGTAACCTGATTGGAGTCGTCTTTATCGGCCTCTATATAAACGCCTATACCGCCAAAGCCTTGAGTTTGCACTTGTTCTTTAAGGGAGCCGTATTCTTTGGGAGTCATCAAAATAGAATAAGGATCACCCAAACCATAAAGCATACCCTCAATAGCCGAGTAAGTAAGTAATTCTTTGTTGATCTTATTACCGTAAAGATTAAGAATTTGTGTTAAAACATTTTTATTCTTATCTAACTTGTGCAAACCGTCTACAGAAGCACCAGCAGCTCTAACCAACTTGCCAACTTCTTTGACTACACCCTTTTCCAATTGCTCGTCATTGACAACTTGCACAAATGAAGTGCGAATGCGGAAATAAGCATTGGCAAAAAGTTCTTTAGTAGGTTTGAAGCCTAATTCTCCGGGATTTTTCAGTAAAGCTTTATAATCGATATCTAACTCATAATCGCTCATTTTATTATTGAGCGGTTCGTCATTTTCTTTACTTTCTGCAGCAGCTTCTACCGCCGAGGATTTTACACTAGCTTGCTTAGCAGCAACCGATTTTTTTTTTGCTTGAGTCTGTTGAGAAGTTGAAGACTTATGAGCGGTGGCATTCTTATTGCCGCTACCATCGATACTCTGATCTTCAGCTAAAACCCAATTGTCGGGAATTTCTTCGTCTTGATTGGCTTTGGATATTGAATCTTCGGAATTTTTTTCAGAAGATTGACCTTTGCCAGGCTGATCTTCATCCCAAATAAATTCAACTTCTTCGTCCGGGCCGAAAGTCTGAGTTTTGACTGTAAAATCGACCGACTTACCTTCGTCAGCTGAATTTTGAACTGGGGAAGACTTCGAATAAGCTTCATTGCCACTGCCAGCTGAGGGAGCAGCTTCCGATTCGGCAGACTGTCCGGAGCCCAGATTAAAGAGATTGCTGCCACCATTTATATAGTTAAACAAAACAGAAGCTAAAACCACAGCGGCTAGAATAGCAACTATTTTTACGATCTTAAGCGCTTTTTCACTCATAAAAAATTATAAATTCTCCCGCCCTTGTTAACTAAGCTAGAGCCGGCATGTCAAGATACCCACCGCCACAGCAACCTGGACAAACTACGTAGCCGCTGCCTTGGCAAAAAGGACATACCGCATCGCATTTTCTTGACAAACCTTGGAATCTTCCGAATTTTTACCTTCTTTCGGTAAGGCTTCCCCTTTTTGGCAATAAGGACATTTCACCTTGCCCGAACCTTGGCAAATTTCGCATTTCACAAAGATAAGTTGAGAAGGCTCCATATTGTTCACTTCTTTGCAAAAATTTGCAGCCATAAAAAATACGCCGCGTCATAATATAGCATAACACGACGTATTTTTTTAGTATGTGGACTTATGGCCTCTCATAGAGGCGGAAAACTTACGAAGCAACGAAGCTTAAGAAGTTCAACTAGCAGCCACAAAAGAATACAAAAGACTAGATCTTGGGATCAACTAAGCCGTAGCCTTCTCCATCCAGAGCGTATACCACATTGATGCGGCCTGTCTTAATGTTTTGGAAAGCATAGAATCTGAAATCTCTGTCATTCATAATTTCAATGGCTTCCTCTACGCTAATAGGAGCAGCGGCATAAGAAGTAACTTGCTTAATAGGCGAAGCATCATGCTCAACAGTTTCCTCTACGCCCTCAGCAATTTCCTTGGATTCTTCACGATCCTTACGGTTTACATCTATATTTTTGGAACGAGCCTTATCGAGCTGTTTTTCCAACTTTTCGACTACGCAGTTAATAGAGCGGTACATTTCATCGCAATCACGCTCTTCGGCACGCATTTCGAAGCCCTTGCCGAACAAAGTAATTTCAACGATGTGACGATGACGATCCGTAGACATAGTTACGTTAGCCGTGACGATCGTATCAAAGCGACCGATCTTTTTCTCCAGCTTCTCAATAACATGCTCTCTCAAAGAATTGCTTACATCAAAATTCTTTCCGCTAACTGTGATTTGCATAACTGCCTCCAGAATGTTTGTTGGCAAAACGATTTGCTCAACTGGGACAAAGGACTTAACGTTCCGTGTTTTGATATTTTTCCAATCTCAGCATATCGCTTATGGGGAAATGTTTTCAACAAGTTAACATTTTTTACCTTCTAAAAGTGCAAACAAAAGCTCAGTTTAGGCAGAGATAGCCACAATAGCAGGTATTTGTATCTCGCCATTATAAATTATCTAGCTGAATTTCGAGATAAAATACATAATGGAGCAAGCACAAACTATGCCGCTCAGCAATATTTTACGCCAAAGTGCCGAAGAGCAATATTCCTTAGAGTTAGAAGTTCTTATCGACAATGAAACTAATTCCATACCTAGTGGGTGGAAGATGTCTCCCCAATCTGTACTTACTTACATATTGGGTAATACCAAC